>JACCDY010263014.1_pt1 | contig 10316 bp, 10 predicted proteins | sample 7446391 | NCBI WGS metagenome assembly JACCDY01 (sample SAMN15323451, study PRJNA562643) | freshwater metagenome | isolation source: river surface water | place: USA:Blue River Watershed | collected 2017-08-18
CAGCTGCCGCTGGATCACCTTCCGCTGGAGCCGCCATAGCATCTTGTTCCAAGAGCTTTTGATATCTCTCAATCAATACTAAAGTTTTACTTTTTTTCATGGTTTTAAGTTGTTGAGAAGTTCAACGCTTTTAATCAATTTATTTTTGATAAGTGGGGCTTTTTGTTTGGCAACAGCGTCTCTTCGTTGTTTTAATTTGCCTATACTTGCGTCAACTTCTGCTGCTGCATCTTCAACTTCACTGTCTTCTTCTCCTTTTGGTTGAACCGCAATGGTGTAAACGCCGCTATCGGTCTTTACTTGAATGTGTGGACCTTTTGTTTTGCATTCAATTCCTTTGCTTTTTAAAAATTTTTTAAAGGTAGTCATGCAGCTTTCCAACAGCAGATCTTTGTCTGTTGTTGGGTAATTTTCTTGAATCGTTTTCAAAAACTTACTCATGCACTTATTTAGATACATATCGCAAGTTTATTGGTGAATTCTTTAAAATAGACATCATTCAAAAACACATATCCGTGCTTTTCGAGGTGTTTTTTAATCCGCTTGTATGATTTCGCTTTCCTTTCAGTTGCAAACAATAATTCAACAGATGATACAACATCGCAATCGGAACTCGTCAATCTTTGACAAAACTCAGAAAATGAACAGTCAAACTCTAACATGCGTATGCCAAATAACGATTTTAGTTGCTTGATTAAGCTCTTCAACAGCCCAATCTGAGTTGATGTTTGGCAAAACATGTAAATTTCAGACCCCAATGGCTGGGATTTGAGCAATTCTACGATGCATTTTATGAATTCATTGGTATACAATCGCTTTGCATCACGACAAGTTGCACTAATTGGCAATGGAAAACCAAGATCGATAAGCAATTGTCGATACATTTCATCAGTTTTTAAAAATATACTACCTGTGTCGAATATTTTTTTATTAAATTGAGGAAAATCAATGCCAACAATGCCGTTTTCTGTCGTTATGGGAACTGAATTCATCAATATTTAAAATTTTTGTATTTTTCAGCCAAAGATGCAGGGACTGAGTTTATTCTAACGTTGATGATACCATTGTATGACGTTTTGTCAAATAAAACATTCCGCTTCATTTGCTCATACATTTCTAAAAACTTCAATTCCCACTGTGTTTCACACATGTGTAACACCTCTCTTGTGAAGTTTTCAATCCCATATTTGTCGATATCCTGTTTCAATTCCACAGAACTACCCCAATACTCATCGACACCATTGTCAACATAACAGATTCTTGCTCGTTTTTTACCTTTGAGTGGTTTACGCTTGATTCTTTTCATCAACTTTTTACACCCAATGTAAAACTTCTTGGGTGCATCGGGGTGATTGTTGTTGATGATGTAGACAAAACCGTGAAATTTTGAAGTGTCGTCTGGTAAATTTTTCCATTCTTGCATGTCAAGATTTAGCGACCAAAACTAGCGTTTCAATTTTTTTGCGCATAGTTATTACAGTTATTATAATATATTATATTATTATATTGTTATATTAATAGAGCCCACCCACTCCACCCTGTTATTTTATCAGTTAATAGTCATTTGTCAAGAGGGATCGATTAAGTTTTTATTATTTTTTATTGTAATAACAACGAAATTTTTTTTTTTCATAATAAGTTAGTACTGGAGTCCTCCCCGTAGGGGAGTCTGCACTTCGTGCAGACATCCGCCTACTAACTTAATAGTTATTAATAACCCTGGCGTTTCCAGAAATTCCCAAGTAAAAACCAAAAAATCAAAGATTTGCGCGGCGTTGAATCAATGGTTTCGGCTTGCGCTTTCCTTTGCCTTTTCTTTTCGCTCCAAGGGGCTTAGGGATGACAGTTGTGCCAGTTGCGTAGCTGTCTTCATTTTCAATCGGAATGCTGTCAGAAGGGCTTGTAGGCGGTCCTGTGACATCTGCGCTCATCATCTCATGTATGATTTGTTCGTAAATTTCTGAAAGTTTTTTATCATCTGCGCTTGACTTTTGCATAAATCTATTTAGAATAGTATAGATATGTCGGAAGAGGAATTGAGATTGAATTATGAAAATAGATATCGTGAGTTCACGAGTGATATCAGTCCATTGACTCTTATGAAAAAACTATCGAGAGTACCAAGTGAAAAAGCATATTGGGCTTTGGAATTGTCTAAAGCCGAACGTCAATTGCGTTCATTGGAACTAAAGAAAAAAAGACTCATCAAAGATTTGTCTAGTAAACTGAATCAAATGAGTCCAGTCACTTTGCATAAAGTGACAATAAACAAAATTGAAGAATCCGATAGCGTCGAGGATTTGACATCCACAATTGAGGATGTGAAGCTTACGATCAGGCAATTGGAGCGAATTTACGATTGTGTTAAATTCACAGCCAAGGATTTTGAAAACATTTTGAAATTTATTCAACTGCAAGAAGGATGATAGAAATTCTCACAAAAGGATTTGAATGTATGGTAATTAGCTTGTGGCTAGTTCTGTAACGTTCCACACAGATGATGGAAAGCGGGGGCATATTATTGCTGACCCCGCTGCCTTGTCTTGTGTTAAAAACAAATTCTCTGTCAAGAACCCAGCGGCTGCTATGATGAAGCGGAAAGGCAGAACGCTGCCGAGTCGACTACATGCAATTGATAAACTTGGTCGATTTGATATAGGTCTTTATCGTGAGATTTATGACTTTCTAAAAAACGAAGGGTTTCAAGTTGTATTCACTCAAGAATTTGAAGAGACACTTAAACGAGGATATTCCTCATATGAGTTGTTTGATGATTTAAATTTTAAACTTAGAGACTATCAACACGAAATTGTATCTCGTTGTCTCAAGCATGGTTGGGGTACTGTCAAGAGTGCAACGGGTTCGGGGAAAAGCCTTTGCATCGCATCGTTGATAAGAAACATAAAAGAACGGATGATTAGCAAAAATGTGTTTTGCCTTGTTGTTGTTCCAGGGCTAACACTTTCTCGACAGTTGAGTAATGATTTTAAAAACTATAAAGTCCCATTTACTTATGGAACATGGACAACAGCAGGATTGCCACAAGACGTTGATGTTGTAATTTGTAACACTGAATTGCTTTTGTCTCAGTTTGAAGACAATAAATGGGTTGAAGATGTTGATCTTTTGATAGTTGACGAATGTCATAAGTGCAAAGCAGGAAGCAAATTGGCAAAAATGCTTCGTCGTATTAAAACTCCAAATCGATTTGGCTTTACAGGAACATTTCCTGAGAAAAAATATGTCGATATTTGGAAAATTATTGGTACATTTGGTCCTCTTTTGTACGAAAAGGCGAGCAAAGAGCTACGAGATGACAATACTCTGACTGATGTTGAAGTAACAATGGTCAAATTACAACACGGAAGAGCCGATAAACCAGAATATTCAACAAGTGAAGACCGAACACCGACTGAAAATTATCATATTGAGTTGAATCACGTCTACAACCACGCAAAAAGAAACGAATTTATTCGAGCACTCGTTTCCAAATCAAAAGGTAACTCCCTTGTATTGGTCAATCATCTCGAACACATGGACATAATTGAAAAAGATCTTCGTCAAATCGCGCACAAGCGAGTTTATGTTGTCAAAGGAGAGACAGAAGTCGATGACAGAGAGACAACTATTGCAGAATTAGAAGCCAGTGATGACATTGTGTGCCTTGCAATGAGCAGCATTTTTTCAGAGGGTGTAAACGTAAAGAATCTGCACAATATTTTCTTCATTGCCGCTGGTAAGAGCTACATTCGAATTGTACAAGGCATCGGTAGGGGTCTTCGATTGCATCCTACCAAAAATCTGTTGAGACTGTTTGATATTTTTGATTCATACAAATATTCAAATGATCATGCAAATGAAAGAAAAGAAATTTACAACAAAGAACAAATACCATGGAAAGAAATAACAGTGAAGATATGATTGATGAAGATGTGGTTAAAAAACCTAGAAAAAGAAAAGAAGCAGTCGACAAGGATGCGTTTTACGTAGACCCGACTTTGTTTAAATCGCAACTGCAAGAATATTACAAAACAGATAACATGACCGAAGAGCTTGCGATGAATGTCAAGAAAATTGCACAGGGTTTGAGTTATAACTGGAGATTCATCGAATACACCAATGATTGGAGAGAAGAAATGGTTGGGGATGCGGTTATCAAAATGTATGCTGCTTTGACTGGTAAAAAATTTAGAATTAACTCCACATATAATCCGTTTAGCTATTTCAATGCGATTGCATGGAATGCATTCACAAACCGAATTAAGAAGGAAAATAGACAACACAAAGGCTTGGAAGAATATAAACAGATGATGTACGAACAGAGCATGGCAGAATCCGATGGATTTGTTTACACTAAGCCTAATTCAATCGATGATGACGATGGTGATTCATGGGCTTGACATTTTGAAAACACCGTGTAAACTGGGATATGCTAAAATTGAATCGAGTTGCGATATTCAGCGATCTTCATTTGGGATTATACGGAAATTCCGAAAACTGGCACGACACAGCCCTTAAGTGGGCATCGTGGATGCGTGAAGAATTGAGAAAACAAAACATTGAAGACGTTTTGTTTCTTGGTGACTTCTTTGATAATAGAAGTGAAATCAGCGTTCAGACTATTCATGTAGCATCTCAGATCATTGAGATGTTTGAAGAGTTTAATTTATTTGTAATTGTTGGAAATCATGATGCTTATTACAAGGATCGCAGTGATGTTCACAGTTTGGGTATGATGCGCAAGCATACGAATATCACTCTAATTGAATCAAATCTGGAATTTGAAAAGTTTGGAAAGCGATTTTTGTTTGTGCCTTGGAATAATGAAGTTCCAGATAAGCCTTATGATTACATCTTCGGACATTTTGAAATTCAAACATTCAACATGAATGCTCAAACTGTATGCACACATGGATTGCAACCATCCGATCTTCTCAAAGGTAAGAAGACTGCGGTATTTTCTGGACACTTTCACACTAGAAACAGCAAATCATACAAAGAAGGAACTATCAATTATGTCGGTAGCTGTTTCCCGATGGATTTTTCTGATGTTGGTAACACAAAAGGATATCATATATTGGACGTAACGACTGGAGACTTGGAGTTTGTGGAAAACACAGTGTCTCCAACCTTTGTTCGATTGTATACCAGTAAATTAAAAACAACACAAAGTGTTGATGTTAAAAATCAAATCGTTAAATTGATCGTCGACGAAGAGATTGATGGTGATATACTTGAAACCGTCAAAGTTTCAATTTCCAAACAAGCACCATGGCAGTTTAAAATTGACCATAACACAAAAACACAAGTAACAATTGACAACGTAGAAGTCATCGAATCAATCGAAATTGATAAAATGTTCGAAGAGTTTGTCGGATACTTGAATTTACCAGAAGAACAAACAAAAGAAGTCTGGGCTGAGTTGTCGGATCTACTACAATCTAGCAAAAAATAATCACAACATGAAGAGAATTACATTTGAAAAACTTGTAGCCAAAGACTTTTTGAGTATTGGCAGTAACCCTATCACAATTGATTTCCAAAAAGGATTCAACTTGGTGGTTGGTAAAAATATTGATGCCCCTGAGAGAAAAAATGCCGTTGGAAAAAGCACTGTTATGAGTGCATTTTTCTATGCATTGTTTGGAGAAACCGTGGTTAAAGTTAAAAATGAACACATTCCTAATCATCACACAAAGGGGAAAGGCACGGTTACACTGACATTTAATGTTACTCATGAAAAAGGAACGGATAAGTATAAAATTGAGCGTCAAGCAAAGCCTTCGAAACTAGCATTGTATAAAAACGATGAAAATGTCACACTTGATAGCATTGCAAATACTACTGCTAAAATTTGTGATATTATTGGAAGTAACCCTACAATTTGTAGAAGCTGTGACATTATGACACTCAAGGGAAGTGAATCCTTTTTCTTGAAAGATGCTGCCAAAAAAAGAAAATTCATTGAGGATATTTTTAATATTGAAATTTTTGGACAAATGTTGGCGAAATTAAAAACCAAAATATCCGAAAACAATACTAAAATATCTTCCACTGGTGTTAAGATTGAAGAGTTGAAAAGGTCGATTCAATCTAGCACAGAGCAATATCAATCTTTGATCAAACAAAGAGACGAACGTGCTGAAAAAATCAAAAAAGAAATCGAAGGATTGGAGTCTCAATTATCTCAATTGGAGAAAGAACTGGCAGACCTTGGTTATCGAGGCGACAGAACAGCATGGGATCAGACTGTTGAGAAATTAACAGATGCTGTTAGTGCAGTTGACACCAAATTAAATGATCTAAAGATATTCATATCATCAACACAGATTCAGGTTGATGCTATTGATAAAGAATTGAAAAAATTGAATGATGTTGGAACTGCAACTTGTGATAAATGTTTTCAAGAAATCCCACACACCCATGTGGAAACTATAGCTGCTAAAAAAACTGAAAGAGCAGAGCATAAAAAAACACTCGTCAGAGACATCAACAATGCAAAAGAGCAATGTGTAAAATTGGCAGATAAGAAGAAACTTATACAAGAACGCATAGCATCAACATATGCATTGATTCGTCAATATGAGCTTAGATTGAATAAAGAAAAAGAGCTTGAATTGAAAATTGCAAATACAAAACTGTTGATCGAATCATCTCAAAATGCATCTATGAATGCAATTGATGTTGAACCTTTGAAAAAAGCTATCAAGGAGTCAAAGGAGCGATTAGACACAGAGAATGAACTTCTGGAAAGCTATAAGAAAACAGCATCAACATATGATGTTTGCAAATTTGCACTTGGAGAAGAAGGCGTTAAGAGTTTTGTTATCAAAAAATTGATCGCTATGTTGAATAGTTCAATTGGTGATTATATCAATAAGTTTGGACTTCCTATCAAATGCACATTTGATGAATATTTTGATGAACATATATCAACTGCTTGCGGGAAGGAGTTTTCCTATAACAATCTGTCGGGTGCTGAAAGTCGAGGAGTTGATTTGGCATGTCTCTTGAGCTTCTCTGATATGAGAAGAAAAATCAGCGGCATTTCATCGAATATCGAATTCTATGATGAGATTCTCGATGGTGGCTTCGATGATATTGGACTTGGAATGGTTGTCGACACTCTCAAAGAAAGAATCGAGAGAAACGATACTGCATGTTATGCAATTTCACATAGAAAAGAAATGATTCCAATGGTGACAGGGGAAATTATTAAATTGGAAAAGAGAAATAATGTGACGATCAGAGTTGACAATTAATTGATAGTCACTAATTATAGTATGTTCGTTAATCCATATCCGCAACCTTATGCACAAGCACCATATGAATTCACTGATACTTTTGTTGAAGCTGCGCCTCCAGTGCAACATCAACAAAAAAGATATGTGAATTACATGGCAGACAGGCAAGGTTGCGGACAGTGGAGAATCGGTTGGGCTGAAAACCATATCAATATGTCAAGTGTGGGAGATTCTTGTTCTCTTACCAAAATGATTATCAACGAGCAATGGTATGAAGGCGTGACAGCTGTTAAGCTACAACGTCAAGCATCAAAAGATCAACTTCGATTCGTTGAATTCCTTAATAGCATCAAAGGCAAATATGGATTCAAATTGATATATGAAGTTGACGATGTGGTTTTTAGAGAAGATATTCCAGATTATAATATCTACAAGCCAGCGTTTGATAATGAAGAAACTCGTCAGACATGCATTGATATTATCAATCTATGTGATGAAATGACAGTTACATGCAAATACATTAGAGATTTGTATAGTTTGAAAACTGGCAAAAAAGAAATTACCGTTGTTCCTAACTTCCCACCAAAGTGGTGGATTGGTCATCAGTATAACCACCGTACAATTTGCCAAAACTTCGATAGATACCGTAGAAAACCAAGAATCGCATACGCTGGTTCTGGAGCACACTTTGACGTTGCTAATAAAACTGGTCAGCAAGATGACTTCACGCACGTAATGGAATTTATTTTAAAAAATGTCGACCGCTATCAGTTTGTATTCATCGGAGCAGTTCCTCTTCCATTGGAGCATTTGGTTAGAGAGAACAAAATTGAACTTCACCCTTGGCAAACACTGGTTGATTATCCAACATACTTGTCAAAATTGAATATTCAATTGTTTTTGGCTCCCCTACAGGACAACCCGTTCAATAAGAGCAAGAGCGACATCAAGTATATCGAAGCCGCTTGTCTTGGTATCCCGTGTTTGGTTCAAGACATGGAGACTTATTCAAATGCGCTCCCAGAATTGAAATTTAAAACTGCTGATGAATTGGAAGCAAAGGTCAAAGAAATTCTAAATTGGAAAAATAGAAACCATTATTACACGCTGGTTCCAAAACTTCGAAAAATTGGAGAATCAAGATTTTTGGAAAATCCAGAAAATATTGGAGCGTATCTTGAAGCTCTTGATTTGCCTTTCAATTCACCGCACAGAAAATATTTGAGAGCTTGGAATTGACAAGTCTCGGTTGTGGTGTATACTGCTGTAAATGTATAGAAACTGCGTGTACAATTCAAAAGAATCCAAAGTCCATTTATTCACATGGGACGAGGATGGCAATCGCGTTGTTCGGGATATTGACTTCAAGACCTATCTGTTCGTAGAGGATAAAACAGGGCAAGAAGAGAGCATTTACGGCACGAAATTACTCAAGCGTGAATTTTCCAGTTCATTTGATAGAAATAAATTTTTAAAAGATTTTAAAAATCCTAGAATTTATGAAAACCTGCCTCCTCATCAACAGTTTCTGATTGATGAATTTTGGAGTGTTAATACAACGGATGACTTTTCTAAGCATCCACTGCGAACGTTGTTCATAGACATCGAGACCTTCAGCAATAAGGGTAAGTTTCCTGATATTCAAAATCCAGAGGATACCATCAACCTAATCACAGTCTATGATACATTGAATAATCATTATATCACGTTTGGACTACAGCCATATGATACATCACATATCACAGATAAGGTTGTGCGATACGTGCATTGTGTCAATGAAGAACAATTACTGAAGCGATTCGTCATGTATTGGGAGCACGATTATCCTGATATTGTGAGTGGTTGGAATTCATCTGGCTTTGATATTCCATATATTGTCAATAGAATTGGCGTTGTATTGAATGAAAACTGGCAAAAGCGTTTGTCTCCAGTGGGTAAAGTGTATGAAAGGGTGAAGCAAAATGTTAAATTTGGAGAACCTGCCATTCAAATGATTATTGATGGCGTGTCATCCGTGGACTACATGGTTCTTTATCAAAAATTCAAACTGGATAAGCAAGAGTCATACAAGCTGGATTATATCGCAGAGGTTGAATTGAACGAGCAGAAGCTCGAATATGACGGTCAGCTGTGGGAATTCTCCATTCGAGATTGGAAATCATTTGTCGACTATAACATTCGAGACGTTGAACTGCTAGTTAATCTTGACGATAAGCTTCGGTATATGAGAACGCTACGATTCTTGGCGAATATCGGGCTGACTAATATTGAAAAAGCAATTGATACCGTTCCAATTATGAATGGTGCTCTTGCGGTTCAAGCTAGAAAAAGAAATCAGAGAATCCCCACATTCGTTAGAAAGATTAAAGAAGAGAAAAACCCAGGTGCTTATGTTCGGGTTCCAATTGTAGGGTTCTCTGAGAATATCGTTAGCTTCGATGCTAACTCACTGTATCCAAGTGTGATGATTTCTATGAATCTGTCTCCAGAGACCAAAATTGGTAGAGTTGAGATGGAGGAAAGTTCGGTGAAAATTCATCATGTGAATGGACGCATTTACGAATTGGATAAGCAAAAGTTCAAACAGTATATGGATACTGAGAAAATTGCTATTGCAGCAGGAGGATTCATATTCTCTCAGCGCAAAAAAGGCATCGTTCCTGAATATCTTGATTGGTTGTATACTGAGCGTAAAAAAATGCAGAAGAAATACAAAGAATGTAAATCAAAACTGAGTGAAGGGGGTTTGTCTGATGCTGAACGGTTGGAGTTGACGTTGGATATGAATCGATATGACTCGATTCAATACGCTTACAAAATTAATTTGAACTCACTCTATGGATATATGGGTAATGGTTATGCTCAAATGGGAGATGACGACATCGCATCTTCGGTTACATTGACAGGGCAAGCAGCAATTAAAAAGTCTGCTGATCTTGTTGCAGATGCATTGTTGGAGATACGTCCAGATATTACAGAATCCGAGCTTTCAAAAACAATTGTATATGGTGATACAGATTCGATTTATGTTTCTCTGAAGTGTTTGGAGACGCGAGGTGTTCCTATCATGAA
>JACCDY010119010.1_pt1 | contig 10313 bp, 10 predicted proteins | sample 7446391 | NCBI WGS metagenome assembly JACCDY01 (sample SAMN15323451, study PRJNA562643) | freshwater metagenome | isolation source: river surface water | place: USA:Blue River Watershed | collected 2017-08-18
GCCTTCGCAGCAACCTTAGGGGCATTGGCCTTCAATTTGGCGATGCCTTCTTGAGCCAATTCGGCTGTTTTCTTGGCGTTCTTACGAACTTCGGCAAATGCTTTGTTGCTCGCATCGACTGCAGCTTTCACCGCTGTCACAGCGGCCTCAGAACCCTGAGGAGCTTTCTTCAGGTTTTCAGCCAAGGTCTTGTTGGCTGTTGCATGCGCTTGGTCAAAATGGCCTTCTGCAAACGCGGCGCTTTCGGCTTGGAACTCTTGGCTCAACTCATAAGCCGTCGCAGCAAAACCAGCCAAGCTCTTGGCAGAGTTTTCCAATTGAGACTTCAACAACTCGAGTGCAGCTGCTGGATCTTTCACTTCGAGCGCCGACACCAACTGCTCTTGAGCCAACTCAGCATTGACACGTGCTTGCTCAAGGGCCAACTCTGTGACGCGCTCGAGTTGCGTGAATGACAGATTGGCGAATTCAAAAGCTGCTTTGACTGACGCATCGACTTGGGGTTTGACTTGGTTTTGCATGTTGATTCCTTGGTTCAGTTAATTTGATGAATGGATGGTATCGGTGTATTTTTCGAAAAACAAGACAAAACGCATGCTTTAGAGCTAGCTCTCTACCGTCGACAAAGACTCTGTAGGCTTTGTCCAGAACGGGTTGCCAAGGTATTTCCCAAACAGAGGCAGGTGTTGCGCGGGGTATTCTCACCATAACTATCAGAAAGTATGTGCTGTGCCCCGCGTTCAACAATTCTTTAGTTTTAGTCTTAAAGCCGGCTTGGCATTGGTTGCGGGGGGAGAGGCGGCATTGATTTTTCTGAGCGACTTCTCGGGCTATATGTTTGATGTGGTGATTTTGTCGCTCGCTTTTGTGATGACCGTTTTTTGTTTGCTGCGCGCCATGCGCAGCTACACCCGCGACATTCAAAAGCTAGGGTTGTAAACAACAGATTGCGGCTACAGTTGCTGCATCATGTTGCAGTACGAAACCGTTCCCGTTACCCCGTTCCAACAAAACTGCTCCATCGTTTGGTGTGACCAGACCATGAAAGCGGCAGTCATCGACCCAGGGGGTGACTTACCTGTCCTTCAAGCGGCTTGCAAACAACTGGGGGTCACGTTAGAGCAAATTTGGATCACCCACGCCCACATCGACCACGCAGGCGCCACGGCAGATTTGGCAGAACAATTCAGTTTGCCCATCATCGGCCCACATGAGGGCGATCAATTTTGGATTGATGGGTTGCCACAAGCCGCAGCGAGCTACCGGTTTCCACCTGCACGCCCGTTCACACCCACGCGTTGGCTGCACGACAACGACACTGTGACGCTTGGTGCGCACACACTGCAAGTACGTCATTGCCCCGGTCACACGCCCGGGCATGTGGTGTTTTACTCACCCGACATCAAACGCGCTTTTGTGGGTGATGTGCTCTTTGCAGGCAGTATTGGCCGAACTGACTTCCCACGCGGCAACCACGATGACTTGATCGACAGCATCACACAGCGCTTGTGGCCTATGGGCGACGATACGGTCTTTATTCCTGGGCATGGTCCCGAAAGCACGTTCGGGCGGGAGCGAAAAACCAACCCTTATGTGGGTGGCACCTGAAGTTGATTCGGTCGTCTTTAAACCTTCAGCCTTAAAAGCATGGGCTTTAGAGCAACCGTTAGGCTCGAAGCATTGTTTGCGTGAACGCCACCACGCTCAGAACCAATCACAAACAAGGCATTCTTTGAGTCAAGAAGAATGATGAACTCGTGTTCAAACTTGGTGAGTTTGAGAACCACACGAATTTTGGGTTGCTGGTTCTCAATGAAGATTTCGTAGAACAGCGTTGCCTTCTGTTCATGCATCGCACTTTCAATCTCTGCTGCCAGATGGGGAAGAGACTCGTCAAGTAGCCGGCGTGTTTGCTCTTTGCGCTCGTCTGTATCAAGCAGGTCAAACGCTTGGCTTGGTGGCAATGAAACTTGATGGTCTTGTCGTTTTTCACTCATGTAGGCAATTGTAGGAACTTGTTTTGCCTAAATTCATAAGTGTGGATGGATGGGCCTATTTCGTCCGTTCGTACAGTGGCATGACCTTGGGCAGGTTGGCCTGAATTTCTTCAATCCGTGTATGGCCCGATGGGTGGGTGCTAAGCCATTGCGGCGGCGCGCCCTTGTTGGCAGCGCTCATTTTTTGCCACAAGGTGACTCCCGCACGTGGGTCGTAGCCAGCGCGGGCAGCGATTTCCATGCCTACCAAGTCGGCCTCGGTTTCGTCATCGCGGCTGAATTTGAGGTTCAGCAAGTTAGCCCCTTGCTTGGCGACCAAGTCGGTGAGCTGTGGGCTGACCCCAAAAAACACCGAAGCCACCGTGCTGCCAATGGTGGCCACGCCATTGGTAGCTGCCGCCTTACCCATGCGCTCACGGGCGTGTTCGCGTAAGGCGTGGGCAATTTCGTGGCCCATGACCATCGCCACTTCATCATCCGTGAGTTGAAGTTGCGTGAGGATGCCGCTGTAAAACGCGATCTTGCCGCCGGGCATGCAAAACGCATTGATTTGATTGGAGCCCACCAAGTTCACTTCCCAAGTCCACTCTTTGGCGCGTGGGTTCCACTCGAAACTGTGCGGAATCAGCTCTTTGGCAATGCGACGCAAACGCATCACTTGCGGGTGGTTGTCTGGTCCCAGCGCGTTTTTGCTGGCCGCCTCTTTCATCATCTCGCCGTACTGTTTGTGTGCCGACTGCTCGACCTCGGCCGCGGGAACCAGTCCAGCGAAGACCGAGGACTCTTTGTTAACCGCCACGCCATCGCGCGCAAGCAATGCCCCGCTGCCCAAACCGCAGGCGCAACCCACACAGCCGTAAAGAAAAGCACGTTTGGTGACCATGTCAAAGTCTTTTTGTGAAAGCCTGAAAATAGAGGCATGAACGATACAACAAAACCCAGCTGGCTTGCAGCCTTGCATGTGTACCTCGAACCTGCGTCTTGGCGCATGTTATGTCTTGGGTTTTCGGCAGGTTTGCCGTTGTTGCTGGTCTTGGGCACTCTGAGTTTTCGCTTGCGCGAAGCAGGCATTGACCGCAGCACAATTGGTTTTTTAAGCTGGGTTGGTTTGGCGTATGGCTTTAAGTGGGTGTGGTCACCCTTGGTGGACCGTTTGCCTTTGCCCTTGCTCACCCACTGGCTAGGTCGCCGTCGCAGTTGGCTGCTGTTGGCGCAAAGCACTGTCATAGTCGGTTTGGTTGGCATGGCGTGGCTCGACCCGCAAGTGGCTTTAGAACCTGTGGTGTGGTGCGCACTTGTTGTGGCATTTGGCTCGGCCACACAAGACATTGCGCTGGATGCTTTTCGCATCGAATCAGCCGACACCCAACATCAAGCCGCCTTGGCCGCCACCTACCAAACTGGCTACCGATTGGCCATGATTTGGGCGGGTGCCGGTGTATTGTGGGTGGCAGCCCGTGCTTCAGGTGCCGACGAAACCACCTATCAACATGCCGCATGGCAAACCGCTTACTTGGTCATGGCGGCCTCCATGAGCATCGGTGTTCTCACCGTGTTGCTCTCCCCAGAGCCCGCCTTGCGCGAATTACCCCCCGCGCGCAATGCAGCAGAGTGGTTGCGCAGCGCGCTGATTGACCCCTTTGCGGAGTTCATTCGCCGCTACCGCTGGCAAGCGGCGCTCATCCTAGGGCTCATTGCGGTCTACCGCATCAGCGATGTGGTCATGGGCATCATGGCCAATCCGTTTTATGTGGATATGGGTTACACCAAAGACGAAGTAGCCGCCGTGACCAAAGTGTTTGGCGTCATCATGACCTTGCTGGGTGCATTCATGGGTGGCGTGCTGTCGATGCGTTTGGGCGTGATGCGCATTCTCATGCTGGGCGCTGTGCTCAGCGCCTTGACCAATTTACTGTTTGCTTGGCTGGCCACACGCGGGCATGACCTGACGGCGTTGGTGTGGGTCATCTCAGCAGACAACTTGGCCAGTGGCATTGCATCGGCTGCATTCATTGCGTATTTGTCGAGCCTGACGAATGTGAATTACTCAGCCACGCAATACGCGCTGTTTAGCTCCATGATGTTGTTGGCACCCAAATGGTTGGCTGGTTTTTCGGGTGTGTATGTCGATGCCCACGGCTATGAAGCGTTCTTCACCAGCACGGCGTTGTTGGGTGCGCCTGTGTTGCTGTTGGTGTGGTGGGCTTCGCGCGTGGCGCCACGCTGATTTACCTCGTCTTTACCTTGCGTTTAGATAAGCACACACTTGGCAAGGCATGATGAACCCACCATGAATACCTTGCTTTTGATAGAAGACGACCACCGCTTGGCCAATATGGTGAGCGAGTACCTCGAACAATCCGGCTTTGCGGTGCAACACGCGCCCAATGGCTTGAACGGACTCAAAACCCTGCAAGACATCCACCCGTCCATGGTGTTGCTCGATTTGATGCTGCCCGACATCGACGGCTTAGAGGTTTGCAAACGCATCCGTGCCTTACCGGGTGCATTGGCACAAACGCCTGTGCTCATGCTCACGGCCAAAGGCGATCCGATGGACCGCATCGTGGGCCTGGAGCTCGGCGCCGATGACTACCTGCCCAAACCGTTTGAACCTCGCGAATTGCTCGCGCGCATTCGCGCCGTGCTGCGTCGCCATGCGCCACAAGAGACCATCGAGGTTTCACACCAAACTTTGAAATTCGGCTCTCTTGAACTCGACCGCGATGCCCGCACAGTCAGCGTGCGCGGCCAAGTGTGCGACCTCACCTCTTACCAGTTTGATTTGCTGTGGGTCTTGGCAGAGCGCGCCGGCCGCGTTCTGTCACGCGATCAAATCATGGAAGCGGTACGAGGTCGTGAGCTAGAAGCTTTCGACCGATCCATCGACGTGCATATGGGTCGCATTCGTGCCGCCATCGAAGACGACGCCAAAACGCCCAAACGCATCCTCACCGTGCGTGGTGTGGGCTATGTGTTTGCCAAACAGCAAGACTGATCATGGCGACCCCATCCACCCCTCATCGTTCGTTGCATTTGCCGTTGTACGTGCGAATTTGGTTGGCCGTGGTGTTCGCCGTGGCGGTTCTCACCTTGCTCACAGGTTGGGTCATGCGCATGTCAGCCGAACCACCGTTGCGCGAAGTGATGGTGCGCAACGCGTCTGGCGAATTGGTGGGCGAAGGCAAAGCACGTTTACGCCCATTGGACAACCTGCCTGTCGAAGCTCCGCCGATGCGAGACCCTGACATGCCTCATCCGCCAGGACACTTTGGGTCTGGTCCGGAATTCATGGTGCGCATGCACAACGGCGAACTGATGCATGTGCATTTGCCACGCCCCCCTCGTAGCTTTTGGTCGCGCCCACCTTTTGGTTTTGCTTGGACATTGGGCTTGGTCGGATTGGCTGTGGCGCTGGGCATTTACCCCATCGTGCGTCGTCTGACACGCCGCTTAGAGAACTTGCAAAAAGGCGTGGAGCAATGGGGCACCGGTAACCTGTCAGCTCGCGTCGCGGAACAAGGCAGTGATGAAGTGGCTTACCTCGCACAACGCTTCAACTATGCAGCCGCACAAGTAGAGCAATTGGTCACTTCGCACAAATCACTACTTGCCAACGCCTCGCACGAGTTGCGCTCCCCCCTCACGCGTATTCGTATGGGTTTGGAGCTAATGGGTGAGTCACCCTCGCCAGCCATGAAGGCTGAAATTTCGCGCAGTGTGAGCGAGCTGGACCAATTGATTGATGAAATTTTGTTGGCCAGCAGACTGGACGCCAAAGAAGCAGACCTTGGCACCGTCGAGCCCGTGGATTTGACGGGCCTCGCCAGCGAGGAGTGTGCGCGTGTCGAGGCGCATCTGGAACTCGGCTTTGACCCCCGCAGCATTGTTGTGCCAGGTGTGGCGAAGCTATTGCGTCGTGTGTTGCGCAATTTGCTGGAGAACGCTCGGCGCTACGGCACCTCTGACATTGAGGTTCAGCTCTCCACGCACCACGACAACAGCGGAGACTGGGTGCGCTTATGTGTCTGTGATCGTGGCCCGGGTGTGCCACCTGATTTACGGGATCGCATCTTCGAGCCGTTTTATCGCTTGCCCGGCGCCAGCGAGCGCGAAGGTGGCGTGGGTTTAGGTTTGTCTCTGGTGAAATCCATCGTGCAACGCCACGGTGGCAGCGTGCACTGCGAAGATCGCGAAGGTGGTGGCGCTCGATTTGTGGTGATGCTGCCAGCTTGAATCAGCGGCCAAACCCCACAGCCAATTGGTTGACGATCTCGGCCGCAGGGCATTCTGCACAACCGGAACGATTCATACCCGACCACAAGGGTGTGAAGTCATCGCGTTGATTCGCTTCGGCTTTCGCACGCAACGGAGCCATGCTTTGCGTGGCCATCGGAAATGCAGGGGCTGCTGTGTTTTGCGCGCCTAGCTCTTGCATGACACGGTTGAGCATGCCGCGCGCCAAACCACCTGTGAACAAATTGGTCAATGCCGTCGGCGCATTCACATCACGCAAGCGCGCACGATGCAACGAACTGGTTTTGGCCTCGTGACACAACAAAAATGAGGTGCCCACTTGCACCGCCGCAGCACCCGCAGCCATCGCCGCATGCACGTCGTGTGCATCGGCAATACCGCCTGCGGCGATGACGGGTACGCGAATGTGCGGCGTCAGTTGTTGAAGCAACGGCAACAAACTCGATTGCATCGTCACATCACGGTCAAGAAAGTGGCCACGGTGTCCGCCTGCTTCAAGCCCTTGTGCAATGACACCATCTACGCCATGCGTTACCAACCAGCGTGCTTCATTCAACGTGGTGGCGGAAGACGCCACAAATGCACCACGCGCTTTGACGCGCGCCAACAAAGTCTGGTTCGGCAACCCAAAGTGAAAGCTCACCATGGTGGGCGAGAACTCTTCTAAGACTTCCGCCATCTCGTCATCAAACGGACGGCGCCCTGCTGCCACTGGAATGGTGGACGGGTCAATGGCAAACTCTTCGTAATAGGGCTGCAATGCAGCCTGCCACTTCAACTCAGCGTCTGATGTATGTTCAGGCGCTTGGTGACAAAAGAAATTCACGTTGTAGGGCAAGCCACTTGCTTGCAACACTTGCAATTCACGTCGCAAACTTTGCGCATCTAGCATTGCCGCAGGGAGTGACCCCAAGCCGCCAGCCGTGCTCACGGCAACCGCTAAGTTGCTGTCTTGCACGCCCGCCATGGGCGCTTGAATGAGAGAGAAGCGTGTTCCAAGAATGGTGTTCAGTGACATGGCAGGCCTTCAAGCTATTTCGACCTCATCCTAACGCCAGCGCATGATGCGCCATCTTGTGCCGTCTATGATGCGAGGCATTCAATGCACAACACCCATGAAAAAACGCATCCTCATCTTGTCGCATGACAACAAAATTGGTGACGCCATCGTGGTGACAGGTTTATTCAAACCCCTCCACACCTTATGGCCTGATTGCGAAATAGGTGTTCTGTGCGGAGCTAGCAATGCCGCTTTGTACCGCCACCACCCCGACGTCAAATGGGTGCACATTGCCAAAAGTCGTAATGTGTTTGCACGTATTTGGGCCAGCTTGCAAGCCCGTCTCAAACATTACGACATGGTGGTGCACTTTGGTTTAGACCTCGCCAACCCTTCGGTTCAGATTGTGCTGAACACCGTCAAGGCGAAACAGCGCTTTTTGTTTTTACCGCATCCTGTCAAACCATTGCCCAACGATGTGGTGATGCAGGGCAACTGGGGCTACAGCGCCGATCACGACACGCTGCACTACTCCGCGCGTCATGTGCGTTTTTTGGAAACAGTAGGCGCTCAAGTCAAATCCTACCGGTATGACATCGAACTAGGCGCTGACGCCGCAAACCAAACACCACACACCGATGGACCACTCATGGTCATCAACAGCCAAAGCAGTGCAGCCAACAAATCTTTTTCGCTGCCTTGGCTTGAAACCTTTGTGCATGCGGTTCATGCGCAGCACCCTACCATTCGGATGCAACTGCTCAGTGCGAACCCCGCGCTAGAAGCCGCGATGCACCAGTTGTTCAAAGCACAAGCAGATCGCGTGTGGGTCACGCCATGTGCACCCACCGTCACGCCATCACTGGCTGCCATTCAGGGCGCTGACTTGGTGGTCACGCCGGACACGTATGCCGTACACGCGGCCAGTGCGTGGAACAAGCCCGTGCTTGCACTCTATGAACCCAGTGTGTTGTCTGTCGAATCGTGGGAGCCCTTGTCTGACACCTATGTGCAGCTCATTGCCCCGAGCGGCCAAGCGGTCAGTGACATACCCGTGTCAGAAGCGTTGAAAGCGTTGAACCACCTGCTGACACAGCCCCACTCACGCGAGCGTATTTTTTTAAAATAGCTTTAGTTTTCGACCAGCAAAGCTCGCTGCTCTGCCGTCCACTTTTGGTCTAAAGGAATGAGCTTGTCACGGTCAACAAACGGTGGGTAACCGCCCTTCATGGTTAACCGAATGTAGTGGTGGTTGAAGCAATCGAGTGCAATGTGCATGGGACGAATGTCTCCCACCTCACGCGCACGCATCGCCGTACGCAGAAACAAATCAAAGTCGGCCGCTTGCTGCGTTTCGTCCCAAGGCCCCAAGATGTCTAGCGCACGGCGCGAGAACATCACTGTGTTGCCGACAAAGCCCTCAACGGCCTGGTGTTTGAAACGCTCGCGACGGTTCTGACAAAAAGCAGACCAGTTGCCGTACATCCACTTGTGCATGAGCAACAAGCTGTTGCGACCCGTGCCAAACAAACCCACCAAACCACGGATACGGTTCCAACGGCGGCGCAGCTTTTTAGTCGCCGATTTGCTTTCGATACGTTCGATGCCACACGAAGTGATGACGTCGAGTTGGTTGTGCACAGCATTGGCAATCAGTGCCTCGTCCCAACCTTCACTCACGATGATGTCATTGTTCAAGAATGCCAACCACTCGCCCTTGGCCACCGCAATGCCTTGGTTTTGAGAAACCGGGTACGAATAGTTGCCAGGATTTCGAATGACACGTGCGCCCACCGATTCAAAAAAATCGGCACTGGCATCCGTCGAAGCGTTGTCAATGACGATGAGCTCAAACGGGCTCTTGGTGTTCTTGACCAAGTTTTCCCAATAAATCTGGTTCATCGCGAGTTGGTTGTACACCGCAGTGATGATGCTGATCTTGGGCTGTGTTGCAGACATGGTCATGGGGCTTTCAAAGCAAGCGGTACACGCGCTCGGCGGACACATCTTCTAGGCAACGCATGTGCCCCAATGGACAGGTACGTTCGTAGCAAGGTGCGCAGGCTAGCGGAGGTTGGTAGTTTTTATCCACACGCAGCCAGACCACGCGCGCGCGATCGTTGAGTGGCGGGGTGTGTTCGGGACTCGCCGAACCCAACACCGCCACTTGTGGTACACCAAAAGCAGCCGCCACATGCATGAGGCCCGAATCATTGCTGACGACACGAAAGGCATAGGCGATCAACGCAAATGCCTGCATGAGGTTGGTTTGTCCTGCCAAATTGAAGCAATGCCCGGGCTTGGCGGCATTGGCTGTGGTGGCAATTTCTTGGCAAATGTCGAATTCTTTGTTCGAGCCCAACAAGAAGACGGGCCGGTCAATTTTGCGGGCCAATTCGGCGAAGTGTTTAGCTGGCCAACGCTTGGCTGGACCATACTCAGCGCCTGGCGCAAACACCACAAAACTATGCTTGGCCAAGGTAGGCAATGTGGGCATGGCCGTGGCCAATTGCTCTAGGGCATCATCCAGCACACCAACACCGGCTTTCAGCACAGGTCGTAAATCACCCACCAGCTTCATGGGGCCACTGCGACTTTGACCCACCAAGCTCAACGCGGCATACCACTCCACCATGGGAGGACGCTCTTCGGTATCGGGGTTGTCGAGTCGATCGGTCAATAGACCAAAGCGCATTTCACCGGTATAGCCCACGCGCTTGGCAATGCCCGCCATCCATGGCAACAGCGCGCTTTTTAGGGAGTTGGGGCAAACATACGCCACATCAAATTTGCCGCGCAAGTGGTTGGCAAGCTTGATGCGCCCCACCAACTGCAAGCCGCCGTGTTTGAACGGCATCTCGATCACCTCAGCCACGCCTGGCATCACACGATAAACCGGTGCAATCCACGGCAACGCGGCGACTGTGAGGCGCTCGCCGCGCGCAGCCAAGCGTCGCAGCAAGGGTTCCGTCATCACCGCATCCCCAATCCACTGAGGCGCGATGATGAGCGCGTTTTTAGTGATGGCCGCCAACGTGCTCGCCGGCTTTGAGTTTGTA
>JACCDY011132261.1_pt1 | contig 10308 bp, 12 predicted proteins | sample 7446391 | NCBI WGS metagenome assembly JACCDY01 (sample SAMN15323451, study PRJNA562643) | freshwater metagenome | isolation source: river surface water | place: USA:Blue River Watershed | collected 2017-08-18
AATTCAGCTGTAACTACTTTTTCCCACCCCTAGGTGATTTTTGACCCCACACCCCAAAAATCCATCGTTTGAATCAAAATCGCAAGGTTTATAAAGATTCATTAAGGTAAAACTTTTTGAAAATGTTTTATTAAGAGGTATAGCAAAAATAGTTTCTTACTTTAGATAAGATATAGGCGGAGTAGAATTAGGCATGCTCTCAGGGTTTCTTCAAATCTTATTATTTCAAGGCATTGGTGAACTTATTTCAAAGTTTGTACTGCCATCGTTGCCTGGCCCTGTTATCGGCCTCGTTTTATTGTTTAGTTGGCTAATGTTCAATCAGAAAATTAATGCATCACTTGCATTGGTTGGCGACGCTTTAAGTCAGTATTTAGGTCTGCTCTTTGTTCCCGCGGCTGTGGGTGTTGTTCTGTTCTTGCCCCAACTGAAAGATAACTCAATTGCCATTATTTGCGCACTTATTGGCAGCGTCTTTATGACGATTGCTAGCAGTGCATTAGTTTTAAAGATTCTTGCTAGCAAAAGTGAATTAAATGATCAAGCCTAATTCAATTGTTGAAATATGGGTTTATTTGTCTGGGAGCCCATTACTGGCCTTATTTATCACACTGTTAGCATATCAAGTTGTAGTATTGGCTTATGAAAAATCGAAGCAAAACCCATTGGTGAATCCTGTTGCTATAGCCGTTGTGATCGTGGCAATCTTTATCAAGCTAATTGATATGCCATATGACAAATATTTTGAAGGCGCACAGTTTATTCATTTTCTCTTGGGTTCCGCTACTGTGGCGTTGGCTATTCCCATTTACCGAGGCTTTAAGAGCTTAAGAGGCCACGCAATTCCACTCTTAACAGCATTAATTGTTGGAGGCTCTGTTTCAATCGTTAGTTCGGTGGCGATATTAAGCCTCTTTGGTGCAGATAAAAATATCATTGGGGCTTTTTATGCAAAATCTGTCACAGCCCCGATTGCGATGGGTATTGCTGAGCGAATAGGTACTTCACCAACTTTGACAGCTATCTTTGCTGTGAGCACTGGAATTATCGGAGCAATCATAGCCCCATTTATTCTTAATCTATTGAAAATACGCCCTTGGTGGCAACGTGGATTCCCAATAGGCATAGCTTCTCATGGTATTGGTGTATCAAGGGCGATGAGTATTAATGCCGAGGCAGGAACATATGCGAGCTTAGCAATGGGTTTGCATGGAATCATCGGGTCGCTCGCAATCCCAATAATCTATAGGCTCTTTAACTAAGAGTGCCAATTATTTTTTATGAGTGAGACTTTCAATTATTTAATTAGCCTCTGCTGCTTTAAAACTATATTTAATTAACTTTGTCGAATATCACTTTATCCATTTATTGTTAACTGTGAACTGTCTACTAAATCAGTATGTGCTTGATGATTTATCGAATCATGTCGATTAAAAAACCACCCGAAGGTGGTTTTCCTTTGCTATTCCTCTAGCAAGCTTCTTAGCATCCAGGCTGTTTTCTCATGAACATCCAGTCGTTGAGTAAGCAAGTCAGTTGTTGGTTGATCATTTGCTTTTTCGACTAATGGAAATAATTTGCGAGCAGTTTTTGCAGTAGCCTCTTGCGCCTTTACAAGATGTTTGACCATTTCCAATGCCTTGGGAACCCCTTCAATTTCTTTAATTGACGATAGTTTTGAGAATTCCCTATAAGTACCAGGCGCTGGCTCGCCAAGAGCACGAATACGCTCAGCAATTAAGTCAAGAGCTGTCCACTGTTCAGTATATTGAGCCATAAACATGGTGTGCAGGGTATTAAACATCGGACCCTTTACATTCCAATGAAAGTTATGTGTCATTAAATATAAGGTATAGCTATCAGCCAATAGTTCTGATAAACCTTTGGCAACTGCTTTGCGATCCTTTTCGCTAATGCCAATATCAATCGTTGGCTTTCCTAATTTAGCATTCATCGTTTTCCCTTCATTTGTCATTTCAAATTAAAAACATGGCGATTTTGTAAGTAGTCACTCACAAAAATAAACATCCTAGCAACATCCCTTGATGTACTAATGATTAATTGTGTAAGCTCAGATCTTCGCAAAGCACGAATGATCATACTGAAATTTCTTCTTGAATTTGTATTAATAAGAAAATTTTGTTCGAAATCAATTTATGAGTTTAATTAATAATACTGGCATCCATATTGAGAAATATCAATGAATGTATTAAGTATTCAAGAGTTTGATTGATTCTGCCTTAGATCACTAAGAAACATACCGAGTTAGTTTGTTAATTTTTTAATTATGATCAGAAAAATGTCGTTTTAAACGACATTTTTAAATAAAGAGCATTCGCCAGTCGGGACTTTTTTCAAACTAAATATAGGCATAAGATCAGCACCAAACAAAAAAGTTGATATTAGCAACGGATAAGATGGGTGAGTTCGTAGTGTATAGATCAATCGGCAAAACCACCCATTCGTGGCCTTGCCAATCAAGCGCTTAGTTAAGTGGAACGCCCTGAGTAGGCCGGCCCTCTAAGGTCCAAAGATACAAAGATCCATCATAAAGTTTGGTGGACTTATTACCAACCAATTCCGACATCACAAACCATGGGCCAGACGCTAAATGTCCGCTATTACAGTAGCTGATGGCGGGCTCATTTGGTTTAATGCCATTGGCCTTGAGTAAAGCCTCATAGGTGTTGGGCTTCAAGAAATATAAAGCTCCATCACTAGAGCGTGTCATCAGCTCTGGAGCAAAGGCTTGAGCGCCAGCGATATGACCATACGTTTTCACATAATCGCGTTTCGTAATCCCTAAAAACTGCGCTGGACTTCTACCATCGACTAATTGGGTTTTACCTGTTTTTGACGCATTCGCAACATCGTCAGAGCTCGCAACAAGCTCGCTTCGATATGCTTTTGCGGTCCAGTTACCATTAACTGCTTTAATCGGAGTTACTGTAAACGCTCGGCCTTGTGCCAACCAACCGGCCATGCCACCATCTAGTACAGCAATATTATCTTCGCCATAAATCTTGAGCTGCCAGTACACCCTTAATGCCTCATCAATGTCTGACACATCTTGACCGGCGGGTACCAAAATAATTGGTTTGCCTTGATTAATACCAGCCTGGTGTAGCAACTTCTCAAAATCAGCTTTCTCGGGAACTAAATACTTGAGTTTTCGACCATCCACCATGCGCTCTGCACGCACATTTTTGAAGTTAACCACATTAGCATCTGGAATGCGGCCCCCAACTTCGACTACCATTTTTTTTCCAGTCTTCTTGTCGGTTTCAAACTCAGGCTCGCGCGTAAATGATTTCACATCACTACGAACTTCAAGAATCTGCACTTGCGAACTATGATTAGCTAACCAGTTTGCATCCACGATTGGTCCTGGAACGGTTAATGCCATTAACCATTGGCTGGTGCCCAATAAAATGGTTATTAATAAATACTTCATTTTCTTCATGATTACTCCTCCTTATTGAAGATGATTGATTGGACCTGATAAGTCATCCAATAAATGAATCTGACGTTGCGATAGAACATGAATCGATTGATCATTCAAAACAGATGCCATTGACTTAGCCTGGCTTGCCAGTTGATTGAGTCGTCGATCACGCTCTTCAATTAATTGCTCAATCTCATCACGGTATAGGGTGATTAACGACTGAATCCAGCTGGCCAAAGTATCTAGCGAATTTCCTGCCTCAATCTTGAAATGAGTAAGTGCATCACGCAAAGATTCAGCTGATCCCATCGTTTCACCAGTAACCCACTGGTTTGTTGTAAATAAACGCACTGGCAATCCTTTTTGATCCAAAGCAATGGCTATTAAGTGCATGAATTGGTCGGCCTGTGTTGGACTTCGTTTAAATAGGTGAAAATGACCGTGTTCCATGTCCGACATTTCGTCCACCTTGTGGGCATGGTAGTACACCTCATAACCAGTGGCCACATCAACCAAATCATGACTTGGATAATGCTGCCACTCTCTGAATATGCGGTCCTGACCCATTAATACCTGAGGGATCGTTAAGCCCCTCTGAGCAAAATCGGTCAGGATAGCCAATGCATTTTTTGCATGCATTTCAACATTCTTCATTGGCCAAGCTTTTTCCAAAAAGGCTCGACTAGATGGCTGATTCATAGTCACGATCATTGGGACTTACGTTTTTTAGGTCCGCAGGGATTTGATGGGCCACATGGATTGCTACTTTTTTTCTTCGCGGGGCCACATGGATTTTTCTGTTCAGCTGCCGTCTTATTTCCAGAGCCAGCCTCGGCCGACTGAGCCATCGGTGCCCCAGCCAATCCCGATAGTAATACGGCAAGAGCAACTACTGATGATTTTTTAGACATAGAATTTCCTTTCGTTGATTAATTTTTTTGAGCACAACCATTCATGGCATCTTGGGAGTTAATCGGGCCCGAAGATTTCTTCTCCATCCAACTTCCCATTAAAAAAACTCCGATTGCCATCAATATCAAAGCCACATTCACATAGAGTGGTGAAACATGAATCAGCTCCGGCAAGGTATTAATTCCGCTTAACTCCCCCAAGCTAGTCAAGAATTCAATCTGCGGAAAGGCCCATGCAAATCCCCAAGTGCCAAGAATGAGGCCAATCAGAAATAATGCGGCGTCTAAGCGGCCTGATACAAAACCGACCAATGATGTCCCTGGGCAGTAGCCACCAATCGCAAATCCTGCTCCCACCAAAGCTCCGCCGAGAGCGGCGGCCCCCAAAAATGCAGGGGGAATGAACAGTTCATCGCCCTGAACCATGCCAACCCCCTCAAGAATCATTAAACCCACTGCTGCAAATACGATGGCGGTGAACATCACCTTAAAAACAGACCAATCGGTCAAACGAAACTGGGCGGTTAATTTGCAGGGGCTACCAAATCCTGCGCGCTCCAATACCCATCCAAATCCAGCACCCAATGCCAATCCCGAAATGATGGTACCCATCATGCTTCCTCCTTCATAAACCGACTGGCCACCAAGCCGACGGCAAAAAAGCTAATTAAAAATACAAATCCTGCTAAGGAAAGTGTGGCGGCTCCCGAAAGGCCCATGCCGCTTGTGCAACCTGCGGCCACTCGAGCCCCGAAGCCTGCCAATATGCCACCAACCAAGGCTGTAATGGGTCGCTTTGCACCCCCCAAGAAACGCTTTCCATCGAGCTGAAGTCGCATACGACCTGCGAGCCAGGCAGATACCAATGCACCAATCGCAACTCCAATAACCTGCCAAGTGATCCACGCGCTCAATGGTTTGCCCTCTTCAACCATTCCGCCAAGATACTCATTGGCCTCAGTTGCGATCGGCGCCAGATTCATACCAAGCCAAGCAGTCAGTCGGGTTGTAAAACCGGTGGCTCCCAAACCATGACCAGTAATTACGAATGTGGCTAGGAGAACGACCCCGAGGGCGATACCCGCTACCACTGGGTTCCAGTAAGGAAGCGGTACCTGGGTTGGTTTTGCTTGATTCACATTGACTCCTTATATTTGATTAATAAAATATATAAATACATTATATATAATAATATATTAATAGTCTGCTTAAATAGTCCAATTCAATTTGATATAAATCAAAAAAAAGTCCAACATGCTGATCAAATGCCCTTCTTGCGGCAAATTAAATCGCTTATCCCCTGAAAAAGTGGCTAGCACGCCCATTTGCGGCAGTTGCCAGCATGATCTACTCTCAGCCCCAATTGAGGCGAATGCAGGCGACTTTAGGGAACTGATTCGTCAAACGGAGATACCAGTCTTGGTTGACTTTTGGGCACCGTGGTGCGGCCCTTGCAAGATGTTTGCACCCACCTTCGCTCAACTTGCTAAGAAATATACTAATCAGGTTATATTTGTGAAACTCAATACCGAGGAAGAACAAAGCATTGCCGCTCAGTTTGGCATTCGATCGATCCCTACCCTCGCTTTCTTCAAAGGCGGCAAGGAGACCAATCGCTTAAGTGGTGCACTGGGGCATGGGGATCTTGATCGCTACATTCAACAGCAATTACTTTTGTGAGTAAAAGCTACTAGTAATTGAAAAATGCTTATCAGGCTATTTTTGATAGCTTACTAAATAAACTACCTAAACTGTCGTTTAAAACGACATATATTTGTACATACGTATATACAAATATAGGTATATATCGAATTAATTTCTTTAGATTTAATTTATCTGAACCCCACTAGTAATGTTACCAATGACTATCCGCAGTTACTGCTAGCGCGTATCCATTTGTAATTAATTGAAGCTGTTAGTTAGGACTTTAGGTTACTTATAGTTCTGAACTGGTTAACCGTAAGTTATCGGTTGAAGCGATAGGACTTAAATATCGATGTATGTAAATATTTATAGATACGCATAGAAGTATATTTGTATATGCGTATATATGCATATACAAATATAAGCAGTCACGTATATCTCTACATGCGTATATATCGAAATTTACTTCTTGGGATTTAAATTACCCGATCTCCACTGGTTCAACTGTCTCTGATTGTGTGCAGTGATCGATCTTATGGCCATGCTTTTAGAGTTTGCACTAATGCATTGAAAGCTTCGATTCGAGCCGTTGTTAATCGTGCCATCAAAGCAATTTTTCTTTTGGGGGCTGGACTTGCTAGTGGCCTAGCAATTAATTTAGTTTGTTTGAGAATGCCGCCTTTAATTGCCATTTCTGGCAAAAGTGCCAAACCTAATCCAGATTCAATCATTTGCACCAAGGTAAGTAAGCTCGTTGCTTCTAATGCGTCAGCAGGTAGCGCACTTCGTTTGCATGCCTTTAGGGCATGCTCTCGCAAACAATGACCTTCTTCTAAAAATAAAATTTGATTGGACATCTTATTGGTGAGTTGAACATCCTTATTTTTAAGGACAGGATCATCCGGTTTGCCAACGAGCCAAAATTCATCATCAAAGACTTCTTTGATGAGATATCCCTCGGTTGGATACGGTAGCGCAATAAGTGCAAAATCCAACTCATGTCGCCCAAGTTTATCGATCAGGTTTACAGTGAGATCCTCGCGAGGAATAATCTTTAATTCCGGATAGTTCAAGCGCATCTTAGGCAATAACCAAGGAAGAACAAAGGGGGCTATCGTTGGAATGACACCAAACGTAATCATTCCCTTCATGGCACCCGTAGAACTTTTTGCATAATCAACCAAATCATCTGTTTGACCCAGGATCACTTTTGCCCTTTCAACTACCTCTATGCCAATAGGGGTAAGTGAGACCGAATGTTTATCCCGTTCAACCAGTTGTACGCCTAGCGAATCTTCAAGTTCTTTTAATCCAGCACTAAGGGTTGACTGTCCGACAAAACATAGTTCCGCAGCTTTTGTGAAATTACGGGTTTGGCTTAGCACCAGTAAATACCTTAGTTGCTTGATGGTTGGGGAATTGGTCATGGTTCTTTGTTATCGATTTATTCGATTAATTAAATCATTTTAATTAGTTAGACTAAGTTATTCAAGCGAGTCAGAATTCATTTATCAAATATCAAAATTTGGAAAAAACATGAATTATTTTTACAAAGCTATTCGATGTGGGTGTAGGATGAAAAGTGCTCTTATTCATTTTTCATCGACTTATTTGGCAAGTCAGGTGGATACTGGAGGTAGATATGAATATTAGCTTGCCGGATAAATTTGTATCCATTGGGCTTGTCTTGAGGGCTGTCATCCACATTTCTGGGCTGATTGTAAGCATTGCTTGTTTATTGCAACTCGTAGTTGGTAAAACAAACTTCAATTAAATTTCTTAAGGAGAAAATGATGAACAATGGTGGAACTTGTCCAGTAATGCACGGCGCTAATACTCAAGCTGGCGACGGTGCAAAAGTATGGTGGCCTAAATCTCTCAATCTTGATATCTTGCATCAGCACGATAGTAAGACAAACCCCATGGGCCCATCCTTTAATTACCGAGAGGTGCTCAAAACTCTAGACGTCGAGGCTTTAAAAAAGGATATGAAAGCCCTGATGACCGATAGTCAAGCATGGTGGCCTGCTGATTGGGGCCACTATGGCGGCCTCATGATTCGTATGGCCTGGCACTCGGCAGGAACCTACCGAATTGCCGATGGTCGTGGTGGTGCTGGCACAGGCAATCAACGATTTGCTCCAATTAATTCATGGCCAGATAACGCCAATCTGGATAAAGCCCGTCGCCTCTTATGGCCGATTAAAAAGAAATACGGCAACGCTGTTAGTTGGGCTGACCTTATGATCTTGGCCGGCAATATGGCCTACGAATCTATGGGTCTTAAAACCTTTGGCTTCTCGTTTGGCCGAGAAGATATCTGGCATCCCGAGAAAGATATTTATTGGGGCTCCGAGAAAGAGTGGCTCCAAAAGAGCGGTGGCGAAGGTAGTCGCTACTCGGGTGAGCGCGATTTGGCTAACCCATTAGCTGCGGTCATGATGGGTTTGATTTATGTCAATCCTGAGGGTGTGGATGGCAAGCCTGATCCATTAAAGACTGCCCACGATGTGCGCATCACATTTGCGCGCATGGCCATGAACGACGAAGAAACCGTGGCACTCACCGCCGGTGGACATACAGTTGGTAAAGCCCACGGCAATGGTAATGCTGCTAACTTAGGCCCTGCGCCTGAGGGTGCGCCAATCGAGGAACAGGGATTTGGCTGGATGAATCACACAACACGCGGCATTGGTCGCGATACCGTCACGAGCGGCATCGAAGGCGCCTGGACCACCCATCCCACACAATGGGATAACGGCTACTTCCATTTGTTATTGAACTACGACTGGGAACTCAAGAAGAGTCCTGCGGGTGCATGGCAGTATGAGCCAGTCAATATCAAGGAAGAGGATATGCCGGTTGACGTGGAAGATCCATCGATTCGTTGCAATCCCATCATGACCGATGCCGATATGGCTATGAAGGTTGATCCTGAGTACCGCAAGATCTCCGAGCGTTTTTATAAAGATCCTGCCTATTTCTCCGAGACCTTCGCTCGCGCATGGTTCAAATTAACCCATCGCGATATGGGTCCTAAAGCACGTTACTTTGGTCCTGATGTGCCCAAAGAGGAGCTTGTTTGGCAAGATCCTGTACCAGCCGGGCGTAGCGACTATGACGTGAACGCAGTCAAGGCTAAAATCAAGGCCGCTGGTCTGTCAAATAGCGAGATGATCTCAACCGCATGGGATAGTGCACGCACATACCGAGGTTCGGATAAGCGTGGTGGCGCCAATGGTGCACGGATTCGTTTGGCACCCCAGAAGGATTGGGTAGGTAATGAACCTCAACGGCTCGCCAAAGTTCTTGCGGTCTATGAGGCGATTGCTAAGGATGCTGGCATAAGCGTTGCCGATGTCATCGTGCTTGCTGGTAACGTGGGAATTGAAGAGGCTGCTAAAGCGGCTGGCCACACTGTAGTGGTCCCCTTCAAACCGGGTCGCGGGGATGCCACCCAGGCAATGACCGATATTGAATCATTTGAAGTGCTCGAACCATTGGCCGATGGTTATCGGAATTGGTTAAAGCAGGACTATGTGGTCACGCCTGAGGAACTGCTGCTCGACCGCACTCAACTCATGCGCTTGACCGCCAATGAAATGACCGTGTTAATTGGGGGAATGCGCGTGCTAGGAACCAACTATGGTGGCAGCAAGCATGGTGTATTCACTGATCGAGAAGGCGTTCTCACAAACGATTTCTTTGTCAATCTCACCGACATGAACTTCGCCTGGAAACCCACCGGCAAGAATAGCTACGATATTGTCGAGCGTGCTTCTGGCAAAAAGCGTTGGACCGCAACCCGAGTCGATCTTGTATTTGGATCTAACTCAATCCTACGTGCCTATGCTGAGGTTTATGCCCAAGATGATAATCAGACAAAGTTTGTTAATGACTTCATCACCGCATGGGTCAAAGTAATGAATGCTGATCGGTTTGACTAATAATTTAATAGCACTTTTAATAAGGGAGCAATATTGCCCCCTTATTTTTGTCGTTTAAAACGACAAAGCCAAAACTGGGTGAATTTGTTCGCGCATTCGCCACACACTTTCTAATCGATTCCGTGAGTCTAACCCGCCAGCCTTTCGCCATAAGGCTTCCACGGGGTGTGTAATCAAGTGTGTCACACAATGTGCGCACACCAAATTTTGTGGTCTTGTTATGTCTTTGAAACGATTGAGGATTTTCGAGAAACTTCGAGCTTATGATTCCGTCGCTCTAACCAGCTGAGCTAATTCGCCGAACTGTGAATCATAAGGGAAAAAAGCTTGAGAGCCAGTTAATGTTGTCCGTGGAAATATC
>JACCDY010045124.1_pt1 | contig 10303 bp, 8 predicted proteins | sample 7446391 | NCBI WGS metagenome assembly JACCDY01 (sample SAMN15323451, study PRJNA562643) | freshwater metagenome | isolation source: river surface water | place: USA:Blue River Watershed | collected 2017-08-18
CCCCGCCTTGTCAGCATCGCCGAAAAATCCTTCGCCGTTCCCCCCCCTCCCTCCCGTAAAAACCTCGCTGGCCACTATCCGCGCCCCCATCAGGAAAAGTTCCTCCACTCCCTCTTGCCCAAAATCGGTTTCGACACCGCCGCCGGGCGCCTCGATACCAGCACCCACCCGTTCTGTTCGGGCCTAGGCCCCCACGACACCCGCATGACCACCCGTTACGACGAAACAGACTTTATGGTTTCGCTGTACGGGGTTCTGCACGAGGCCGGCCACGGACTCTACGACCAAGGCCTTCCGGAAATGGAGCTCGGCACTCCGCTGGGTCAAGCCGCCTCCCTCGGGATCCACGAATCCCAGTCCCGGCTTTGGGAAAACCGCGTCGGACGCAGCCACTCGTTCTGGAAAGCCTGGTGGCCTGACCTAGCGCAGGCGTTTCCCGACCTCGCCGGTCACAACTGGGATCAGTGCTGGCGCGCCGCCAATGCGGTGGAACGCTCCTTCATCCGCGTCGAGGCCGACGAGGTTACCTACGACCTCCATATCCTGCTCCGCTTCCAGCTTGAAACCTCCCTCATCTCCGGTGAGCTCAAGGTCCGCGACCTCCCCGCCGCCTGGAATGAGCTCTTCCAAAAACTGTTCGGCTTAAGAGTCCCCGACGATGCCCGCGGCTGCCTGCAGGACATCCACTGGTCCCTGGGCGGTTTTGGCTACTTCCCCACCTACACGCTGGGCAACCTCACGGGCTCCCAGCTTTGGCAGGCCGCCCACCGGGATCTGCCAGGCCTCCAGGCGTCACTCGATCGACGAGATTACCGTCCCCTGCTGCATTGGCTCCGGCAAAAAATCCACGTTCACGGCCGGCGGTATCTCGCCAGCGACCTGATCCAGCGCGCCACCGGCAAACCCCTCGATCCCGAGGCCCACCTTTCTACTCTCGAGCAAAAGGTGAAGGATTTGGCTACATGATCTCACCCTCCCGCATTACGGTTGTCATCAGCACCTACAACCATCTCCGGCCGCTGGAGCTTTGCCTGGCTGCCTTCCGAAACCAAACGGTCACTCCCGGCGAAATCCTCATCGCCGACGACGGCTCCGGCACCGAAACCCGTAATCTGATCGCTCAACTACTGCCTTCACTACCCTGCCCGGCCCGCCACGTCTGGCATGAGGACAGGGGATTCCGTAAAAACATGATTCTCAACCGATGCCTCGCCGAAGCCAGGGGCGACTACTTGGTCCTGACCGATGCCGATTGCGTTCCCCACCCACGCTACGTGGAAGACCACGCGAACCTCGCCGAACTCGGCTTTTGGGTTCAAGGGCGCCGCTGCTATCTCAACGCGGTTGCTTCGACGTTGCTTGCTCCCGGGCAAAAAGTGCCGGCCTTCCGGCTGGCCCTATCCGGCAAGATGAGTGGGGTCGCCAAGGGTTTTCGATTTCCTTTCCCCATCATCAAACGTGATACCGGCCAGCGCGGCATTATCGGCTGCAATATGGCCATGTGGAAAAAGGATCTGCTGGAGGTGAATGGTTGGGATGAAGAGTTCGAAGGATGGGGGCTCGGCGAAGATTCCGATATCGGCTCCCGTCTTTACCATCTCGGCCGACCTCGCAAGTTCGTTTACGCCCGCGCCATCCTTTACCACTTACATCATCCCGTCCTCAACCGTGACCACATCCCCAAGAGCCAGACGCGGCTAGACGAAACGATCCGGACGCGAAAAATCAGGTGTGAGAAGGGAGTGAATCAGTATTTGAAATGATTAGGTAGGCCACTTCCGATGGAAGTGGCTGCCACTTTTGTCAAAAGTGGCCTACCCGCCCTTCGCCCCAGCCATCGCCGCTCCGACGATACCTGCCTCATTATGCAACTTGGCGGGAACCACCTTGGCCTTCACTCCCTTGGATGCCCGTGGCAGCCACTTTTCGGCCCGCTGACTTACTCCTCCGCCCACAATGATTAAGTCCGGATTGATCAGCCGGTCAACCAGATGCAGGTATTCGCGCACCCGCTTCGACCACTTTTTCCAGCTCCAGTTGTTCACCTCACGTGCCTTAGCGCTGGCGATGGTTTCGGCATCCCGACCCCGCAGGGTTAGATGGCCGAACTCCGTGTTGGGCACCAAGAGTCCACCGATGAAAACCGCACTACCGATCCCTGTGCCCAGAGTGATCATGACCACCGTTCCTTTTTCTTTCCGGCCGGCGCCATGGTGCATCTCCGCCAACCCGGCGGCATCGGCATCATTAATCACCGTGAACGGGAGCCGCGTCGCCTTTTTGAAAAGTTTCTCTGCCTGCTTCCCCACCCAGGAGGGGGAAAGATTCACGGCCGTCTCCACCACCCCATGGCGCATCACCCCGGGAAAGCCGACCCCTACCGGGCCGGAGAACTGAAAGTGCTGGATCATTTTTTTGATGGCCGCCGTGACGGCCCCGGGAGTCGCCGGTTGCGGCGTCGGCAAATGGAGATGTTCGGCCAAAATTTCCCCAGACGGTAACTCCACCGGTGCCCCCTTGATACCAGTACCGCCAACATCAATGCCGAGGACTTTCACAGAATGAGCCTAGAAATTAATGTCCCGCGTGCGAGGTCTTGGTTTCCCATGGGCTCTATTAAAATTTGATTTTAAAAGCTCGGATAACGGCATTGGCCATATTGGCACACGCATTTTTAGGATAATTTCCGCATGAGCCAAAATGGCTCTTTTGGGTTAATCTATTGTCCTTTAGCGTGCTGATTACTAAAGGCTTGCAGTTTTTATCTTTTGGCAAGGTTTATGCATCAACTTGGTTAGTTGAAACCAATCAAAGAAAGGATAACAAGCTATGAAACAAAATTCTGAATCATCGGCAACCTTGGCGAACCAGGTGGAAAAAGGAGGCAGTTTCGGGTTCCTGATCAACGAACTCGACCGCCTTTTTGATTTTCCGGTTCCCACGGTCTCTAGCCGCGGCTGGAACCCCATCTCGGCGCACGAGACGGAGTCCGGCTACCGGTATGACCTCGAGCTACCCGGCCTGAAAAAGGACGAACTCAAGGTCACTCTGACGGACGGCGTCCTCGCCGTGAAAGGCCGGAAACGGCTCTTTCGGGATGGGGAGGAGACGACGGTGGATATCGAACGCTCACTCCTCGTGCCGGAGGATGTGGATCCCAACGGAATCCGCGCCCGGTATGTGGACGGAGTCCTCACGCTGGAAATTGCCAAGCGGGAGGAAACCAGGCCCATGACGATTGAAGTCGCGGTCGCCTAACCACTCCCAAATTGTCCCAGCCGGGGTGCGAACAAGCCCCGGCTGGGGCTTGTTTGCGGAACCCTCTATGGAAGATTCGAGTCAGCCGATGGCCAACCTCGCCAAACTGCAGGAAGAAATGGAAGGGTACTGCGGACTGGGCATGTATGACGAAGCCCTGCACGTCCTCGACTCCATCCGCATCAAGGGTCAGGAGGAGGTCACCCTCTCTTTCCTCCGCACGCGCATTTTGCGTGCCGCTGGCCGCTACGCCGAAATGCGCAAAACCGCGGAAAAGCTCAAAGATCGCTGCCCCAACGAGCCCGAGGCTTGGGTCTCTCTCGCGGATGCCATGCGCCAGAGCGGCTCTATTCAGCAGGGTCGCATCGTTCTCCAAGAAGCTGAAAAAAAGTTTCCCCAGAATCCCCACATCAAGTTCCAGCTCGGCTGTTATCACTGCCTTCTCCGCGAGTTGGACAAGGCCCGCACCTATGTTCAGGCGGCCATCGCCATCGACCGCGCTTGGGCCGAGGCCGCCCAGTCCGACGAGGATCTGGCTCCTCTCCGTAAAAAATCCTCCTAGTCGGACTACATCCCGGTGCCATCGCCGCCGGCACCTTCCCATCTTTTGCCCTTTGCTTTGATAACCCTGTTTTGACCTCTGACCTCAAGGCCTTAAAATTAGGACGATAAGTTTATGAGGCCCACGCCCTTGTCTGAATTCTAACCCCAAACACAAAAAAGCAGCGGTTTTGGTAGGTGTTGTTTCTCTCGCGGCACTCTTTGCCGGCTGTGGCTGGCTGAAATCTAAAGCCGACATTGAGGCCAAGGCCGAACACCCCGTTGAGGTTCGGTTGCCCGCGAACCCCTCCACAGGTTACCGCTGGATGCTCGATCCCCCCATGCAGAGTGGCCGGATCCTCTCCGAGAAGTACGATTCGGACACCGCCGACGGTCGGGTGGGAGCCCCTGGAACCCAGGTCATCCAAGTGATTTTTCCGCGGGAAGGCCGATTTAATCTGAAGCTCGCTTACCGCCGGCTCTGGGACCCGATCACCGTGCCCCCGGTCCAAACCACAAATCTTGTTATCAAAGTCCTTCCCGCCAAAGGCGACCGGTCTCTCATGGAAAGGCTCTTCACCAAGGACATTTCTCCAGAATCCATTATCGCCCAACCGGAAGAAGAGGAGCCACAGACAACAGGTAGGAAGGTAGAGCTTCGAAGGCCGAGGTAGGCCCCTTAGCCCCGGCGGAGCGGGGCCCTACAGGACATTCCAAGCCTCTATTTTCAAAGCTCTGTAGGGACGCGCTCCGTCGCGTCCGCGCCCTCAATACAGCGGCACCAGATTTTCCGTCCGAATCCACCCCACATCGTGGTTGGGCATACGTAACTTACTCCATCCCAGAAACTCTTTTTCCCGATGGGCAATGGATCCCGGCGGGTAGGCCTTCTCCGCCTGCTCGACCTCGGTGGGAACGGATCGGAGCGGCACCACGTCCACAATCATGACCGCCGCGCGGTCGGACAGTTTTCCGTAAACCCCCAAGGCCGACCCTGCCAAAAATGCCAACGTGGCTCCCACCAAAAGCACCCCGGAACCCAAACGAAAGAATAGTTTGCGGCGCCAGGCAAAATATCCGGACGCCAACCACAGCCCAACCCCGCCTGCCGCCACCGTGCTGCCAGCCACCAGCCAAAGTTGCCAAGCCAGCACCCCCGCACGGGAAGTCAGCCAAGACCTCCAGCTATCATCCAGCAGCCTGCGAATGGCTGGATCCAGCTGATCCGCCGCGTTCGCCAAAATGGCCGTGTTCCATTCCACGGTCGGCGTTCGCGGGTCGACCAGATACGCGGAAAGGGCCTGGGCCAAGGCCCTCTCTTCGTCCCCTACCTGAAACCAGGCCAACCCCAGGTTATTCCGGGAAACCGGGTCGGAACTTCTTTTCCGGACGGCTTCGCCCCAGATTTGACCCGCTTTCTCAAAATTGCCTTCCCGATAAAGCCGGATCGCATCCTCAGATGTTGCTGGTGCCGTGGGAGGCTCCGTCTTTTCTTGCGCCTCTAGGCCCCACGGGATGACCGAGAGAAGAAAAACCCCAACCCAAGGAAGGATATTTCGCACCCGTAACGGCTCCCAAAATCGGAGGGCCGGAAGGTCAATCCGGCTCGCCAGTAAGGCGGCACGGTCACACCAGTCTCCAGACAGGGCTGGATGGCGCCCGTACAACGCCTCCTCCGACTGCTCCCAACATTTTTCCAAATCCATTCGATCCACCTCTTGCAGGGTTGGCATTGCCTTTGAGATTTCCAGCCATGAAGGGGTGGCGGAATCGACCCCAAGCGTTGCCGCCACCGCTTTTTGCCATAGGAGGAGGCTTTTCTCCCGTGCCTCCGGGTCGACGGACTCAGAACGTAAGAGCTGGACGGAAGATTGCCAGGACTGAAGCGCCTCTTTTCGGCCTCGCTCCGGATCTGTCAGCACCGCACGCTTTCTAGCCCAGCCCCACCAAACTCCCGCTAGGGCCAGCCAAGGTAGAACGACCAAAAGATGAATCCATCCCGCAGGGACGGGAGCAAAACCCAAACCGATTCCGGGCAACGGCTCCCGCGGCAAGGCTGGGACTCCGTATTGGAGCACCTTTGCCTGCTTTCCGGATCCAAGGCCACCCCAGCCGGGTCGATTTCCGGGTTGGGTTTGCGAAGAGGATGCCGGTGCCAAGGTGACCTGGGCCGGCCCTCCCGGACGCAACGTTCCCTCCTTCAGCACGGAAATCTTGGGCGGCTTGGCCTCCACCGTCTCGTATGCCTTTTTCTTGGGGTCGAAATAAACAAACTTCACCGTCGGCAGCTCATACTCCCCTGCCTCCGTGGGAATCAAAACCAAGTCCTCCACCAAGCCTCCGGTGAAAATTTGCGTTCCATCAAACTCCCGTCGCAGCTTCGGTTGAATCGTCCGCATCTTGGAGGGCACGGTTCGCGCGGGCAGTTCCACCCCCATCGGCCAGTTGCCCGTTCCTTTCAGACTAAGCGTCCAGGTGATCGGCTCCCCCTCGTTCACCTGCTCCGGAACCATTTTCGACTCCAGGGTGAACTGCCCCACTCCCCCCTTGAAACCAGCCGGTGCGCCCGCGGGCAGCGGCTGTACCTCCACCGGCACCGGCTCGGTCGCGGCCTCGACCTCCGCCGAGCCCGGCGCCGTGAAGAAAAAGGAGCGTCCACCCATGGGCGTATCGATGTCTAACTTTTGCCGAATCACAGGGAGTTCAAATTTCCCGGCTTTGGGAATCATGGCTCGGGTGTGGAACTGCAGCCCTTGGCTTCCGCCCGGCCCGATCTGCTGGCCCCGATCCCACGCCTCCGCCGTAAAGTTCTGCACATCCCACAACGGTGTTGTCTTCACCCGTCCGCTCCGGCCCGGGGCCATCATCACGCGGTAGTTCACATCAAAGACTTCTCCCGCATAAGGATTTCGCGGCTCCGCCACGGCTTCCGCTTGTACGGCACTAGGGGGCACCACCGGCGCCGCCCCGGCGGGCGGCTGATTTTGAAAAAATCCCGGCGGCAACGGAAACGGGGAGGGCGCCGCTGGTTGGCGGGCCGGTACCGTCCCGCTGGCGTCGATCACCAAGGAGGCAACGGTTTTTTTACCTTTGTCGGTCTGGACCTCAAAAGCGGGAATCTGGATCCGTCCGCCCTGACTCACTTGGACGGAATAGTTTAGCGTGGTCGAGGAACTGGTCTGGAAATTGATCATGGAGAAACTCGTAGCCCGCCCCGGTTGTCCCAGAAACTGCAGCCCGTTGACCTTTGGCAGGCTGACATTTCCCTGGGGTTGACAGTCCGTGAAGACGAGCTCGAGTTGGACCATCGTGTTCGGAACCGCCGGACCGGGATCATTCCAGCTGACCGACTGCGCCCACCCTGCCACGGCGCTGCCCAACAGCATCCCTCCCGCTAGAAATGGCCCAAGAATTTTCATTACCAGGGTTTCCCCATGGATGACGGCTGCGGCCGCTGATCCTGCGGCTGTAGCCTTTGCTGTAGGACGGCTGGACTATCCGACTGCTTTACCTGATCCAACCGGGAAAGTGCTTCTAGGGTGAGCGGGTCGCTGGTTTTCTCGTTCCCCTTCTGTCCCGTGCCTCCCCCCACCACCCGCATGCCCGCCGGCGCGGTTGGCTCTCCTTCCTTCCCGTCCACGGCCGCACCCGTCCCGCCAGCTTCTTTCTTTTCTTTTCCTTCCTCTTTCCTCGCTCCCAAGCTGCCAAAACCCGCCTTTTCGTCCTCCATTCCCTTCATATCTTCATTCCGACCCCGCTGCTTCATCTCCCCCTCACCGTCCTTGCTGTTGCTGAAATCACGAACCTCGTTGGGATCCTTTCCACGGGACTGTTGCTCCTTGCCTTGGCTCCCTCGCTCCCCGGAACCCTCGTCCTCACCCCCTTCTTGGCCGCCTTTTTTGTTTCCCTTGCCGGGTTGGCCCTGCGAAGGCTGGCCTTCCGATTCACCCTCCCCCTCCTTGCCTTCTCCTCCGTCCTGCGGATCGGGTTTTTGGCCACCCCCAGATTGGGGTTGCGGCTGTTTGTCTTTGCCAGATTTTTTCTGCTCTTTCTTGTCTTTCTTCTGATCCTTTTTGTCTTTTTTCGATCCCCCTTGGGGGGGCGGAGGCGGTGGCGGCTGAAGGTTTTGCAGGCGCTGCCGCAAATCAGCCCAATCTGCCGCCTTCGGATCAAGTCGCTCTCCCTCCTCCACTCCGGACAAGGCATCGTTCACCATGTTGCGCCAGGGGCCCTGGGGGTCGTGGGCATCCGGAATTTTACCGTTTAGTTGGGAGACCGATTCCGGATTCGATCCAAAGGAGATTGTCTCCTCCGCCAAGCGCGCGTAATCAACCGCGGGCCTCTTTTCTTTTTCCGCCAGGGCCGCCACGGTCTCCCGGAGGGAGGCGGAGAGGTCGGGCTGCATGGACGCTGGCGCGGGATTGTTGGCCGCCTGCGCCAAACCGCCCGCCATTGTCGACCCCGCAAGGAAAAGTAGAGGAAGGAGCTTCATCGGTTCTTCGCCAAGACCGGCGGGCCCTCGCGGGGAACCAGCCGGGTGGTTTTCTTCTCAATCGGCACAGACAGCGGCTCCCCGGCCGTCGTGGTGCCCATCGCCAAGCGCCGCCGCGTCGGTAACGAGGGAATCTCCAGCGCAAAGCTCAACGCCAGCAGCAAAATTCCTGGCGCCAAAAACCATTGAAAGCGCTCGGCCATTCTTACATCCCGCGTTTTGGAAAACTCCCCAGCCTCCCCTTGCGCGACCGTCTCCTTGATTAACTCCGCCAAATCGACCCAGTTGGACGCCTCGCGATAAACACCGCCCGTGGTCTGAGCCATCTCCTCCAACGTGGCGGGCTCGAGTTTGGAAAGAACGGCGGCCCCGCGCCCGTCTTTCACCACCCCTCCCTGTCGGTCCGGCACCAGCCCTCCGGCCGCTGTTCCGATGCCCAAAGAGATAATTTTTACCTCCTTTTTTTTCAGTTCCTCCAACCCCCTTCTCCATTCAGGGTCGTGGGCCTCCCCATCGCTGAGCACGATGAGAAACCGGTCTGCGGCCGTGCTTTGCCCGAAAGCCTCGTTGGCCACCCGCAACATCCCGGTGTAGTCGGTGCCCGACTGTGGCAAATAGGAGGGGTCCAGCCCGGGCAGGATGTCCCGCATGATCTCATAGTCCGAGCTCATCGGAACCTGCAGGAAAGCCGTGCCGGCAAACACCGCCAGGCCGACCCTCTCCCCTTCCAACTCATCCAAGAGCGCCCCAATCAGCAGCTTGGCTCGGGCCAACCGCGACGGCTTCACATCCTCCGCCAGCATGCTGGCCGAAAGATCGAGGGCAATCAGCACCTCCCGCGACTGGTCAAACACCGTCTCCTCCAAATTTCCCCACTGGGGTCGGGCCAACGCCACCAAGACCAGCGCACTTCCGAGTCCGAGCCACAGACCCGTGGCGCGCCGCTTGGCGGCGGGCCGATCCGTGACCGCCCGGGCGCCCGCCCAACGCCGCAGGACCTTGGGAAGCGCCAAGGCCCGACCCTTTCCCGCTCCACCGTGAAAAACCGCCCAGGCCAACAAAGGGACCACCGGCACCAGCACCAGAATCCAGGGTTGCTCCCAATGAATGCCAAAAAGGAGATTCACGCGGTCCTTCCCCATCGCCCAGGCCGGGTCAGGGCGATGCCCACAAAGAAGGCGGCCAAACCCGGAGCGGCAAAGGCCGCAAACCACTCATGGGCCCGGATCTGCGCCTTGGCACTGAACTCGATCCTCTGCCGCCGATCGATGGCCGCAAAGGCCGCTTCCGCCGTGCCAATATCCATCGCCCGGAAAAATTTCCCGTCCGTGATCGAGGCAATCTGCTGCAGGGTCTCCTCATCCAAATCGGAAATCGCCTGCCGATATCCCAGTTTGCGTCCCGCATTGTCGACAACCGGCATGGGCACGATCCCCGGCCGACCTGCCCCGATGGTGTAGACCGGAATCCCGCGGGCCCGCGCCAATTCGGCCGCCTGCAGGGGCGCCAGCACTCCGCTGTTATTGGATCCGTCGGTGAGAAGAATGACAAACGCACCCTTGCGCTGCCCGCCCTTGTCCCTCTCCGCCTGCTCCAAGCGGGTGACTGCCAATCCCAGCCCGTCGCCCACCGCTGTGGCGTCCTCCACCAAGCCAATTTTGAGCCGCTGAATTTGCCGCGCCAACCACTCATGATCAAAGGTGAGGGGTGAAAGCGTGTAGGCCCGGCCTCCGTACACCACCACGCCAATGCGGTCCGTGGGTCTTCGTGAAATAAACGCCTCAATGATCGGCTGGATGGCCTGGAGCCGATTGATCCGCCCCTGCGGCCCCTCGTAGTCCTCGGCCAACATGCTGGGCGAAAGGTCGATCGCCAACATGATGTCGTACCCCTTCTGCCGGACCTGCTTCTTCTCCTCTAATTGCTGCGGCCGGGCCAAGGCCACCACCAAAGCCACGAAGCCCAACGCGGCCAGAAAGGAGGGCATTCTTCCCATCGAGACTGCCGGAGCCC
>JACCDY010236033.1_pt1 | contig 10302 bp, 6 predicted proteins | sample 7446391 | NCBI WGS metagenome assembly JACCDY01 (sample SAMN15323451, study PRJNA562643) | freshwater metagenome | isolation source: river surface water | place: USA:Blue River Watershed | collected 2017-08-18
AAAATACAGCACCAAAGATTCCTATTTATACTAATGCAACAGTAGGAGTACCATCGACGACTTTTACCCCTGATGCAAATACTATTTTTGTTAATGCATACAATGGTCAAACTATTCCAAGTCATCCAACTTTTGCCACACCAACAGGTAACACTACTGGAAATCTAACTTTTCATGGTGGAGTAAAAGTTGATGGACAAAATATCGTATCTTGTCATAGATGCACACCAACTAAAAAATAATTTAATAATTTAATTGTACATTATTAAATTTATTATTAATTAAGTCACTTATTTTTTTATCATATTTAGAAATATTAACTTTTTTTAAATATTTTTTAAGATTGATATTTTTTTCAATAATAATTTCATTTGACATTTGTATCATAAAAGCTTTATTTTGTTTATTTTTTTTTATATAATAATTAACTTTATTATTAAAATTTTTTAATAAATCTATAAGTTGTTCTTGAGTTAATTTTTTTCCATCTATTTTTTCAGTTGAAGGAATAGCAGACCATCCAGTTTGTAAATAGAATACATTTTCTAATAATAATTTATAATCAAGATATATATTAGCATAATCACTTCTTTTACCTATTCGTAAGTAAATATAAGGTGAACCTTCTTTTTTTCCAAATAATCGAACATTCTTTGTTTTATTTGATGACTTTAAAAAACCATCATTAAGTATATTATATATATAATTTTCATCAGTTGTATGTATTAAATACATTAAATAATTTATAATATTGAATAAGAAGTTAAATTTTCATTTTATTTTGGAATAAAATAATTCCATTTCACTTAAAAAATGGAGTTATAAATATATTTATATGGAAGAAATACCAATTAGAGTAGAAAAGCTTAAAGTAAATAAATTTTGTTTTGATTTTGAAAATTATAAAAATATTTTATGGTTGAATACCTTTAGACAAAATAATTTGGAAAGAACAGTAGAAATAATCAGAGAAAATAATAAATATGATAAAATAATTTTAATTTCATATAATGAATATGATTTTGTTGAATCAGAAAAAAATTTTGTAGACCACATATCACCATGTAAATATATTAATAGCGATGGATGCACTACTGATAAATTAACAAAAGAAGAAAAACCAAAAGAAAGGTTTAAAAATTATAACTTAAATTATAGATATTGTGATGATAGTGAATATTTAGAAGAATACGATATATTTAAAAAAGAAATAGATAAAGAATTAAATGAAGATTGTACAAAAAAAATTTTTATTATAGGTGATTCAAAATTTAAAAATAGTAACTTAGAAAAAATATTTAAAGATTTCCATAAAAAAATCATTGAAAAAAATTTAAAATTAGTTTATTATTCAGAAGATATCAACTTATTAGATATGGTTTTCGATGATAGTTTATATTTATATGATACATTAGTTTTTGATGTATTTAGTGATTATTATACAATTTTTACAAATATTATAAGAAAAAATTTCGATAGTTATTTAACAGATGAATTTTCCTATATAAAAGATAAAGAACAATTTGAAGATATTTCATCATATTTCCAAAAAAATAATAATTTTATGGTTTTCTCTAAAATAGATAAAAAAATATATTACGCTGATAAAAAATACACTATAAGATTAAAAAATAAAAGTTCACAAAATTCTTATAAAGTTAGTAGCGATAGTAATCAAAAATCAGACTCTGAAAGTAATAGCATATTTATAAAAAAATCTGAAGAAAAATCAATTCCAAAATTTTTTAAAGGTATTAAAAAATCAGACTCTGACAGTAATAGCGTATTTATAAAAAAAACAGAAGAAAAATCAATTACAAATACTGATTCAGGGATTAAAAATTTTTTTAAAGATTATAAAAAATCAAATGAAAAAAATAATTTTATATTAGAAAATAGCGAATCAAAAGAAATAAAAAAAAATATAACAATTAATCTTAATATAAATAGTGTTAAAGATAACGATATAACTATAAATATAAATATTTAGATGTCAATTCCTATTTATCTCGATAATAATTTATTTGAAATAAAAAAATTTGATGTTAAAGATATATTTGGTAAAAAAATTATACTATTTGAAAATTTTTATGATATTGATTATTTACTTAGTGATATGTACAAAATAAATAATAACATAAATGGTGTTATTGTTGACAGTCCTATAAATTATATTCATCAAGATTATTTAAGAAATTTCGAAAAAGTTAATTATACAAATGCAAACAAAATGTTTGAACATGTGATTAATAATCATAATAATATTGATTCAGTATTTGTTTTAAGATTAAATAATGTAAAAAATATTAATTTTGAAGATTTTATAAAAGAGTATATTGGTACATTTATTTTTATTTATGCTGACCATTTTTTTAATAGACTGATAACATACAATATATATAGTCAATTTGATTTGGTTTTAATTTATAATTCAAATAGTTTTATTTTATGTAGAAGACGATTTTTTGATAAAATAGAAAGTGACACTATGTGTGATTTAATAAAACATTTGAAAAAAAATGGATTAAAAGAATTTTATAATTCAATCGGAACATATACAAATATAATATTTGACACAAAATGTGAAAATATGTGGTATCAAGACATGTATAAATATGATTTTCAAAAAGAAGAAATTATAATAAAAGAAAAAATACCTAAATATATTGAATATGATAATGAAAACATACTTACATTAGATAAATACAATAATAAATGTTATTTACTTAAAGATGAATATAGAAATTTAAGTTTATCTCTGTTGAAAAAAGATTTTTTAAGATTTTCAAAATTACATTCATGGTATAAACATAATAGTTTAGATGGTGATAAATTTTATTACTATTTAGATAAAGGCGAACAGATTAGAAATGTAGTAGATACATATGTGGAAGATTCAGAAGAATTACATTGGCATTTTTCAAGAAGTAAACCAGATAATGAAAAACACGGTGAAATAACTTTTGGACCTTTTTTAAGAGGTGAAACGCATGGTTTTCATTTTATAATCAATGGATGCGGAAAAAGTAAATTTTACGATTGGATAAAAAAAAATTATCCAGAATATTATGGAATAGGTGATAAAGCAGTTATACACGATGAAAAAAAACAACAAGAAATAGTTGATAAAGAGTTTAATAAATATTGGGATGAATTAAAAAAATCATTTCTAAATACATTTTATTAAAAAAATGACAATAAAAATAAAATACTCTCAAAACTACCCTTATTATAACTATTTTTGAATAATAGTAATATATTTAGTTTACGTAATCGAAAAATATTAAGGAAATTAAAATATAAAATAATAATATATGAGCGAATATATAAATGGTCCAGTAAATATAATAAAATTAGAAGGTGAAATAAATAATATTAAAAAAAAATTTAGGAAATAATAAAATATACGAATGTAGTGAGTGTAAAATAAAATTAGAAAGAGATAGTAATGGAGCAAGAAACATATTATTGCGAAATTATGAATCAATAAAAGGAATATAAAATTCGTGTGTAAAAAAACTAAAATGGGAGATACCCCTATTAAGTGTGAAAACTTAATATAACGATAATAATATTAAATTATTATTATTGCAAAAAAAATAAAAGTTGGTAAATTTAGGATATATCAAGAAATATCAACTTTTATGTATCGCGAAGTTAATAAATCATTAGAAGATAAAAAATACCAGTAAAGGCTAAAAAATAGATTTTTTATATTTTATTAATTTTTTATTGTATATTTAAGACATAATTTATATATTTAATATTAGTATATAAATGGCAGAATATATAAATGGCCCAGTTAATTATGTAGAATTGAAAGGAAGTATTAACGGAATTAATAAAACGATTCATATTTTTATGGATAAACACTATAGATTAGATGAACAAACTAGATGTGAATCTTTTAACAGTATCGAAATATCATATTATTTATACAAACAAATAAAAGAAGCAAAGGAACCACTTGATTTTTTTATGGAAATACGAAATGATAGTATAAATAAAAAAAAAAGTCAAAAAAAAGATATTTATATTAATGAAGTAGTTGAACTTTTTAAAAGCGAATTTGTTATAGAAAATGATAAAGTATTATATGCTAAAAGTAATAAAAATGTCAGATTACACTATTTAGATATTCGGGATTATTTCGATTTATTTTATTTAACAGATTTATTGATATATGAAATAGTAAAAGATTTTAAATTATTTGTAAAAGGAGATTTGAAAGATACAAGCATTATAAAAAATAATTTAGATATAATTGAAAAATATATAAAAAAAGTATTCAATTTAAAAGAACAAATAATAGAAAATAAAATAAATATTACAACTAAAAAATCATCAGAATATTATTTAGATAAAATAATTAATAAATATAATGATAAGGAATTAAAAAATAATTTAAATTATTTCCTTAATATTGAATTTATGGATTATTATATAAAATTTTTTAGATTATTAGGAAAAATAAAATTAGGATTAAATAATTTAGAAACATATAAATCAAATATTTTAATTGATGATATTATTATGTCATTTGTAAAATTAAATGATATAATCGTAGACATATATAGTTTATTTACTGATGTGTATTTATTAAGGCGTATATTAGAAAAAGATTATATACAAAATATTATAACATATTCTGGTAGACAACATTCATTAAACTATATTTATTTTTTAGTTAAATTATGTAATTTTAAAGTAATAAATGCACAAATAAGTAGTGAAAAAGATTTAGATAGCTTAAATGATAAAATAAAAAATTCAGACCAAATGAATGAAGTTTATAATTTATTTTTAATGAATGATGAAAAACCTAAACAATGTGTCGAATATGTAAAATATGATAGAGAATTTAATTTTTTGGATAAATAAAAATATTCACATCTTAAAATTAAGTTATATCAATATTTGAATTAAAAAACTCATGTTTAATTTTTAGTAATATAGATACTAAATCAGAAGATAGAGTTTTTATTTTATCATATTGACTAATAATATTTAAGAATTCTTCCTGATTAGTATCTTTTAATGTTTGAATAATATCTGCACAAAATCGCCCTTCATAAGAGTTTTGGTATCTTGGAGTTATATCAATTGAGTTATTATGAATATTTTCAGCAGCAATAATATCTTGTTGTGCTATATTGACAAGAACAGCATTCATTAAATTCGGAATAGCAGTAAAGGATAAGTTCTGAATACTTGCATATTGTTTTGCACATTCGACAAATATTTCAGAAGATTCTTTATATCTTGGTTCACTTTGTTTTATAATAACCGATGCTCTTGTAGACATAAAATTTAATTTTTGAGTATAATTATCTAAATAATCACAATATGATTCCGCCATAATTAAATGCTTTTCGGCATCATCATAATCGCAATTACTAATATTTTCATTTATAACTAATGTTAATATTTTGATTGTTTCACTACTTATTTTATCTGGTGGAAAATATTTTTTAATTAGAACCTCAACTTGTACCATGTCATCATTTTTAATATAAGTTTTAATCAAATTATGAATATATTTATTGTTATCTTCATAATTATCAACAAGATATTCATAACATTTGATAGCACTTATATAATCTTTATTTATTAAATATTGTTCACTTGCTTTTACAAGTAATTCTTCAATTTCATCTTTAATTTTGTCTTTTTCCATTAGAAAGGTTTTATACCACGAATTTAATAGCTTAATTTTTTTATTAGCTTCCGCAAACAGTTTATCAGCTTTAGACATTTTAGATATAATATAATTTTAGTGTAAAATAACTATTTATCAATTTTTATGTAAGGATATCTGATTTAAGACATATTGAATATTAAATATTTATCGACAGAAAAAAATTTTATGAAAAAACTAAAAAAAGATGGAGTTTGTGTAATTCCAAATATATTTACAGAAAAAGAAATGTAAAGTTTTGATTTAATATAAAAAAAAGATAATCTTGCTAAAGCAAGATTTATTTAATATTTTTCGCAAAGTTTTACGAAAAAATAATAATACCGATTATATAAACCATAAAAACGATAATAATAAAAATTAAAATAATAAACAAAGCTAAACGCTATAAAAATATTTTGGACCATATTAAAGACAATTTTATTAAACCAATAATACGGCGGTGAAAAAATCACATTTTATTGATAATAATGTGAAAATGAAAATATTGAAAAATATTTTAAATAAAATTATATTTAAAATATTAAAATAATGCCAGAAGGAAAAGCACCAATTAAATGGTCAAGTGAAGAAGAAACACAAATGATAAACGAAATTAATAGTGGTAAAACTATTTCACAAATATCAGATATTCATCAAAGGAGTAATAATGCTATTGTAATGCGTTTATGTGAAATAGGAAAAAGATTAATGGAGCAAAAAGGTAAAACAATTCAAGAAATACAAAAAACATTAAAGCTTGTTTCAGTGAATGAAATAGAAAATTATATTAAAAGAGAAAATGATAAAAAAAAGAAAAATACTGAAGAAAAAAAACCAGAAAAGAAAAAAGAAGAAACAATTGAATCAGTAAAATTAGAATTAAAAGAATTAAATACAAAATATGTTTTACTTGAAGAAAGGTATAATAAATTAAAACATATTGATGATAAATTTAATGAACTAAATAATAAAATGGATAAAGTATTAGATTTTATACAAAATAGTGAAAATAAAAAGATAAAAATAAAGAAAAATTCAAATTAATTTTTTTATAAAAGTACTCCGTATCAATATATAAAAATATACTGATATAATTAACATATATGACACAAAAAAATAAAATATTAGAAGTTAACACAATTGAAAATAAAATACTTGATGATAAATATGAAATTGAAAAAATAATACATATATCAGATATTCATATAAAAAGTATAAGAAAAACTGAATATGAAGATGTATTTAATAAATTTTATATTTTTTTAAAAGAAAATTCAAATAAAAAAACATTAGTAGTAATAACAGGTGATTTAATTGACAATGAAACTGACCCCATATGTATACAATTGACAAAGAAATTCATATTAAATATTGGTAAAATAACAAGATGTTTAATAATACCAGGAAATCATGATATAAATATTTCAAATAAATTAGATAATCTTGATAAAATAACGGCAGTAATTGAACACATGGAATATTCTAATCCATATTATTTATTATCAAACGAGGGGCATTATCATTTTAAAAACGTAGTATTTACATTTACTGGATTATTTAGTAATAATATTTTAGAACCAATTCGAACAGATAAAACCAAAATAAGTTTATATCATGGTCGAATCAAAGAAGTAATGAATATAGAAGATGGAAAAACAAATTCTGGTATATTTAGTATAAATAATTTTTTTGATAAAGGTTATAATTATGTATTATTAGGAGATATACACAAAAGACAAATAATTAAAAATACAAATAATAGAGCTTTTTATGCGGGTTCACTAATACAACAAAAAGTAGATGAAGAGTATATAAAAGGAGGATATATATTAGATTTAAAAAAAAACAAGGTGGAATCATTCGATATAGAAAATATATACTCAACTGTTAGAGTAGAATTAGATAAAGATGGTAAACCAAATATAGATATCAATACATTACCCAAACAAATGAATATTCAATTTATAAATAAAAGTATGGATGACAAAAATATAGAAAATTTTAAGATTGAACTAGGTAAAAAAAATAAGATTCTTAATAAAACAAGTACAATATATAAAGTTGATGATAAATTTAATACAAATATTAAAATAGGAGAAAAAGAATACGAACTTGCATCAATTGGAGATAAAAATAGTATTTATGAATTGATTAATAAGTATATTATTGAAAATAAAATAATTACTGATGAAAATAAAAAGAAAAGTATAATGGAAAAATTAAATAATTTACTTGATAATAATAAATATGATTTTAATAATTGTAATAATGGAATAAAAAAAAATATTAATATTGAAAGTTTAGAATTTTCAAATATTGCTATTTATGGTAAGAAAAATTATATTGATTTTAAGAAATTATCAGAAAATAAATTAATATTTTTATCAGGTAATAATGATTTAGGTAAAACTACTATCATCGATACAGTACATATTGCACTATTTGGAGAATCTATTAAAGAAGGGACAAAAGTTAATATTATAAATAATAATGAAAATTCGGCATATACTGAAATACATTTTACAGTAAATTCAGATAAATACATAATTAGAAGAGAATTTCAAAGGGAGAAAAATAATAAAGCAGCGGAAAAAATATTAATATTAAAAAATAATGAAGATATTACAAAAAATGCATCTGATACAAGAAAATATATAATGGAAAATATTTATACAGTTCAAGATTTAGATAACGTTGGATTAATAAAACAAAATAGAAGTGATTCATTATTGTCAGATAAAAAAAGATATTCAACAATATTAAAATATGCTGGATTAGATAAGTTTTCTTTATTACAACAATTATGCGATACTCAAAAAAGAAGTCACATTATTTCAGCTGGAACAAGTATGGCTACTATAAAGGAAAAGATATATGGAAAAAATGATAAGAAAAAAGAAATAAATATTGGAGAGTTAGAAAATGATATTAAAAAAGAAAAAGAATTATGTGAAAATAAAATTAATGGATATGATTTTGATATAAAAAATAAAGAAACAGAAATTAGAGAAAATGAACTATTGGTATCTAATTTAGAAGGAAAAATTACAAATTCAATTGAAAATGTAGAGGAAATAGATATTAAACAAGAAGAAATAAAAAAAAAATCAAAAGAAATAGAATTAAAAAAAATAGTAAAAGAATTGCAAAAAATAGGAAAAATAAAGAATGAAGAAAATAATATTTTAAATAAAAAACTAATTGAACTTCAAAAAAAAATAAAAGAAGATAGCGATTATAAATATACTGAAAAAATAACTAATGAAAAAATTAGTAATTATGAAAAAAAAATATTGGAAATAGAAAAAAGTATTAATGAAAATAAAGAAAAATTAAAATTATTTTCTTATGAAGGGATTATAGATACTTTTGATAAATATATTAATTATTCAAATAATAACATAATAAACAATATAATAAAATTATTTGATGAAAAAAAGAATATGAAAAATACAATCGATGAAATAAAGAAATTTTTAAAAGATGTTGATAATAAAGTAAAAGAAAATTACGAGGAAATTAAAAATGAAAAAAATATTAGTAAACAACATAATATGCTTATGAAAAAAATAGAAGATGAAACCAATGAAAAGAATGAAATTAAAGAAAATATTAAATATTTAAAAAATCATATTCATAATTTAAAACTATCAAAGGAAATAAATAAAATAGAAAAAGATATTAATGATAATAATGAAAAAAAGTTATTATTGGAGAATTTTAATTTAAAAAAAGAAGAACTTGAAAATGACATTAAAAAAATAGATGAACAAATAAGTTTTTATAAAAAAGATAAAGAAGAAATTATGAGAATAAATAATATAAAGGAAGAAATAAAAAGAAGTAAAAATAAAATATATGAAACAAAAGAATTACTTGAACCTTTAATAAAATTAAGAGAAGAAGAAAAACAAAAATTAACAAACTTGAATATAAAATATGAAGTTATTTTAACTCTTGTTTCAGAATATAATAAATTAAAAAATAATGCAGAAGATTATGATAAATTATCAAATATAATTAAATCTGGTTTGATTAGTGATATATTAAAAATAAAAATACTACCAAAACTAGAAATTTCAGTTAATAATATACTTGAACATATTGGTTTTGATAAAATAAAAATAGAATTAATTGATAATGATAAAAAGGATATATCAATTACAAGAGTATCAAATGGCTCACATGCAAATAGATCGGGTTCATTTTATTATGGATTAATTGATTTGACATTAAGATTAGGTCTAAGTAAAATTAATGAATATATAACAACAGACTTTTTATTTATTGATGAAGTTATGGATGCAGCTTCTAAAGAAAATAAAACAAAGATGGAAGAAATAATTAAATATTTGAAAGATTATTATAAATGGGTTTTTATTATTTCACATGACGAAGATATTAAAAAACACGTGGAATATAGTTTAAAGATTAATAAATTAGAAAATAATTATAGTCATATTCAATACCCACTTAATATAAACGAAATAGAATTTTCAACCAGAAGGGCAATACAACAGTTTAAAGAAAAAGAAGTTGAAATTATAGATGAAGATAAAAAAGATTCAAACATAGAAAATATTAAGATTGATGAAATTAAAAAGGAAGATAAACCAATCGAA
>JACCDY010712769.1_pt1 | contig 10300 bp, 13 predicted proteins | sample 7446391 | NCBI WGS metagenome assembly JACCDY01 (sample SAMN15323451, study PRJNA562643) | freshwater metagenome | isolation source: river surface water | place: USA:Blue River Watershed | collected 2017-08-18
CAGTTTCTGGAAGGAGGATTCTGATGCCGCGCTTCGAGATTGAGCAAGTCGCTCTCTGTCCGCCGAATCCGGAAGTCGCCATCGCGTTTCTGAAAGAGATCGGCCTGGAAGAGTGGGCGTTGGATCATGTCGTTGCGTCCGGATCGGTGTTCGGCGTTGAAGGTCGCAATGGCGCCGACCTCGCCTTCAACTACACGGGTCTGGAAAAGGCGCGAGAACTTGAGGTGCTGCACTACACCGATGGCAATAACTGGATGGCCAAGCCTGATCGCGCCAATTCTGTTAGCCACCTCGGCATGCATGTCACAGCCGAGCAACTGACTGAATGGCGCAAGTTCTTCGCCGAGAAAGGCATCTTGGCCGCGCAGGAAGTCTTCACCGATAGCCACACCAATCCGTTCCTGATCGCGAACGGCAGGAAGTATAATTACGTGATCTACGACACCCGCGCAATCCTCGGTGTGGATCTGAAGTTCATCGTTCGCATCGAGAAGTAATCTGAGCGCCGGACTGAAAGCCGGCTCGTCTGATCGCGCACCCCGGCTCTGCGCGTTATAAGTTACCGGTTTACAACTTTAAACAAGAAAGGCAGAACATTGACCGAACCAGCACCAAAGATGTGCCAGACCTGCTGGGTCACGCCCGCGCAAAAGAGGGTTGTTGGCGCAGACGGAAAGAAACGGTGGAAGTGCAACACTTGTGCGGCAAAGTTGCAGCCCGCCAAGGCAGCCACCAAGGCAGAGATGCTCAAGAGAAAGATATTCAACAAGGAAAATATATGATCGACATCATCCTGGACACAGAGACGACCGGCCTGCTCAAGCCGAAGAGCGCTCCTCTCAATGAACAACCAAAGATCATCGAGCTGGCATTCATCAAGGTGCAGGATGGTGTCGTCCTTTCTGAGCACGAATGGCTGGTTCATCCAGGAGAATTGATCACAGACGAGATCACAAAGATCACAGGCATCAAGAACGAAGACTTGGAAGGCAAGCCGGCATTCAAGGAAATTCTTCAGCAGGTTGAGGATCTATTCGTCGGAGCGGACAGGCTCATCGCTCACAATGCTCCGTTCGACACAGGCATGCTCCGGAACGACATCGCCAGAGCAGAATGGCCGAAGGAGTTTCCTTGGCCGAAGGAGACGATTTGCACGGTGCAGGAGTTCAGGCACGAATATGGTCGTCGGATGAAGCTCACCGAACTTTACGAGAAGAAGGTCGGCAAGCCTTTGGCGCAAACACACAGGGCTCTTGACGACGTCAAGGCGCTTTTCGAAATGTTGGTCGCTGCAGGATTCTACGCAAATGATACAGCTTCGGATCAGAACTGAATACAACTTCGGCGAAACCTATGTGCCAATCGGCCGGTGCATTCAGCGCCTGAAAGAGATCGGCTGCAAGGCCGCAGCGATCGTGGACAAGAGTTCATGGGGCCACGTTCGTTGGTTCAATGAATGCAAGAAGGCCGGCATCGAGCCGATGCTTGGCATGGAGATAGTCGTCACAGACGAAGACGGCGACTGCCCAACTCCTGCGATGTGGTTCATCGCAAAGAATCAGGACGGTCTCAGCGAGCTTTACGAGTTTGCGTCCAAATCCCATTCGCAGAAGATTCAAGGTCGCCGCAAGACTGCTCGTCTCTTCAAGGACGACATTCTGTCGATGAGCGACAATATCTTCAAGTTTTGCGGTGACGTTGTTGAAGACAAGTTCGTCGAGCAATGCCGCCCGATAATCGACTTGAACCCTTCGAGCAGAATTCTCAATGCAAAGAAGACGGCCTTGGCGAAGAAGTTCGGACTCAGCACAATCAACACTTCAGACAACGCTTTCTGCTATGAAGAAGACGACGCAATATTCGAGCTGATTGGAGGTTCGATGAAGCCGACGCCTCAGTTCATTTTAGAGGGCGTTGGCAACGAGGAGGCCGCGCAAGAGATTGCCTCTGCGTGCGCAGGACTAGTTCTTCCTTCTGCGCCGATGGTGCGCGTTGATGGCGACCTTGAGGCTCTTTGCCGAGAAGGCATCGAATTCAGGAAGATGAGCGAGCGATGGACGGAAGAATACGAGAGCCGCCTGAATTACGAACTTGAGCTGATCAGATCAAAGGACTTTGAAAGCTACTTCCTGATCGTCGCCGACATGACCAAGTACGCAAAGCAGCACATGCTGGTCGGGCCATCCCGTGGCAGTGCTGCAGGCTCGCTGGTTTGCTACCTTTCCAGAATCACAGAGATCGACCCGATCCCGCCGAAGCTCTACTTCGAGCGATTCATTGACGTGAGCCGCACGGACCTGCCCGACATCGACCTAGACTTCCCGGACGACAAGCGAGGGATGGTGTTCGAATATATGGCTGCGAAATACGGCTTCAAGAATACTGCGCACATCGGCACGATCAACCAACTCAAGCCTAAGAGCGCGTTGATTCAGGTTTGCAAGGCTCTTGGCATACCTCCGATTGCAACCGCAGGCGTCAAGGCTGCGATCATTGAGCGCAGTTCGGCAGACAGTCGCGCAAACAACTGCTTGGAGGACACGCTCAAGACGACTGAACCGGGCAAGAAGTTGCTGGAGATGTACCCGTCCGTCGAGCTTGCAACGCGACTAGAAGGTCACGCATCCCACACAGGCGTGCATGCTGCCGGGTTGCTTGTCTGCAACGAGCCGATCACCAAGTTCTGTGTCGTGGACGAGGATGGAATCGCGCACATCGAGAAGGGCGCTGCTGAGTCGCTGGGCCTGCTCAAGATCGACGTGCTTGGTCTGCGCACCCTAGGCATCCTGGAAGATTCTGGCGTCGATGTCGACTGGTACAATCTTCAATTCGACGACGCGGCCACCTACGAAATATTCAACAATCAGCGTCTGTGCGGCATCTTTCAGTTTGAGGGCAATGCGCTGAGATCGATCTCCAAGGAGATGGAGTTCAAGTCGTTGGTGGAGATCGACGCCGTGACCGCGCTGGCTCGTCCTGGGCCGTTTGGCGGTGGCGTAACCGATCAGTACGTAAAGCGATCCAAAGGCCAGCCCTACGAACCAATTCATCCGCTCGTCGAACAGCACATGCAGGAGACTTACGGCCTGCCCGTTTATCAAGAACAGACACTCGCGATCGTGCGAGAGATCGGCAAGTTCGACTGGAAAGAAACCAGCACCATTCGCAAGGCGATGAGCAAGCGTATGGGCAAGGAATTCTTCGACACCTACTGGGAGAAATTCAAGGTCGGTGCGGAGAGCCAAGGAGTTGATGAAGAGGCTGCTCGCAAGACTTGGGAGACGATCAACGCCATGGGCGCATGGCAGATGAATAAGTGCGCGGCAGAAGGCACACTGGTGAGAATAACCGCAAACAATGCTGGCGTTCCAATTTGGTGTCCTATAGAGAGGTTGTATGAGAAATATATCGAGAATCCGTCTCCATGGATCAAGCAGCAACGCTCTATGCCAAGGCTTCTGTCCTTGTTCCCTGACGGGAAAGGAAAGCCGCAGATAGCATTCAACATCCACAAGAACGGAGAGAAAGAGTGTGTTGAGTTGGTCTTTGATGACGGATCGAAGACGCGCTGCACGCCAGATCACAAGTTTTTGATCAACGGAGATTGGCGCCCGTGCGGAGACGCATCGATCGGGGACGAGTTTCTGTGCTTGAAAAGAGAGTCGCACGGAGGAAAGCCAACAGGATTGCCTGTCGGAAAGAAAACTGGAAGGAAAGTTGCCATTAGAGACTTCAAGGGAGGCAAAACAAACGCGCCTTGCGAAGATTGCGGCCAAGTGAAAAGCAGAATGGAAGTTCATCACAATGATCACAACCACGGCCTGATCAGGATGGATGACCTTTCCTGGCTTTGTAGCAGCTGCCACAAGACGAGACACAAGATGGCAGGAGACTGGGACACGCCATTCGACGCAGGCCACATTCAATTCTCGAAGAGGCTGGTTTCGTCGTCTCCTGTTGGAAAGTTGATGACCTACGACATCGAAATGCCTGAGCACCACAACTACGTGGTCGACGGAGGCCTTGTCACGCATAACAGCCATACCTTCAGCTACGCTGTGATCAGCTATTGGACCGCCTACCTCAAGGCGCACTTCCCGCTTGAATTCGCTGCGGCCAACTTGCGCAACGCAAAGAGCGAAGACAGCGCAGTCGAGTTGCTTCGCGAGATGGTCAAGGAAGGGGTTCAATATGTCCCGTTCGATCTGCAACTCTCAGAAGTCAATTGGTGCGTGAAGAACGGAATTCTGTATGGCGGTTTCACGTCGCTCAAGGGCATCGGAGAAGCTAGCGCTGCGAAGTTCGTTGAGGCGCGGAACGCCGGTCGTCTAACTCAGAAAGACATCGACAAGATCAATGCGTGCGAAAACCTGTTCGACGACATATTTCCGTTCAGCAGCAAGTACAAGCAAATCTACGAGAATCCAAGCGAAGCGGGTGTTGGCGGAAGGGTGTTCACGATCGAAGAGATCGTCTCTGACGAGAATATTCCGCACGGCGAAGAGCGGGTGTTCATGGGCGAGGTGATTTACAAGAACTCGCGCGACGCGAACGAAGATGTCAACGTCAAAAAGCGCGGCGGTGAGATCCTCAAAGGCCAAACGCAGTTCGCCGACATGCGCCTTCGAGACGACACGGGAGCGATCGGGTGCCGCATCGGTCGTTGGGATTGGAATGGATTCAAGCACGGCGGCAATGGAGGGAAGTGGTTCATCGAGAACGTTCCAGAAGGAGCGCACATGCTTGTGCGAGCGAAGTTCTTCAACAACATCAGATTCGGATTCATAACAAAGTTCAAGGTGATGGAATGAACGAGAAGACAGCCTATAATTGGCTCAAGGAAGCTGTCTGTCGCGGCAGCTTCGACAGGATCGACCGATTCGAAAACATTGTCGGTGTAGGCAATCTTGATGTTAATGCTTGCATCGACGGGGCAGAATTCTGGATTGAAATAAAAGCACCGACCGAGCCTGTTAGGCCAAGCACGGCGCTGTTCGGGTCGAATCACAAGCTCAGCCAAGATCAAAAAAACTGGATCAAGCGACAACTCAAGGCTAACGGCAACGCTTATATCTTCGTTGCAACCGACAAGCGAAAGATGTTGGTGCACGGCAAGTGGGCCGACGAATTCAACGAAATGACGGTCTCTGAAATGATTACAAAATCTATGTGGTGCGCAGTCGGCAGGATTGTCAGCGCAGAGCAGAAGGATGATCTTAGAAATGCATTGATCGCGGGGTTCTGATGGAAAAGTTCAAGACAAAGCCGTTCGCGCACCAACTTGAATGCTTGAACAAGTTCGGTCGACGAGAATATTTTGCATTGCTTGCGGAACAAGGCACAGGCAAGACGTTCATCATCATCAATAATATCGCCGATCTTTGGTCCAGCGGCGAGCTCGATGGTGTGTTGGTGTTCGCTCCTAATGGTGTTCACACCAACTGGATATTGCGTGAGATCCCGAAGCACATGCCGGATTACGTTCGTCATGCCAAGGCGGAGTGGTCTGCCAGCATGCGCAAAAAGGAAAAAGCGGCGCTCGATGCATTGATGAGCGAAAGAGACCCGTCCGTGCTAAGAATCTTTGCTATGAACTGGGACGCACTGCAGACGAAGCGGGGTGTGGAAGCCGCCGAAAAATTCTGCAAGTCATGCTCAAGGTTGATGATCGTCGGTGACGAGAGTCAGAACTTCAAGAATCCTACGACGGCCAGAGCCAAGGAACTTCAAAGGCTCAAAAAGCATAGCACGTATCGTCGCATCATGAGCGGGACAACGATCGACGGGTCTCCATTCTCGGCTTTTTCTCAGTTCATGTTCCTTGATGAAAGCATCCTTGGGACGACTTCATATTTTGCATTCAAGGCCGAATACGCAGACATGATGCCTGCAGATAGCCGCATGATGCAAAATTTGATGAGATCGAAGGGTCTTCGTCGAGCGCCGCAGATCGTTGCGCGAGACGCGAGCGGCAAGCCGCGATACAGGAACCTCGACAAGCTCAAGGCTCTCATCGAACCGCACTCATTCCGCGTGCTGAAGAAAGATTGCCTCGATCTGCCTGAAAAGATTTACAAAAACGTTTATTTCGAGATGACGCCTGCTCAGACAAAAATATATGAGAAGGCCAGAGACGAGAGCAGAATTGAGCTCAACGGGGAAGAAACTCCGATGACAAGACTTGTTGTTTACGGCAAGCTGTCTCAGATCACGTCTGGGTATTATCTGCACCCCGATGCTTCCGAGCCGGTAAGGATAGAAGGCGACAACAACAAGATCTCGCTTCTTAAATCGCTGATCGAAGACATCGTGATTGAGAATGAGAAAAAGGTCATCATCTGGGCAAAATACAAGGTCGAAATCGAAGACATCGCCAATGCGCTCAAGTCTCTTGGGATTGAGTTTGTTGAATATCACGGGGACATCGGCAAAGACGATCGCACGGCTGCGATAGACTCGTTCGAGAACGGCAACGCGCAAGCGTTCCTTGGTCAACAAAAGGCAGGCGGAACAGGCCTCACGCTCGTAGGAGCATCTTATATGATCTATTTCAGCAACAGCTTTTCGCTGATTGACAGACTTCAATCAGAAGATCGAGCGCATCGCATCGGTCAGACAGAGGACGTTGTCTACATCAATCTCATAGCCAAGGGAACGATTGACGAGTCGATCGTGGATGCACTAGAAGCGAAGGAGAGCGTGGCCAACAAGATACTTGCCTTTTAATTCAAGCTGGAGGATAATGACGTCACAACTTAGAAAGGAGCATCAAGATGAAATACAGCACCTACGAAACCACCCTCACCTTTACGTCAGACGAATGCAGTGAGGAGCGTGAGGTTGTGTGTTCCTATACCTATTCTCCCGGGCGCCCCGGTTGTAATTACCTTCCGAATGGCGACCCCGGCTATCCTCCCGAACCCGCGGAGGTCGAAATCTACTCCGTCCGTGATAAGCAGTACGACGTTGAAATGCTGGAGCTGGTCAGCGACGAAGAGTACGCCTGGCTTCAGGTGCAGATCATTGAAGAAGAGGAAAAACAGTGATGCTACGCTACTTCTACTCTGCGATGATCTGGCTCACCGAGTTCGAGCTGGCCATTGCAGAAACAACAAGCACCAATTTCAAGTACATCGGACAGCTCAAGGACGATGTACGGTACTGGCATCGTGAGCAGCGTCTGTTTGAACTGAGGAGCGGAAAATGATTTCCTTTACCCACATCAACATCGAGAGCAAGCCTTTTCTGATGGATGAGAACTTCACCGCTAACTGCGATGAAGCTTCCCGCCAGATACGTATTGCCGAGGCAGCACCCAAACTTCTGGTCGCGCTGGAACGCATTCTGTACGCCAACGACAACCACGGCAACGGCGCGGCAATGGGCGAAGCCGTCTTGTGCCAACATTACGCCAGCATGGCCCGACTGGCAATCGCCGAAGCGAAAGGGGGATGACATGACCTGGTCAAATTTCTTTACCGGCGCGTTCTTCGCGACCTGCTTGTGGGCGGCTGGATGGCTGCTGGCGCCGCCAACCGAGCCGGCATGGAAGCTCTGTCCGCCGAGCAACGCGGGGGAGAAGTTGGTCAGCATGGTTCAGCACGAGGATCACACTGATTGTTTCTATGCACGTAATGTGGTCGGTCGGGTCCTCGAGAAAAAGGTGGTGCTATGACGATCGAATGCTACTACGCCATGTGCCCAAGTCACGGAACCCACGAAGGGGAGGAAGGGCCATTCTGCTTTCAACAAGACTGCACGGCCACTCCCGCAGAAATACAGATGTACGAATCTGGGAGAAAGCTGCAGAAGCTGGGGTACGACCTCGAAGAACTAGACCAGGACAACCCGTACACTGCAAATTACGGAGACGTGTAACCCGTGCAGTGGGCGTTCTCAAAAGGAACCCGAACCGCACATAGCAGATCACTCGCCCCTGTCCGGCTTAGTCATTTCAACTTAACCCATTGTTATGCGAAAGGCTGCAGCGCGGAAACGGACAGTGGGCGGGTGACCTACAAGGAGATGAAGATGAACATCACTGAACTGATTGCAGATCTGCAACTGCATTTCCCGGCAAGCGATCCAAAAGAAGTCGCCAAAGCCCTGCTCGCGCAGCAGGCTGTGATTGATCAGATGTGTGAGGCTCTGGCCGTAGTGCTTCAATGCCGCCCTATTGGGTACGAGACTATGACAGAAGCACGGGAGCGCAAAATACGCGAAGCCCTTGCCCTCCAGCCCTCGCTCACCGCGCTGCGTGAGCATGATGCGGAAGTAGTGACGCAGTGCTACTACGTTGTTCGCGGCGCACCCCTGAGTGTCGATGGGGTTGCTCTGACGGCTTTGCAGGTGCTGTCGATCTACGATCAACTTACGCTGCCGTTGCGGACAATGGCCGAGCGCATCAGGAAAGGGGTGACGGAATGAACGAAGCGTTTAAAGAGTTCTGCACAAAAGAGGGAATCAACCCGGAAGGTGATTATGCGAGGGAGCATTGGATAACCTTCCGCGCCGGGATGCTGGCAGCGGCGGATTTTTCTTGGCCGTTGGCTATTGGATTTGGGGGTAAAGAAATGAAAGCGACACGCGAACAGGTGGCGGCACTGGCGAAGGAAGCTGCCAATGCAGCGAAGATCTACATCCACGAAGAAGGCGATGCGGAATTCCTTGAACGCCTCGTCCATCTTGCCCAGCGTTTCGAGCGCGATCGGCTGCTCGCGCAGCAGGTGTGCATCAAGCAGAAGGACGCTGCTCTGCAACGCTGCACGAAATTCACGCAGGAAGATTACGACGCCCTCGCCCGCCAACCCGACCTCTCCGCGCTGCGTGAGCATGATGCGGAGGTCTGCCAAGAGTTCGCCAACTTTCTCGGCATCGAGAAGTGCGAGGATGTGGTCAAGTGGATTGGTGCCGTCAGGAAAGGGGAGTGAAGATGGACTATCCAACACGATTAGACTTCTGTGATGGTAAATACACAGTCATTTACGATTTCAGGACAGGTCAGTCCGAGTGCCTACGTTACGGACAACCGTGGCGTCAACTCGTTGGAGACAAGATGGTGCTCGCTATGTTCGACCGTGTTGTTGAACTCCAAGCAGAGGTCGCCGTGCTCAAGGCTGAACTCCAAGCGGCGAGCGCACGCCTCGTCGAGCAAGAGCACGCTTCGCACAGCGCCTACGGGAACGTCATCGACGAGATCAAGGCTGAACTTGAGCAGTGGCAGCGCAGTGTGTGCGATCAAGGAGAAGTTATCGAAAACCTCAAGGCTGAACTCGCCGCAGTTACACAACAGGCAGAGACACGAAAGTTGGCGCTAGACGCTGCTGTGTCGTCGTCCTGTGTGTTGGAAGCCGAGCGCGACAGACTCGCAGAGTTATGCCGTGATGCAGCGTGCCAAGCGGAAGCGGTGCCGCAATGTACTCATAAATATGAGATAGATTCGGACCATCCGAATCATTCGTGCTGTCAGAACTGTGGTGAGATTTTAAAAGATGGCGTTCATGTGCAGCCAGTCGCGCAGGCGCGCAGTCGTGCCGGGATGCTGGCAGCGGCTGAGATGGAAAGGAGCAAGGGGAAATGACTGACGACCGTATCCTTGAGTTGTGGGACGCGCACATCCGAAAATGGGTAGAGATTGACAAGACGCTGATCAGCCCTATTGTGTTCGCCCGCGCTATCGAAGCCGAGTGCCGGGTGCCGGATTACGTCTGGATGATCGGCACAAAAGGATTCATGGCGCTGTTCGCCACAGAGGAGGCCGCTAACGATTGGCAGCAGATGAACGGCACCAACACACCCGCGTCGTACATTCAGCCTGTGAGCATTCCAGTGATCTCCGCCGCGCCGAAGCCTGATCCTGAACGTAAGCATGAAACCGTGCCGACGTTGGCCGAGCCGTCTGAATATGCAAAATCATTTCAAGACATGATAACGCACGGCTATTCGTTTATGAAAGACGGAATGCGGATACCGCCAGAAGATGTGATCGAGCCTGCCGAGCCTGACTGTGAGTGCGGAGCCGTGGCAAGCGAGCATTGCCCTGCGTGTGAGCCTGTCGCGCAGGAATACCAACCACTAGGCCCTGCAACCACTGAAGATCAAAAGATTTACGACAGCATCGCGGCGAATTACAGCCAGCCTGTGCAAGAGCCTGAGCGACTTCAAATGGCGCAGCCAATCAGTGAGGCAATAATGGACTTGGTAGACCGATTAGGGAGTGAAGCAGGAAACGTCGATCCCCGAGCATGGGAGCACCTACGAGTATATGTGCCAGTCGCGCCGAAGCCTGAGCAGAAGGCCG
>JACCDY010319325.1_pt1 | contig 10297 bp, 11 predicted proteins | sample 7446391 | NCBI WGS metagenome assembly JACCDY01 (sample SAMN15323451, study PRJNA562643) | freshwater metagenome | isolation source: river surface water | place: USA:Blue River Watershed | collected 2017-08-18
ATTTTTTGACCGCGCTTGATGACTTGGTCTTCCTTCACCAACAAGGTTTGGTTGTGTGCGTAGGCCGTCAGATAGGTGTTGTTGTGCTTCAGGATGATGAGGTTGCCGTAGCCGCGCAAGCCCGCACCGGCATACACCACACGACCATCAGCCGAAGCCAGCACTGGGTCTCCTGCCTTGCCAGAAATGTCTAGGCCTTTGTTTTTGGCTTCGTCAAATCCTGCAATCACATTGCCGCGCGCAGGCCACTGAAAATTGGTCACTTCTTCAGCCACCGAGGGCGTCGGGGCAACGGGGGCGGAAGCTACCGATACGGCAGGTGCAGCAGCTGGAGTGGGTGAAACAGGGGCTGTGGTTGGTCTCACGGGTGGCGCTTCCGCAGGTGGTGCCACGCGCAAGACTTGACCGGTTTCAATCACATTGGGGTTGTCCAATTTGTTCCAACGCAGGATGTCACGCCAGCTTTGGCCATTGTCCATGCCGATGCGAATCAAGGTATCACCGGGCTTGACCGTGTAGTAACCGGGCTTGCCTGCGTTTTCAGCACCGGGCAGTACACGTGTTGAACCGCGATTGACACCCAGTGAGTGGTCGTCAAAAGGCGCTAAGCGTCCTTTGCTGGTACACCCAGACAGCATCAGCATAGCAACCAAAGCCGCAAGACACCACATTCCAACACGCAACATTCTTATTTCTCCCACTTCAAGCAACCCCAGATTTTAGAGGCACAAAGTTCACGGCCTCGAGGAGTGTCTGTTGCAGCCCTTGTGGTGTTTTATCAATCACCACCAACGCTTGCTGCCCTGCACTGGTATGTGTAGGCGCCACCAAACGCCCACCCATCGCAAGCTGATCAAGCCAAGCTTGCGGAACATGCTCCCCCCCTGCCGCCGAGATGATGGCACTGTAGGGACCGCCAGGTGCATAGCCCAACATGCCATCACCAAAAATTAAATGCACATTCGCCAAACGCAAAGGTCGCAGGTTATCGCGTGCCTTGTCATGCAGTCCGCGCAAACGTTCAATGCTGTACACCTCACGCGCCACACACGCCAACACAGCAGCTTGGTAGCCACATCCAGTACCAATCTCTAACACTCGCCCCATCAAGGGCGCGTCTTTCAGACCAGGGGCTTCGCGCAACAAGGCAATCATGCGCGCCACCACGTTGGGCTTGGAAATGGTCTGCCCCAAACCAATTGGCAGACTGGTGTCTTCGTAAGCTTGGTTCACCAAGGCACTGTCCACAAAGCGGTGTCGCTCCACACGGCCCATGGCCGCAAGCACTGTGGCGTCGTCAATGCCTTGCTCTGCCAACTTTTGCACCATCCGGGCGCGAATGGCCGAGGAATCCAAGCCTACCCCTGTGGGGCTGGTCATGCTCGCAGGTTGCGCGCGTGTCGGCGATGCGGGCGTCACCACGCGCGTGGCACCAAGCAAAGTTTTCGGAGTTGCTTGTGCCTTGCCTGTGTCTAAACGCGCAGGGAAACTCGGCCGCTGCTTCATGCCAGCACCCCGCCCAAGCGCTGCGCCCAAGCCGGCAGACTGGCATGCTCGGTCAAATCGACATGCAGCGGCGTCACCGACAAGTGGCCTTCAAATGTGGCATGAAAATCTGTGCCCGCGCTGTCATCCTTGGCTGCGCCTGCACTGCCAATCCAATACATGGTTTCCCCACGCGGACTGGTTTGCGTGATGACACGCTCGGCCGAATGACGCCGACCCAAGCGCGTGACGCGCAAGGCTTTGATTTGATCCAGCGCACGATTCGGGATATTCACATTCAACAGCCACGGCGTCTGGCTTGGTGCTGACGGTTGGTTGAGCATTTGCTGCACCAACTCACGCGCTTTGGCGGCTGCGGCATCAATATGACCCCAACCTTTGTCGACTTGCGAAAAAGCGATTGCAGGCACCCCAAACAAGTAGCCCTCCATCGCCGCGCCCACCGTACCCGAATAAATCGTGTCATCGCCCATATTGGCGCCATTGTTGATGCCCGACACCACGAGGTCAGGCTTGTAGTCCAACAAGCCCGTCAACGCGATGTGCACACAATCAGCAGGCGTGCCATTGACATACCGAAAACCATTGCTGGCTTGGTGCACATACAAGGGGGAATGCAGCGTGAGAGCATTGGACTTGGCACTGTTGTTGTGCTCGGGAGCGACCACTTCGACACGCCCCAAATCTTTCAGTGCCTCGTACAAAGCCACAATGCCTGGGGCTTGAAAACCATCGTCGTTAGAAATCAGAATATTCATGAGGCCTTAGGGTTGCATGTGAATTGTAGGTTCCACCTGTCAACGAAACCAACCGTACGCCAACATCAGCAAGGTACCCGTTAACAAAGCGGGCACCAAGCGGCGTTGAGGGCTCGACACCATCACCGCCACACTGAGCGCACAAATCAAAACACGCAACGCCAGTGGCACGGTGGCCAACAAGCCCAAAGGCATCAAGATCATGCGCACGGTCAGTGCCGCCACCATGGCATAGGTCACCGCAGAGAGCCAGCGAAACACTTCGCTATTCTGGTCAATATGCCCCGACAGCTTGACACCTGCAGCCCGACACACATAGGTGCCAATGCAGGCCGCAGTCAGTGCCAGCCAGACTCCCCATCCTTGCATGTCGGCATTCATGATTGCACCTGTGCGTCACGTGGGCGCCACCAAAAGCGCTCCGCCCCATAGGCCAACGAGCCTGCCACAAGGCCTGTCAATAGCAAACTGGTATCGGCATCCCACAGATAGAACACAGGCCCCAACACAGCGCCCAAACCAATCGCAAAACGATTGGCCCACGGTTTGACTTCGGTGAATGTGAGCAAGAAAAACAAGGGGTTGATGAACACCAAGCCCATGGTGACAGCAACGGGGACCCATCCCGCCACAAAATAACCCAGTACCGTGCCCAATGGCGAAATCAGCCAGCAAGGCAGCGCCAAGCCAATGAAATAACTCAGACGGTTCTTAGGTGCGATCGAAGGAAACTCACGCATCGACACGGCCCATGCCGTCATTGCCAGCATGTGCACCCACACGTACAACAGGGGGTTACGGTCACGCCGATGGAGTTGAGGGAAAAGCGTCACCACCATGGTGACAAAACGCGTCGAGGTCAGCGTCACCGCAAAGCCAATGGCTAACAGTGATGAGCCGGAAATGAACATTTCCAGCATGACCACTTGACCTGGCAATGCAAACATCAGCAAGCTGGTCAGCCCCGTCATCCATGCATCAAAGCCATGGGTACGGCCCATAGCACCAAAGCCGACCATGCCGGCAAACAAGACGAGAACTGGGGCACCTAGGGCATCTCGGATGCCACGCCAAAAGGCTTCGCGCCGATTGGCAAACCGCCTCATTTCTGGTTCATGTTGCCCTTGAACTTACCACCGCGTTGGATCTCCAACTCGTGGTACTCCAAGGTGCCAGAAACTTTGCCTGTGCTATGAATCAACAAGTGCTCTTTGCACACGATGTCTTCGTTGAGCTCACCGTGCACATCAATTTCGCGTGCACGCACGGTGCCAGTGACTTGACCTTTGGTGCCAATCAACAAATCATCTGCTGTCAACTCGCCTGTGACATTGCCATTGATCACGGCCTTACCTGGGGCTGAAATTGAGCCTTTGAAAGTGACGCCCTCGCCGATCACGAGGTTGTTGTTGGTTGGGTTGATATCCGCCATGCTCAGCTCCTTTGAATACACAGATCATACCTAAGCGCGCAGCAGCAAAATTTCATCTCTCATCCTCATTAAACTCATACCATGCCACGCTTTGCTGCCAACCTCAGCATGCTCTATCCAGAACATGCATTTCTAGACCGATTTGCCGCCGCTGCCCAAGATGGTTTTGAGGCCGTGGAGTTTCTATTCCCCTACGTTTGGGAACCTCATGTACTGCGCCAACGCCTTGATGACCATGGTTTGACGCAAGTGCTGTTCAACGCCTCTCCGGGAAATTGGGATGCAGGCGAACGTGGCCTAGCTTGCGTGCAAGGTCGAGACGCAGAGTTCAAAGCCAGTATCGAACAGGCCCTGAACTATGCCGATCGACTAGCCTGCCAGCGCATCCACGTCATGGCGGGCATCGTGCCAGACAGCACCTCACAGCAAGCAAGCGAGGACACTTACATGCACAACATCGCATGGGCCGCCGAACAAGCACGCACAGCGCAAGTGGACATCCTGATCGAACCCATCAATACCCGCGATATGCCAGGCTACTTTCTCAACTACCAAGCCCATGCACATCGGCTGATTGAGCAAATCGGCGCCCCCAACGTCAAAGTACAAATGGATATTTACCACTGCCAAATCATGGAAGGCGATTTGGTTCAAAAAATCAGGCACTACCTACCCACTGGGCGTGTGGGTCATTTTCAAATCGCTGGTGTGCCTTTGCGCCATGAGCCCGACACTGGCGAAATCAATGTGCGCTACGTGTTTGACGTGATTGATGAAGTGGCAAAAGCCTGTCAGTGGAACGGCTGGATTGGGTGCGAATACCGTCCTGCCCTTGGTAACCAACCCAATGGCACCCGCAACGGCTTGGGTTGGCGACACAACGCCTGATACCAGCGCATCACACCCCCGTTAGCAAGGCTGCTTCAGGCGTTCAGCGCCCGCTTTGGCCATGGCTTCAAAGCTACTGGCCAAGCGGTTTTTGATGAAATACTCAATCACCACTTTGGGAAACAACGAATCGGGCTCTGACTCCACGCGGTACTTGAACACCGTGCCACTGCCCTCGGGTTCGAGTCGCCAAGCGCCTTTGTACGACTTGGCTTCACCACTGATTTGCACAAAATCTGTGCCCTGCTGTGGCAACTCAGTCACCTCCAGCACCATGCGCATCTTGATGGGAAAAAACAAAATGCGCTCTTGCAACAAACGCTCTACGCGAGCTTTGTGCGCATCAAGGCGGGTTGTGCTCGAAGACACCACCCCTGGAATATGGGTGGCCGCGTCATAGTCGGTCAAGTAGCGATACGACTGACACACACTCAAAGGCAAATAAAAACTGGCTTGGGTGTAAAACACCGCACCTTGCTGAGTGACATCCACTTTGATTTTGTAATCCTCTGCAGCCCCCACCACAGCACTGGCACACACCATGAGCCACGCACACCACCACTGCTTCATTCAGTGCCCCTTGTTTGTTTGAGTCATCCTAGCGGAACCCAGTAAAACCGCGCTTGAAAAAATCAAAATACACCCAAGCTGTGTAGGCGATGGCACGCAGCCCCTGCATGCGGCAACACTTTTTCATTCCTTCTCTCCTCCACTCACGCATGACGACACCTCAACTCTTTCACCCCACACGTATCGGCGACATCGAGATCGCCAACCGCATCGTCATGGCACCGCTCACACGCAGCCGTGCTGATGAAACCCAAGGCGATCTGCCCGGCAGCACCATGAATGTGGACTACTACCGCCAGCGCAGCTCAGCAGGTCTCATCATCAGTGAAGGCACGCAAATCTCGCCCGTTGGCAAGGGCTACATGGCCACCCCCGGCATTTACTCAGAAGCGCAAGTGCAAGGCTGGAAGCCCATCACCCAAGCCGTGCATGACGCGGGCTCAAAAATCATTGCGCAAATCTGGCATGTCGGACGCATCACCCACCCCGACCTCACCGGCGGCGCACAACCTGTGGCACCGTCGGCCATTCAACCCAAGGTGGTGGCCTACACACCCAACGGCAAAGTCGATGTGCCCGTGCCACATGCACTGACCACCGCTGAAATCAAAGCCGTCGTGCAGCAATTTCGCCAAGCCGCAGCCAATGCCCGACGCGCTGGGTTTGATGGCGTTGAAATCCATGGTGCCAATGGCTATTTGGTGGATCAATTCATCCGTGACGGTGCCAACCAGCGCAGCGACGAATACGGCGGCTCAATTGAAAACCGCTGCCGCTTTGCCCTTGAAGTAGTCGATGCCTGCGTGGCAGAAATTGGGGCCGGTCGTGTGGGCATTCGTTTGTCGCCACTCACACCTTTCAATGACCTAGCGGACAGCAACCCACAAGCGGTGTTTGGCTACCTTGTGGAAGAGCTCAACAAACGCGGCATTGCTTTCATCCATTTCATCGAAGGTGCCACCGGTGGTCCACGTGATGTGCCCGGCTTTGACTACGCATGGGCGCGCAAAGCCTTCCATGGCGCCTACATTGCCAACAATGGCTATGACCGCCAAATGGCGCTAGACGCCATTGACACAGGCCATGCCGATGCCGTGGCATTTGGCCGCTTGTACATCGCCAACCCTGACTTGGTAGAACGCTTGCAGCGCAATGCTGCACTCAACGCCCCCAACCCCAACACCTTCTACACCCCCGGCCCTGTGGGCTACACCGACTACCCCACACTCTGAAGAAAGTCCACCATGAAATACCTACACACCATGGTGCGCGTGACTGACTTAGAAGCATCGTTGCACTTTTACCGCGATGCGCTAGGCCTGGACGTGCTGCGCACCAAAGAATACCCACAAGGCCGATTCACCTTGGTTTATCTGGCAGCCCCTGGCGATGAAGACGCACAAGTTGAACTCACCTACAACTGGGACCCTGAGACCTACACCGGTGGCCGTAACTTTGGACACTTGGCCTATGCCGTGGACAACATTTACGTCACATGCGAAAAGCTGCAAACGCATGGCGTGACGATTCTTCGCCCACCACGCGACGGCCGCATGGCTTTTGTGCGATCACCCGATGACATCTCGATTGAACTGCTGCAAAAAGGCGAGGCCTTGGCCCCACAAGCCCCTTGGGTGGACATGCCTAACGTTGGGACTTGGTAACCTTGCACGCCCCATGAAAAAAGGGTTCCCAAACTTGGGAACCCTTTTACATATTGGGGTGGCTGATGGGGCTCGAACCCACGACAACAGGAATCACAATCCTGGACTCTACCAACTGAGCTACAGCCACCGTAGAAGCGCAAATTATAACCTAGCTACTTTGATCTCCACCTTAAATTTTTCTTTGAGCAGCTTGTAATAAGCCAAACCTTCTGCCGAGGCCCACCATTGGGTGTATTGCTCGCGTTCACGGGCTTCGGATTTGCTTGCATCGCGTGGCAGCACTTTTTCAACTTTCACCACGGCATACCCGCTTGCGCCCAAGTCCACACCCACCCATGCAGGCAGGGTTTGGGTGCTGGCACGCAAAACAGCCTCAACCAAGGCAGAGGGTTGGGCCTGCTTGGACTCGCGCGACACCACCACCGCCTGAGGCAACTTGGCAGCGTCAGGGTTGGCTTTCCATTCGGCCAATTTGGCCAAGCCTTGGGCGTGCGCACGTTCTGTGGCTTGCTGAGCTACCACGCGCTCACGCACACGTGCTTTCACCTCTTCCAAAGGCAAAGTGCGAGCAGGGTTGTAGCGTGCAATGCGTGCCGCGGCCAATACATTGGGGGCCAGCTCTAAGGCTTCGGTGTTGCGCTTTTTCTCTATCGCATCTTGTGAAAACACCGCCGCTAGCAGCTTGGGGTTGTGTGCGGCGGTATTGCCTGCCACAGGCTCACGACCCCAGTTGGTGACGTGCTGCACTTCTAATTTCAGGCGATCGGCCACTGGCTTTAAGCTGTCAGATTGCTCGTACACCATGTTGGTGAACTGCTCGGCCGCCTCAGCAAATTTGCGTTGCGCCAATTGCAAACGCACCTCTTGCTCAAGCTTGGCGCGTTGCGACTCAAAACTTTTTTGCTCAGGCTGCTTGATGTCGGTCAAACGGATGATGTGGAATCCAAACTCGGTTTCAACCAAGCCACTGGTCTCACCCTTTTTCAAAGCAAATGCAGCTTCCTCAAAGGGCTTCACCATGGCACCACGACCAAAGAAATCCAAATCGCCGCCCTTGGCTGCCGAACCCGTGTCTTGCGAATTTTTGCGTGCCAAGTCGGCAAATTGGTTGGGTGACTTTTGCACCTCGGCCAACAAAGCTTGTGCTTTGGCACGCGCAGCGTCGCGCTCGGCAGCAGAGGCCCCTTTGTCGGCGTTAATCAAAATGTGGCTGGCACGGCGCTCTTCGAGGCCTGATAAACGCGCAAGGTTTTGCTCGTAGTAGGAGCGAAGTTCCGCCTCTGGCACCACCACGTCTTTTTGTACAGCGGCCAAATCTAAGACCACATAGTCAATGTCAGCACGCTCGGCAGATTGGAATTGCTCTGCGTGGGCTTTGTAATAAGCCTCCAGATCGGCATCGGTGGGTTGGATTTGATTGACGAAGTCAGCTGGCGCAAAACGCGCCACTTGAACTTGGCGCTGCTCGTAAAAAGCGTTGAGCGTGACATCGGCCAACGCGGTTGAACTGAAACTGGTCACGCCCACGCCAGACATGACTTGACGTGAGGCTAAATCGTTACGCACCTGTGCCTCAAACGATTCAGGAGACATGCCTTGCGTCGCCAGCAACTGACGGTAACGTTCCATGTCCAAGGTGCCATCCGCACGACGCAAGCCTGCAATCGTGGGGTTGAGTTGCAATTCAGCAGCCAAGCGTGCATCGCTTGCACCCAAGCGCAGCTTGCTGGCCGCAACTTGTAGCAAGCGATCGCGCACCATCCGCTCTAGCGTGCCGTATTTGGCCTCAGGCGAGTCAAACAGCTTCACATCCACATTGGGCATGCTGCTGCGCATGCGTTCGACCTGGTTGCGATGTGTCGCATCCCACTCAGCTTGGGTGATGTCGTGCCCATCCACGGTGGCCACCGTGGCACCGCCTTCGCGGAAACGGTTGTAGCCCTCTAGGCCAAACAAAACAAAGGATGGGAAGATCAACAGGAACAGCAAAAACTGCATGACCCGTGTGTGCTTGCGAACAAAATCAAACATGTGGTGAACTCATCGTGGTGTGTGAGAAACCAAGAAAAAAGGCGAACCGTGCGTTCGCCTTTTTCATGGGGTGGTGGGTGCTGACGGGGTCGAACCGCCGACCTACTGCGTGTAAGGCAGCCGCTCTGCCAACTGAGCTAAGCACCCAACCGAAACCGCAAATCAGTTCAAGGCGTCTTTCAAACCCTTGCCTGGACGGAACTTAGGCACCTTGGCTGCTTTGATCTTGATCGCTGCACCCGTGCGTGGGTTACGGCCTGTGCGAGCGGCGCGCTTGCCCACTGCAAAAGTACCGAAACCAACCAAAGAAACTGTGCCGCCTTTTTTCAAGGTGGTCTTCACTGCACCGATGGTTGACTCAAGTGCACGAGTCGCTGCAGCTTTGGAAATATCTGCATGCTTAGCAATGTGTTCGATCAGTTCTGTCTTATTCACAAAAATCCCCTCTCAATGAGATGTGATGTTGGTCAATGGTGTGAGGCTAGTTTACTAGCACTACGCAATGTCAAGTTAACGCAGATGTCGTTAACTTTGCACGACGGCTTGGTTATCCTGAAGCCGTGCGTGACACAGCACGGGAACGGATTCTAGTCGTTTTTTGAAGCTAAAAATTACAAAACATTCGCTATGGCGCGTCCCACATCTGAAGTACTAGCGTTACCCCCAATGTCTGGTGTCTTAGGCGCCCCACTCTTGGGCTCAAGCACCTTTTCAATCGCGGCCATGATGGCGTCGTGCGCATCTTTGTGACCCAAAAATTCCAGCATCATGGCGCCACACCAAATTTGGCCAATCGGATTGGCAATGCCCTTTCCCGCGATGTCTGGCGCAGAACCATGCACAGGTTCAAACAACGACGGGAACTTGCGATCTGGATTCAAGTTGGCGCTGGGCGCAATGCCAATCGTGCCGGTGCATGCTGGGCCTAAGTCGCTCAAGATGTCGCCAAACAAATTACTGGCCACCACCACATCAAAGAAGTCGGGGCGTTGCACAAAATGGGCCGTCAGAATGTCAATGTGAAACTTGTCGACATTGATCTCAGGATAGTTTTTGGCCATCTCCACCACGCGCTCATCCCAGTACGGCATGGTGATGGCGATGCCATTGGATTTGGTGGCGCTGGTCAAATGTTTTTTGGGTCGAGTCTGTGCCAGTTCAAACGCAAACTTCAATACGCGGTCCACACCGATGCGTGACATGACGGTCTCTTGCATCACGATTTCGCGCTCAGTGCCAGGGTACATGCGCCCGCCGATGCTGGAGTATTCGCCTTCGGTGTTTACGCGCACGATGTACATGTCAATTTCGCCGTGTTGGCGTGGCGAGCCATCACGACGCACTACGGGCGCGATGATGCCGGGCATCAAACGCGCAGGACGCAAGTTGATGTACTGGTCAAACTCACGACGGAACATCAACAACGACCCCCACAACGAAATGTG
>JACCDY010150694.1_pt1 | contig 10296 bp, 12 predicted proteins | sample 7446391 | NCBI WGS metagenome assembly JACCDY01 (sample SAMN15323451, study PRJNA562643) | freshwater metagenome | isolation source: river surface water | place: USA:Blue River Watershed | collected 2017-08-18
GGAGATCTGGAACGAGCCAGTTAGCTACAAAAAAGGTGCTGCTTACTTAGGCGCTGGTTTCACAATCAAGACTTTGAATGACGGCCCAATCGGTGCATTGCGCGCTATTGATCCTAAAACAGGTAAGATTGCTTGGGAAGTTCCTAACAATGCTCCATTATGGGGTGGTGTTATGACTACAGCTGGTAACTTAGTATTCTGGGGTACTCCAGAGGGCTACTTGAAAGCAGCTGACGCTAAGACTGGTAAAGAATTATGGAAATTCCAAACTGGTTCAGGCATCGTAGCTCCTCCGATCACATGGGAACAAGATGGTGAGCAATATGTTTCTGTAGTGTCTGGTTGGGGTGGTGCGGTTCCATTGTGGGGCGGCGACGTTGCTAAGAAAGTTTCTTTCTTAGAACAAGGCGGCTCTGTTTGGACATTCAAACTAGCTAAGTAATAGAAGAAAAAACAACAAATTAGGGTTAACCCTAATTTGTTGTTGTAAATAAGCAACAAATACAAGACTCTAGTGCGAAAACATTAGGGTCTTATTTAAAAGATTATTAACATTAACAATGTAGTAACACATTACATTTTTAAAAAGAGAGAGAAACACATGAAAAAACATTTATTAGCTCTTGCAGCATTGGCAACAGTGTCTGGTGCAGCTTTTGCACAATCAGCAACTGTATATGGTTTTATGGATATTGGTGTATTCACATCAAACAATGCAAGCACTACTGGCAAGTCGTTGACAACACTTAATCAGGCTGGTGGTAACTTTTTCCCATCAATGTACGGTATCACTGGTACTGAAGATTTAGGTGGCGGTTTAAAAGCATCTTTTAACTTGCAAGGTAGTTTGAACGTTGCTCAAGGTCAAGGTGGAAATACAACAGCAATTGGTAATGGTAGTCTTTTTGACCGCTATTCTTCAGTTACATTGTCTGGTTCAGCCGGTTCAGTAGAGTTAGGTCGTCAAATAGATTTATTATTCTTGCAATCATTTGTGAATGGTGTAATGCCAACTCACGCAAATTCACTAGCTGTGAATGGATTGTTGGGTTACGGAGCATCAGTTTCTACAACTTCTGAAGTTGCAGGTTCACGAGTTAATAATGCGGTTACCTATACTACACCAGAATTTTCTGGACTAAAAGCAAAGGTGATGTACGGTAAAGGTGAAGTTGCTGGTGATAGCAACGCTAGCGACTTAATTGCTACAGTTGCAACTTACAACCTAGGTGCCTTAAGCTTGTCAGCTGGATATGAGAACCAAAAAAATAACTTGGGTAATAATGCATTCAATAAGAGCCTAATTGGTGCAAAATACACGTTTGGCAATACTACTTTAGCAGGTCAATTTCATAACTATGAAAAGAAAGATGGCACTGTAGATACGAATGCATTTGAGCTTGGTGTTTCACAAAAGGTTGCCAATAATCTTACTATAGCGCTTAATTATGAAGATTATGATGCTAAGAAGGCAGCGGCAAATAAGAAGAGTCCTAAAGTTACTAGCTTAAAAGCTAAATATGATTTATCTAAGCGTACTTACCTATATGGTATGGCAGCTAAATATAATTCTGATGCTGCTTTAAGCTTATACCAAGGTTATGCAGTAGTTGCTCCTACGGCAACGCAAGAAAAATCTGCAACTAACTTTGCATTTGGTGTAGTACACGGTTTCTAATTTCCCCACAAAGGAAACAAGAAAAACAAACCACCCTACGGGGTGGTTTTTTTACAAAATTAATTTAATTGTTTGATCATTTCAATTTATTTATTGGAGTTTTAAATGAAGACATTAATCAAATTAGCATTACCAGTGGCTATGTTGGTTTCTGCACCAGCATTCGCTGATCAAGCATTGGCAACTAAAAACGGTTGTACAGCTTGTCACGCTGCTGACAAGAAATTAGTTGGTCCTGCATTCCAAGACATTGCTAAGAAATACGCTGGCGATGCTGGTGCTGTAGATAAGATGGCTGCAAAGATTAAAGCTGGTGGTAAAGGTTCTTGGGGCCCAGTTCCAATGCCTGCACACCCACAAATCAGCGATGCTGATCTTAAAACTTTAGCAGCATGGGCGCTAAAAGGTGGCCCAGCCAAGTAATACCTAGTATCCAAATAGAGACTACTAGCAATCCCCCTAGCCATAACTTTGGCTTTGGGGATTTTTGTTTTTTTAAGTTTTCTTGGTTGGCTAACTCTTGCTGCGCCAACTCAATGACATGATCAGGTATTAGCTTTAAAGCCACTCCTATTAATATAGGTAATAAGATCATCTCATCTAAGTAACCTAGTACCGGAATAAAGTCCGGTATCAAATCAATTGGGCTCAGCGCATAAAGAACTATCAGGCCAATTAGTAATTTCACATACATTGGGCATTCTGGATGCTGATAGGCAGTCCAAAGCAACGTTACTTGCTGTTTAATACGTCTAGCCCAGGCATTAATTTGTTGCAGCATTGTTCTTTTGTATAAATTATTTTTATGTGATCGCTGATGATTCTCATTTAACCAGAATCGGCTCAATCTTGATGTTGCCTTGTTTGGCATCTTGCACGTCAGAGCAAGTCATATACGCAAGGCTGTCACCAAAACGATCAAATAAGCCATTGTTCAATAAAAACTTATTCTGGACCGCATAAGCAAGTTTTTCTGATCTGACTGTATTGTCGCAATCACTAAAGATGGTCTCGCCAAATTTCTTGTATTGCAATACATGAACCATTTCGTGAAGAAGAAATGATAAATCTCTGGTTGAATCTAAATCCAAGGTATTTTTTAAGAAAATTGTATTTTTAGGAATGTCATAAAAAGCCACCATGCCAGAGCACTCATCTGGCTCGGTAGGACATTGCATGGTGATAATTTCTTCTTGAGAGATGCTTTTAACAGCAGCCATTTGCTCAGCAGGAATAGCTGGCAAACCAGATAAACGAGATGCTGCAATCATCAAGCTAACCATCACTGATTCAGTGATCATCATTGCCTCTTTATAAGAATGGTTTTATTAACTTCGATTACCTTGTGACCATTCTATGGCGAAACTAAATTCTTTGCAGACGACCTAATTAAATCAATTGAACTAGCTTATTTAACGCTGATTAAGTTGTAGCTAAGCTTGCCGCCGGTCATGGCGTAGCCAGGCACGGTTTCTTCACGGTCAAACTTAACCAGGCCAACACCTTTGCAATAGTACTCATTGCTGACCAATGGCACATCACTGAAGCCATTCACTGGGTCTGTAAAGATTTTGATTGAGGCAGTGCCTTGTACATGAATACAGTCTGTGAACTTTCCAAAAGGCACCTCAACCTCTTGATTCAGAGCCTCGACGCGATAAGTCATGATGGCTTTGTGAGAGTTTTTCAGATGGTAGGGGAACTCATTGGGGTGTCTCACTAAATACGGCACTGTTAGAGCATCCCATGTGGTGCCAACCTGTATAGGGTTCTTTAGAATGTATCGTTTTTCGGGATCCAAGATTGCTTGTTCTTGATTATCTAAGCGACTGGCCACCCTATAAATACCTGTGTCATCTTTTCGGAGATAGTACTCAACACCATCAGCGCTACGACGTACCCAAGTAGTCTCTCTATCAAAGGTAATTTTTCTGTCAGTGGATAGGGTAATTGTTGGGTGTATCTCAGGATCTTTCATCTCTGTTTCTACTTCATAAACCCAAACCTTGCCAGGATTTAATGGGAAATAGTCAGAAGAATCAATTTCTGATTTGCTACAAGATAGTAGCGACATAGCTGTTGCTAACAGCAGTACCTTGGGTAAGTATTGTTTGATTACATTAATCATTATGTGGCCTTATGAGTTGGTATGTTGAGATACAACTCGGGGTTATTTTTCTGGAAGTTGTGGAGCAGGTAAATCACCTAATCTCACTTTAGGTGGTTCGTCACCGCCAGATCTCAACCAGTTATTGCTCTTAGGCCCACGTAATGGCTCTAAGCTACCAATTTGAGAATTACCATTACGAGTCTTCTTCATGCCATCTTCAAATAAGCTATGAAGACCTTTCTCATAGGGAAATCTAAATGCCCTAGGCTCACCTTGTGGCTTATTATCAACCAACTCTTGTAACCAAACAAAGATTTCACCTTTGGTTTTATCTTTTACAGGTTCTTCAATCACAGCTGCTAGTAAAACAAATTTAGGCGGAATAGAGTCAGCAGTCGCCCAGCCTTGAGTCATCTTTAAAGCATCAAAGCTAATAAAGTATGCGGCGCTTGTAAAGATTACAAGCAGCAATTTTGCTTTTTTATTGATGGCGCTAAACAAACAAATACAGAGCAACAAAAAGCCCAGTACTGCAAAACCAATGGATAAAGTCAGAATGACGTTGGCGTTCATTTGGAGTTCCTTTCAACAATTGTTTTTGGCAACGTGCTGGTGCCTAATACTTGACCTGTGCCATTGAGCGTAAATCTCACAGCTGTTCTCTCATCACCTTTTTTGGGTAAGGTCACGTTGCCGTAATAAATCACTTCTGCACGGGGATTAACCTTTACAACGGAAACGTTAGCCTCTACAGGCTTTTGATTCTTGCTGTCGTAATAATGGATATTGACTGTGTACTCGCCGGCGGCAAAGCCACGAATAGTCACTACTTCTTGGTTGAGTGGATTAACAACTAATTTATTGTTAACAACAATGGTGTCATTCGTTAGACCGCGATCATCGCGATCTAAATGCATCAGACCGGCATCTCGATTTCTAAACCAAACCACGTTGCCTGCTGGATCTTGTACCCATGTATCTAAGTCATTGGGATCCATATCTGGCCATGTGATAGAAATAATAAATTCTGCATGAGCAGGGATATCGCCACTTTTTCCAGATTTTGGATTGAACGCTAAGATAGCAATCACAAAACAAAAAACAAACGCTATCAACATGTTGAACAACATGTCGTAAAACGGATCTGTTTCAGTTTCGCGAGGAGTTTTTCTAGAAATGCCCATTAACTTAAGCCAAGCTTCTTTCTAGATCTTGTTCAACAGTTTCAATCGCGTAAGCGGTTAAGTAATCGGCAAATCGATCTAGGCGCATCAACTGCAAACCTAAAAGCATATTGGCTGCTAAACCAGTCATAGTGGTAAGTAAAGCGATGCCCAAGCCGCCTGTGAGTGTCTTAAGAATGGTTGATGTTTGGCTAGCATCAAAGCTATCCAATGAGCCTAGCTGCAGAGCCATGATTGAAAAACCAATCACCTTACCTAACAAACCTAGTTTGAGCAGCACGCCGTTAATCCACCAAGTCATTTCATGAGCGGATGAGGCTTTTTCGCCAAACAGTGCCACTAGTTGAGAGTTGTTGCGCCAGTCACTTTTCTTGTTAACTAGGCCAGTAAATAAATCTTTAATCCAAGAAGTTTCTTCTTGCAAGAGTGTTTCTTTTGACGATTGATTGGTAATTAATTTTCTAAACCGACAAACTTGCTCATATTGCCAAGCTAAATGATGTGCTCGAAAGCCAACCCAAATTGTTGAGCCAATGAACAACACAATAATTAATGCTGTTAAGTAGGTTGGGTCTGCGGCTAATAGTGATGCCCAAACACCTTTGACGTACAAAAGATAAAAAGAAAAAATTAAAAGACCAGAATAAGCCGCCCACAGATGAAAAATGGGTTCTGCTTTAAAGCTTGTGTCTGTTGTTGCTATAGGAGGACGTTTGAATCCAGGGAAGTAAATGAATTGGCTTAATTTCACGGTCCGCCTTTTAAAAGGATCTAATTACGAATAACTAACAACTTAGAACTAAAAACTATCAAATATCTGTAAATCAAAAATATACCTGAATTACCAATATCTTGTTGGCGCTGCACAAAAATCAACTTGGTAAATTAATAACATTGCACTGCAGCATCAGATTTCATCCTGATATCTCTTTGTATCATTCATGTAGTGATGCGAGGTGGATTCATAACCAAAGCGATTTTTTATGATTTAATCGCTTTAGTTGAGGCAATAATTAAATACCTATTCAAATATGGGTGAACGAGGAGAGGTATGACAGATAGTTTGCGTAACGATCGATATACAACAGTAGCGATTATTCTTCACTGGTTAATTGGCTTATGCATCATTGCTGAATTAGCCTTGGGTTTATGGATGGTCGAATTACCAAAGTCTCCACCGGGTATCCGTGCCGAATACTTCAATTTACATAAATCTATGGGGTTGGTTCTCATTGCGCTGATTGCTATTCGTATTTACTGGCGCGCAACGCATCGTCCGCCTGAGCTCCCAGCAACAATTCTTGCTTGGCAAGCTAAGCTTTCAAAAGCAGTGCACCACTTACTTTATGTATTAATGGTTCTAGTCCCTGTAACAGGTGTTTTGGGGTCCATTTATTCAAAATACCCAATCAAATTTTTTGGGACGCCGCTCCCAAGGATGGCTGAGCCAGATGCGGTACTCAAAGAGTTGTTCAGTGATACCCATGTTTTTTTAACAAAAATCATGATTGCCATTGTTGTTCTGCATATAGTGGCGGCATTGAAGCATCGATTCATTGATAAAGATGGAATATTGCAAAGAATGTCGCCGTGCTCCAAGTGTTCAAAATAAATATTAATTTTAAAAATTAGCAGCATCTTAAAAGCCAGTTTAAAAAACTGGCTTTTTTTATTCGCGAGCCATAAATTTGCTCTAGACAAATCTCTCAATCCCTTCTCATAAGGGTTTTGGAGCTGATATTTATTGGGTTTTTTATAGTTTTTTCAGAATGAAAAGTTTTATCATTGCCGTATATGAAACAACTGACCATACGAGATATCCGCAAAAGTTGGCTCCAAAATGGTGTTTTACCAACGCCAGAGCAAAAGGATCTTTTGTCGTCTGCTATTTATCGTTCTTGGCAACGGTGTATCAGTTTGGGTTTATCTTCGCAACATAACGTTGGTTTGAGTCAAATTATTGAAGGCTCATTACTTCAAGCAAAAATTGAAAAAAATGAAGATTTCATAAGACTGGCTGGTCCAACCATGAACTATCTCTATGGTTTGATTGCTGGATTGGGTGGAGTTGTTTTGTTAGCTGATCACAAGGGCACCATCATTAAATCAATGGGGGACCCTGAGTTTGTCGATAAAGCTGATCGAGTTTTATTAAAGACTGGTGCTTCATGGTTGGAGTGTGATCGAGGTACCAATGCGATTGGCACTGCGCTTGCGGAGGCATCTGCAGTCTTTGTGAATGGTACAGAGCACTTTTTTGACGTTAATAGCTTTTTAAGTTGTGCAGCTGCTCCGATTTTTATGCCTGATGGATCCGTATCAGGAGTGTTAGATATATCTAATGATAAAAATGTTCATTGCAACCACACAATGGGTTTGGTGATGGCGGCTGTGCATTCGATCGAAAAGCAATTATTTCAGCATCGCGAATCTGACTATTACATGGTGGCGCATATCCATCCAACGCGCGAGGGCTTGGGCTCTATTGCAGAAGGCTTGCTCGGTATTGGTGAAGATGGTTTGATATTGGGTGCTGATCGCATGGCTCTATCTTATTTGGGGCTAAAGGGTTTTGATATCGGCGCGGTGAAGATTCAGCAGTTAATCAAGTGCCCTCTAAGTGATTTGTTCACTCATGCTGGTAAGCCTAGTCATGATTCAATCACTTTGCCAACATTTATGGAAAGACAGCTTTGTCTTCGACTTAAATTTAGCAAGGCGTATAAGGGTAGTGTTAATGCTGTTGTGCAGGAGGCTCAACAAAAGTCTGCCATTGAATTACCTGGCGATCTAACAATTGAGTCAGCTTGTTTAAGAGACGTTTCTAAGCAAACAGTATTGCAAGTTTTAGAGCGCTCAAACGGTAATGTTAGTCTGGCTGCCAAAACTCTTGGCATCAGTCGCAGTACTTTATATCGTTATCTCAATAAATAATTTTTAATCAAACATCAATCGCAACAATTGATGTAATTAATTTATCGAACGCTCTTGGGTTTTGGGCGTTTACCGATTTGTATTTCAAGATCAATATCTTTACCTTTTCTATTCACTAGGGCTGTGGCTTTGCTACCTGGCGCTAGTTTAGAAATGTTGTTAAGTAGCTCGGTGATATTTGAAACATTTTTGCCATCAATTTTCTTTAGGACATCACCAGGTTGAATACCTGCTTTATCTGCAGGCCCACCTTTTAAGACGCCATTAATTAAAACACCATTAGTTTTAATGTTCAGAGTTTGTGCGACTTCTGCAGTGATGTTCTGTGGCTCAACACCAATCCATCCACGAATCACGCCACCATTTTTAATGATGGACTCCATCACTTCTTTGGCAGTGCTCACTGGGATGGCAAAACCAATACCCATCGAGCCACCGCTTCTTGAGTAAATGGCGGTGTTAATGCCAATCAGGTGACCTCTTGTGTCAACTAATGCGCCACCAGAGTTGCCCGGGTTAATAGCCGCATCAGTTTGAATAAAATTTTCAAAGGTATTAATACCTAATTGTTCTCTACCTAGTGCAGACACAATACCTGATGTCACAGTCTGACCAACTCCAAATGGATTGCCGATGGCTAACACCACATCACCTACTCGAACAGATTCAATCCTTCCAAAGGTAATGGGGTTAGGTAAGTTAGGGACATTAATTTTTAATACCGCTAAATCGGTATCTGGGTCACTACCAATCAAAGTGGCCCGTGTTTTTCTGCCATCAGCTAAAGCAACTTCAATCTGATCAGCACCTTCAATGACATGTTGGTTTGTTAGCACCAAACCTTCAGAGCTAACAATTACTCCTGAACCCAAGCTTGGGTTGGCGTCTTCACTATTGGGTGCTTGGTCACCAAAAAAGAAGTTGAACCAAGGATCATTTTGATGAGGACTGTTTGGGTTATTAGATTTATTTCTTTTTTTCTCTTTGGCAATATTTTTGCTGGTAAAAACATTGACCACTGATGGCATGGAACGTTTGACTGCCTCATGATGTGACCCCGGATTTGGAGTGCTAGGATCAATGTTAGATTCTTTTACTGTGACAGTGCTCAATAAGCCACCACCAACATTATTAAAACCGCTACCATCTAACCAATGTGGTTTAAATGTGCCAACAATGAATAGAATAGCCAACAATGCTGTGACTATTTGCGCAAAGAGTAACCAGAGTCTTTTCACCATATGGCTAGATTAACGGATTACATTTAAAAATACAGCTACTTAATCAATATTTAAAAAATGAAGACATCTGCAAAATCAGTTAAGACATCAAAAAAATCTCAATCACCCAAAAACGGTGTGATTTCTAGGGATGATTTGTCGGAGTATTTGTTTGATTACTTGGGGGTAGCCAAAATCAAAGACTATTGCCCGAATGGTTTACAGGTTGAGGGTAAGCCTCAAATTAAGAAAATCATTACAGGCGTTACGGCCAGCCTAGCGCTGATTGAGCGAGCTATTGAGGAAAAGGCGGATGCTATCTTGGTCCACCATGGCTGGTTTTGGAAAAATGATGACGCCAGGGTAGTTGGTCAACTGCATGACCGCCTTAAGTTACTGATGTCTCATGACATCAATTTATTTGCCTATCACTTACCCTTAGATGTGCACCCTCAATTGGGTAATAACGCTCAATTAGCAAAAATGATGGGGTGGACAGTTGCTAAACCATCAAAAAAATCCCCCTTGGCTACTTTGGGGGTGATGGATGGTCTTATTTGGGAAGGCAAGCCAGCAGCTAGCCAGAAAAATTTAGGACAGTTAGCTAGGAGTTTGGCCAGTCGCTTGGGGCGAGATCCATTGGTGGTTGGGGATCAGAATCAACCGATTAAACGTATTGCTTGGTGCACTGGTGGAGCACAGAATTACATTAAAGAGGCATCTTTAATGAAAGTGGACGCTTACATCAGTGGCGAAATATCTGAGTCTACTTTTCATGCTGCCAATGAAATGGGGGTGGCTTACATAGCTGCTGGCCATCATGCCACGGAGCGCTATGGTATCCAAGCGCTAGGGCAGTATTTAGAAAAAACCTTCCGAATCAAGCACCAGTTTATTGATTTGCCTAATCCCGTCTAACTAATAGCGTCTACTACAAACTCTGAAACAGAGTATCTTCTAATGGCTGGTTTTCGTAAGCCTTTGTAAGTTGGTGACTTTTTTCCATTTTTTGCATGTTTTTTGGGCTTATGGGGTTTAAATCGGGGGGGCGCCTTCGCTATAATCTCGAGTTGACGTCAAAAATATAGCCCTACTATAGGAAAATCAGTAATGAGTGATCAATGCATGGATAAGAGCCGTCGTAATTGGCTCATCGCAACATCAGTTGCC
>JACCDY011143350.1_pt1 | contig 10296 bp, 9 predicted proteins | sample 7446391 | NCBI WGS metagenome assembly JACCDY01 (sample SAMN15323451, study PRJNA562643) | freshwater metagenome | isolation source: river surface water | place: USA:Blue River Watershed | collected 2017-08-18
AGCGATGTGGTGCTCGAATCCAAACAGGTGACCGAAGAAGGCGGCCTGCCGGTCAAGAAAATGCCGGTGCGCGTGGCCAGCCTGGAGAAAAAGTCGCACGACGTGATGGTGCTCAAGCTGCAGCTGCCCGCCAACGACCCGATGAAGTTCCGCGCCGGGCAGTACATCGAGTTCATCCTGCGCGACAACTCGCGCCGCAGCTACAGCATGGCCAACGCGCCGCACACGCTCGAAGTCTCGCCGCCCATGGTCGAGCTGCACATCCGCCACATGCCCGGCGGCAAGTTCACCGACCCGGTGTTCTCGACCATGAAGGAGAAGGACATCCTGCGCGCCGAAGGGCCGTATGGCAGCTTCTACCTGCGTGAAGATTCGGACAAGCCCATGGTCCTGCTGGCCTCGGGCACCGGCTTTGCCCCCATCAAGGCACTGATCGAGCACATGCAGCACAAGGGCATCACCCGCCCGGCCACGCTGTATTGGGGCGGTCGCCGCCCGGCCGACCTCTACATGACCGACTGGATCGAGGCGCAGCTCAAGGTCATGCCCCACCTGAAATACGTGCCGGTGATTTCCAACGCCGAACCCGAAGACGGCTGGAGTGGCCGCACCGGCTTCGTGCACCAGGCGGTGCTGCAGGACCACCCCGACCTGTCGGGTTTCCAGGTCTATGCCTGCGGCGCGCCGATCGTGGTCGAATCCGCCCAGCGCGACTACGCGGCCCTGGGTGGCCTGCCGCCTGAGGAGTTCTACGCCGACTCCTTCACCTCCGAAGCCGACAAGGCCAAGGCCTGATCCAAACCATCAAGGAGACCGCCATGCAACGCCGCTCACTTCTGCTCGGCACCGCTGCGTTGGCCACTCTGCCTTCCTGGGCGCAGGGCAAGCCCATTCGCCGGATCGTGCCCTATGCCCCAGGGGGACCGCTGGATGTGACGGCACGGGCCCTGGCCGAGCGGGTCAAGGACACGCTGGGGACGGTGATCGTCGACAACAAACCCGGCGCGGGCGGCAATCTGGGCGCCGACCTGGTGGCCAAGGCGACGCCGGACGGTCACACCATCGGTCTGGCCGCTGTGGCCACCCACGCCATCAACCCCTGGCTGTTTGCCAAGATGCCCTATGACGCCGGCAAGGACTTCGCGCCCATCACCCAGATGGTGCGTGTGCCCAATGTGCTGGTGGTGAACGCCGACACGGCGCAGCGCCTGAACATCCGCACGCTGGCCGACCTGATTGCGTATGCCAAAGCGAATCCGGGCAGGCTCAATTACGGCTCGGGTGGCAACGGCAGCGCAGGTCACCTCGCGGGCGAGATGTTCAAGAAGGCCGCCGGCATCTTTGCGGTGCACATTCCCTACAGCGGCGGCAATCCGGCGCAGCTGGCCTTGCTGTCGGGCCAGGTGGATTTCAACTTCGACAACCTGGCCACGGCCGCCGCCAACATCAAGGCCGGCAAGCTCAAGGCCCTGGCAGTCACCACCGCGCAGCGCAGCAAGGCCTTGCCGGACATTCCGGCCATGGGCGAGACGCTGGCAGGCTTCGAGATCGATACCTGGTGGGGACTGGTGGCCCCGGCCGGCACACCGCGCGAGGTGCTGGAGCGGCTGAACAAGGCCTTCACAGAAGCCTTGCGCGCCCCAGAAACGCAAACCCGCTTTGCCCAGCTGATGGCCGAGCCGGTGCCCACCACCCCCGAGCAGTTTGGCGCCTTCATGAAAAAGGAACTGGCCCGCTACGAGCCCGTGGTCAAGGCCAGCGGCGCCAGGGTGGACTGAGCCTCCCCCGAGCCTCCTGATGGCTCAGCGCCGGTGCCCGACCTCGAAATCGTTTTGGCCGGTGCGGTCCTCGCCGCGCAGCAACCACAGCGGCCGCGTGGCAAAGCTGACCGGCACGCCGGTCTGGCCATCCGAGGGGCGCAGGTGTCGGTCAAACAGGGACGTGCCCGGCATGAAACGCAAGGCCACGCCGGTGCGCCGCTGCGCTGAGCGGTTGGCCTTGGCACCGTGGATCATGTAGACGTCGTGCATCGACATCTGCCCAGGCTGCAGCTCCAGTTCCACCGCATCGTTTTCATCAAAAGTGCCATCGGCCATGCGCTGGTTGAGCGTCAGGTCGTTGCGGTCTTCATGCAAATGCGGGTGCAGCACCTTGGCCCGGTGTGAACCCGGGATCACACGCAGGCAGCCGTTGTCGCGGGTGCTGGGCTCCAGCGCCACCCAGACGGTGCAGGTGGCCAGCGGACGGATCGGCCAGTAGTGGCCGTCCTGGTGCCAGGGCGTCTCGAAACCCTCGGCAGGCGGCTTGCAAAACACGTGGCAGCCCCAGAGGATCACATCGGGGCCAATCAGCTGCTGAACCATGTCGATGATGGGCGGATGCATGGCCAGTTCCAGAAAGCGCTGGCTGCCCTTGACGCCTTCGTCGTTTTGCCCCTCGATATGCGCACTGACCAGCTTTTCGGGACGCACGCCCGGGTTATCGCGGATCAGCTGGTCCAGAGCCTGCTGCAGCGACTGCAGCAAGGTTGGCTCCAGACGGTAAGGAGGGATCAGGTAGCCTTGCTCACGGTAAGCATCGATTGCATCGTTCATCAGCCGCACGGTGATCTCCTGTTCGGGAACTGCCTGGAATGTAAGATGATTCGGGCAGACCTGCCCAGTGGGATATCCCTCGGTATCCGCAGAGCGTGCCAGGTCAGTCCCAAGCCACTCCAGCACCAGCGGAGCAAACCCTGGCGTTTGACAAAATAAAAGGCCGACGCAGCTTTGAACTGCATCGGCCTTTTCTTTCAGGCCCGGAGCATGTTCTCCAGGCCTTGCACGCAATAACTCAGCGGACCACGGCAATCTGCTCGCGCTTGCCGCCCTTGTAGGTGTAGAGCGTCAGCGCGCCGTTCTTGATGTCGCCCTTCTCGTCGAAGCTGATCGTGCCGGTCACACCGTTGTAGCCGCTGGTTTTGGCCAGCGCAGGCAGGTACTTGGCCGGATCTGCGGAATTGGCACGCACCATGGCGTCGACCATCACGTTGACCGCGTCGTAAACGTAGGGAGCGTACACCTGCACATCGGCGTTGAAACGCTTCTTGAAGCGGGCGCTGAAGTCTTCCATGCCCTTCTTCTGCTGGCCCTCCACGCCGCCGGCTTCGGCACACACCACCTGCCCGTCGGCCATGGCATCGCCGGCCAGCTTGGCCAGCTCGGAAGTACAAATGCCGTCACCGCCCATGAACTTCGCATTGATGCCCAAGGACTTCATCTGGCGCATCATCGGGCCAGCCACGGCGTCCATGCCGCCAAAGAACACCACATCGGGGTTCTTGGCCTTGAGCTTGGTCAGGATGGCCATGAAGTCAGAAGCCTTGTCGGTGGTGAACTCATGACCCACCACGTTGCCTTTGCTGGCTGCAACAGCCTTCTTGAACTCTTCGGCGACGCCCTGGCCATAGGCCGTGCGGTCATCGATCACGGCAATGGATTTGCCCTTGAGCGTGTTGACAGCATAACGGCCCAGCGTGCCACCCAGATGCACGTCGTCAGCCACCACGCGGAAAGCGGTCTTGTAGCCGTTGCGGGTGTACTTGGGGTTGGTGGCCGAGGGAGAAATCTGGGGCAGCCCGGCGTCGTTGTAAATCTTGGAAGCCGGGATGGTGGTGCCGGAGTTCAGGTGGCCGATCACGCCGCTGACCTTGGAGTCGACCAGCTTCTGTGCAGCAGCCGTGCCCTGCTGGGGATCGGCAGCGTCGTCTTCAGCGACCAACTCGAACTTGATGGTCTGGCCGCCAATTTTGACGCCCTTGGCGTTGAGTTCTTCGATGGCCAGGCGGGCACCGTTCTCATTGTCCTTGCCCAGGTGGGCAATCGCACCGCTGACGGGACCGACATGTCCGATCTTCACGACCTGCTGCGCCAGCAAGGGCGTGCTGGCCACTGCGAACGCCGACAGCACAGCCAGCTGGATCTTCTTTTTCATCATCATGAATTGCTCCTTATGGATCAAAGGGACGGGGTCAGAAGTGCGTGAGCACCACGGCCCGGGCCAGGCCACCCGCCAACAACACCCGAAACTCATTCTCCGAGGTAGGCCGCGCGCACCTTGGGGTCGTCCAGCAGCTGCTGGCCCGGGCCACTCATGGTGATCAGGCCGGAATCCATCACATAGCCCCGATCGGCCATGGCCAGGGCGCGACTGGCATTCTGCTCAACCAGCACCACGGTCATGCCCTGGGCATACACGTCGCGCACCACCTCAAAGATCTTGTCAACCATGATGGGCGACAGGCCCATGGACGGCTCATCGAGCAGCAGGACCTTGGGACGGCTCATGAGCGCGCGGGCCATGGCCAGCATCTGCTGCTCGCCACCGGACATGGTGCCCGCCAGCTGGTCCTTGCGTTCGCGCAGGCGCGGGAACAGCGCAAACATCTTTTCGATGTCGTCGGCAATCGCTGACGTGTCGGAACGGATGAACGCGCCCATCTGCAGGTTTTCGGTAATGGTCATGCGCGTGAACACGCCACGGCCTTCAGGCACCATGGCCAGGCCCTGCTTGACGAGGTCCCAGGGGCCCTGGCCCTGGATGGAGCGGCCCAGGTATTCGATGTCACCGGCCTGCACACCGAGCGTGCCGGTGATGGCCTTCATGGTGGTGGTCTTGCCGGCGCCGTTGGAGCCAATCAGTGAGACCAGCTCGCCTTCGCGCACCTCCATGTCCACGCCCTTGACGGCCTGGATGCCCCCATAGGCCACCTTCAGGCCCTTGACTTTGAGCAGTGTGTCCGCCATCTCAGTGTCCTCCGGTGCCCAGATAGGCTTCAATCACTTTGTCGTTCTTCTGCACTTCGGCCGGGGTGCCCTCGGCGATCTGCTTGCCGTAGTCGAGCACGGTGACGCGGTCGCACAGGCCCATCACCAGCTTGACGTCGTGCTCGATGAGCAGGATGGTGCGGTTGTCCTGACGGATGCGGTCGATCAGTTCACGCAGCTGCACCTTTTCGGTGGCGTTCATGCCGGCGGCCGGCTCATCGAGCGCAATCAGCTGAGGATCAGTGGCCAGGGCGCGGGCGATCTCCAGACGACGCTGATCGCCATAAGACAAAGTGCGGGCGCGGAAGTCGGCGTATTTGCCAATGCCCACGTACTCCAGCAGCTCGCGGGCGCGGTCCGCGATCGCCTTTTCTTCGGCCTTGAAGGCCGGCGTGCGCAAGATGGCGCCCAGCAAGCCCGAATGGGTGCGCAGGTGGCGACCGACCATCACGTTTTCGAGCGCCGTCATTTCAGCGAACAGCCGGATGTTCTGGAAGGTGCGGGCGATGCCGGCCTTGGCCACTTCGTGCACGGCCGTGGGCTGGTAGGGTTTGCCGGCCAGCTCGAAGGTGCCGCTGTCGGGGGTGTACAGGCCGGTGATCACGTTGAAGAAGGTGGTCTTGCCGGCACCATTGGGTCCGATCAGGCCATAGACCTGACCGCGCTGGATGGTGATGCCCACATCGGAGAGGGCTTGGAGGCCGCCAAAGCGCTTGGAAATGCCGGCAACCTGGAGGACGGTGTCTTTTGCTGTCATGTTGCGCTCCCTGTCATTTGCTGTTGAGCGCCTTGCCGTGCTCGGGCGAGGGCCACAGGCCGCGCGGGCGCAGCAGCATCACGATGATCATGGCCAGGGCAATCAGCAGCTGGCGCAGGATGGCGGCGTCCAGACGCCCATCGGTCATTGCCTGCAAAGGGCCGGCCACATAGCGCAGCACCTCGGGCAGGGCCGCCAGCAGGACGGCACCCAGGATGACGCCGGGCAGGTGGCCCAGGCCACCAAGCACGACCATGGCCACGATCATCACCGACTCCATCAGGCTGAAGGATTCGGGTGAGACGAAGCCCTGGAAACCAGCGAACATGGCGCCCGACACCCCACCGAAGGTGGCGCCCATGCCAAAGGCCAGGAGCTTGAGGTTGCGGGTGTTCAGGCCCATGGCCTTGGCGGCGATTTCGTCTTCGCGGATCGCCATCCAGGCACGACCAATGCGCGAGAACTCCAGCCGGTGGGAAATCAGCACGCTGGCCAGAACCAGCGACAGGAAAAGGTAGTAGTAGAGGGTGACCGAGGCGATCTCGAAGCCGCCGATGCTGAGCTTCTTGCTCAGACTCCAGCCAAACACCGTGATCGAGTCGATCATGTCGATGCCCTTGGGCCCGTTGGTGATGTTGATCGGGTGGTCCAGGTTGTTCATGAACACCCGGATGATTTCACCGAAGCCCAGGGTGACGATGGCCAGGTAGTCGCCCCGCAGCTTGAGGGTTGGCGCACCGAGCAGCATGCCAAACAGGCCTGCCAGGGCAGCCCCCAGAGGCACGATCACCCACAGCGGCATGTGCATGCCATTGGGGAAGTAAAACGCCAGCGCGGGGAAGGTGTCGAGCAGATGCGGGGAAGACAGCAGGGCATACATGTAGGCACCCACGGCAAAGAAGGCCACATAGCCCAGGTCGAGCAGGCCGGCGTAGCCAACCACGATGTTCAGGCCCAGGGCCAGCAGCACATACAGCAGCGCCACATCGGCAATGCGCACCCAGGCATTGCCGAAGAGCTGCAGGATCAACGGCAGCACCAGCAAAGCGGCGCCGATGAGCAGGTATTGGAAGGTTTTGTTGTCTTTCATGGCATCCCTCGCATCAGGCACGGTCGGCCACCCGCTCGCCCATGAGGCCCGACGGCCGCAGGGTCAGCACGATGATCAACACGATGAAGGCAAAGATGTCGGCATAGTGGCTGCCCAGCACACCGCCGGTGAGGTCGCCGATGTAGCCCGAGCCGATCGCCTCGATCAGGCCGAGCAGGATGCCGCCGACCACGGCGCCTGAGAGGTTGCCGATACCGCCAAACACGGCCGCCGTGAAGGCCTTGAGGCCCGGCAGGAAACCCATCGAGTGCTGGGCCGTGCCGTAGTTGGAGGCGTACATCACGCCGGCAATGGCGGCCAGCACGGCGCCGATGATGAAGGTGGCCGAGATGACCACATCGGGCCGCACGCCCATCAGGGCAGCCACACGCGGGTTTTCTGCGGTGGCACGCATGGCGCGGCCCAGACGGGTGGAATTGACCAGCCACATCAGCACCGCTAGCGACACCGCAGTGACCCCCAGGATCATGATCTGGGTCGGGGTGATCACCGCACCGCCGATATTGACCGGCGCGCTGGGCAAGAGGGTCGGATAAGCCTTGTAATTGGGCTTCCAGATGATCATGGCCAGCGTCTGCAGCAGGATGCTCATGCCGATCGCCGTGATCAGCGGCGCCAGCTTGGGGCTGTTGCGCAGCGGGCGATAGGCGATTTTTTCGATCGCGAAGTTCAGTGCTGCCGCCACCACGCAGGCGATCAGCGTGGCCAGGATCAGGATGACCCAGCCGGGCGCACCCGGCATGGCTTCCTGCATCATGCCGATGGCGGTCCAACTCGTCAGAGCGCCCACCATCAACACCTCACCGTGTGCAAAGTTGATCAGGTTGATGATGCCGTAGACCATGGTGTAACCCAAGGCCACCAAAGCGTACATGCTGCCCAGGACCAGACCATTGATGATCTGTTGAAGCAAGACTTCCATAAATTCTTTCTCCGTTTGAGCCAGCTCTTGCCTGACTTCGGTTCGGCGCGCACAGTAACCCTTCGGGCCTTATGGGCTGTAAGGGTTCCAGTTAGCAAAAAACCCGCCAGATCGCATCACGGGCGGGTAAGTGGGGCGATTGTAGTGATCAGTCAATGGGCTTGGGTATTCACTTTTTTCGGGGGTTTCCCTGAATCAAATTTTTTTCACGCAACTCTTTGAGCTTGTCGTCAATCCGGATCTCCAGCCCACGCCGAACCGGGCGGTAAAAGCCGGGATCAGTCATCCCTTCGGGCAAATAACACTCACCCGCAGCAAAGCCATCTTCCTCATCGTGGGCATAACGGTAGCCCTTGCCGTAGTCCAGCTGTTTCATGAGCTGGGTGGGTGCATTGCGAAGGTGCATGGGCACCGGGCGGGTGCCGTCCTGCTTCACAAAGGCGCGCGCCTCCTTGAACGCCTTGTAGACCGCGTTCGATTTGGCGGTCACGGCAAGGTACACCACGCATTCGGCCAGCGCCAGCTCCCCCTCGGGGCTGCCCAGGCGCTCGTATACCTCGGCGGCATCGAGTGCGAGGCGCAAGGCGCGTGGGTCGGCCAGGCCAACGTCCTCGGCCGCCATGCGGATCAGGCGCCGCGCGATATAGCGCGGGTCTACCCCGCCGTCGAGCATGCGCACCAGCCAGTACAGCGCAGCATCCGGATCGGAACCGCGCACCGATTTGTGCAGGGCGCTGATGGTGTCGTAGAACTGCTCGCCGCCCTTGTCATAGCGGCGCATGCGCTCGCCCAGCACCTTGAGCAGCCAGGCGTCGGTGACCGGATCGATCTTCTCGCGCGTGGCCGCCATGGCCAGTGTCTCCAGCGTATTGAGCAGGCGGCGGGCATCGCCATCGGCATAGCCCAGCAAACGCTGCAGCGCGTCGGGCTCGAGCTGCGGCACCGCGCCGATGGCCTGCGCGCGGGCCACGATCTGTTTCAGGTCTTCTTCGCCGAGCGGCTGCAGCACGTACACCGCAGCCCGCGACAGCAGAGCCGAATTCACCTCGAACGAGGGGTTTTCGGTGGTGGCGCCAATAAAGGTGAAAAGGCCGCTTTCGACATGCGGCAGGAAGGCGTCCTGCTGGCTTTTGTTGAAACGGTGTACCTCGTCCACAAAGACGATGGTGCGCTGCGGGTGCAGGCCATCGCGGGCCAGCTCGGCCTTCTCGACCGCCTCGCGGATGTCCTTGACGCCGCCCAGCACCGCACTGATGCTGATGAACTGCGCATCGAAGGCCTCGGCCATGAGCCGTGCGATCGTGGTCTTGCCCACACCGGGCGGCCCCCACAGGATGCAGCTGTGCGGCTGCCCCGACTCGAAGGCCAGACGCAGCGCCATGCCCTCGCCCAGGATGTGCTGCTGGCCAATGACTTCGCCCAGCGTGCGCGGACGCAAACGCTCGGCCAGAGGAATGTGCGCCGCCTGCATGGCCCGGGACGTCAGGGACGGATCACATCCGTGCCGGCAGGCGGCTGGAACTGGAAGGCATCGGCCCTGAGCGCCGGGTTGACTTCAAAGCCATTGAACTTCAGCACCGAGCGTTGACCCAAGGCGTCCAACACCTCCAGCGCCACCAGCTCCGGCCCACGTTCACCGGTACGCAAGCCGGCCAGCGCGTATTGCATCTGGCCATCGGCGCGCCTGGGCGTGGCCTTGACCCACTGCAAGCCGTCGCGCGCCGGCTCGGTCTGCAGCTGAAAGTCTTTCTGCAAGCCCGCCAGATCGGTGGAAGAAATGATCAGGGCCAGTGGCGTGCTGCCCAGCACCTGGGCCTGCGCCCGTGCCGTCACCTGCTGCAGGTCGGGGTCGTGCAGCCAGAGCGTCTGGCCATCGGCCACCAGGGTTTGCTCGAAAGGCTTTTTGTAGCTGAAGCGGAAACGGCCCGGGCGCTGGAATTCAAGCGTGCCCGAAGACGTGCGCTGACGCGGCGGCTGCCCCGCCTTGGGCACGGAAGTGACCACCTGCGTGAACTGGGCACGCCCGCTGCGGGCGGTTTGCAGGAACTGCCCCAGCAGCGCCAATCCGTCGTTTTGTGCCCAGGCGGGCAAGACAGGCAGCGCCAGCGCCACCAGGCAATGTCTTCGGTTCAACATGCAGCCCTCACTCCGTGCGCGCAGGCACCAGGATCTCGCGCTGGCCGCTGCCGCTCATGGCACTGACCAGACCCGCGTTTTCCATGTCTTCGACCAGCCGGGCCGCGCGGTTGTAGCCGATCTTGAGGTGGCGCTGCACCAGCGAGATGCTGGCCTTGCGGTGCTTGAGCACGACCTCGACCGCCTGGTCGTACATCGGGTCTTTTTCGCCACCCTCGCTGCCGTCACCCAAGGGGCTATCCTCGCCATCGACCGTGCCGCCTTCAAGCACACCCTCGATGTAGTCCGGCTCGCCCTGGGTCTTGAGGTATTCGACCACGCGGTGCACTTCATCGTCGCTCACAAAGGCACCGTGCACCCGGATCGGAAAGCCGGTACCCGAGGGCATGTAGAGCATGTCGCCCATGCCCAGCAGGGCTTCGGCACCCATCTGGTCCAGGATGGTGCGGCTGTCGATCTTGCTGGACACCTGAAAAGCAATCCGCGTCGGGATGTTGGCCTTGATCAGGCCGGTGATCACGTCCACGCTGGGGCGCTGGGTGGCCAGGATCAGGTGGATGCCGGC
>JACCDY010401978.1_pt1 | contig 10294 bp, 10 predicted proteins | sample 7446391 | NCBI WGS metagenome assembly JACCDY01 (sample SAMN15323451, study PRJNA562643) | freshwater metagenome | isolation source: river surface water | place: USA:Blue River Watershed | collected 2017-08-18
CCCTTCGACCTTATCGGCGAAAGCCGGCTCGATCGCATACGGGGCTTCCTTCGCCGCGTAGTCGGCCCAGCGGACCGGAATACGCACGGAAGAAAACCCGGCGGCCTTGATGCGAGGAAAGTCCTCCTCGGAGATCGCCCTGCCCCAGGATGCGCCCTTCGGAGCCTCGAGAGAGTTGCCCATGTTCAAGCCACGGCCGAGTCGCTTCTGCTGCTCGAAGACATCAGCGGCGGGAAGCGCTGCCACGCAGAGGAAGAGGAGGATAAGGGAGCGGAGCATGCTTGTTAATTAGGGGACACGGGGGCAGGGGGCAAGGGGACACAGTCAGAGGCCCAGAGGCTCGGAGGCTCAGTTGAACAGAGTGGCTGACGCACGAGTTGACCCGTTGAACGGTTGGCCAGTTGGCCAGAACGAGATACAACTAGTTGATTCGTTGACCGGTTGACACGTTGACAAGGGGTACAAGGTAGGGGCAGCACCGCGTGCTGCCCTAGCTGCCATTGGTAAGGTCGGGACCGCGTCACGACATAGCTGCCTTAAGATGCCCCCAACCGCTTCCCGCCAACCGCCAACACCTGACATAGGCACAAAAAAGCCGCGCATGCGGCGCGGCTTAAATGGGCTAGAATGAATCAGGCTCGCCAGGGCGGCGAGGGCTTCGATGGCCTTAGCCCGATCATGTGCTCAAGAGAGTCTTTGAGATATCCGCCGATCACCTGTGGTTGCAACTTGTGCCGATAAGCCAACGCGGCGGACCGCTCTTGGCTTAACAAAGATGGGTCGAGCAACCTGGCCTGAATCAGCTCGGCTAATTTCTGTGCAGACTCCGCCGGATAAGCCATGCCCGCCCCCGATGCAGACACTAATTCGGCCGCGCCGACATGATCGCTTACCAAGACCGGCACGCCAGCCTGGAGGGACTCATTGACTGCCATGCCCCATCCATCGAAGCGGCTCGGGACGATGCTCAAAGCATAACTTGGGAGACGACGCTGGAGCTCAGCGGAAGGGAGCGTGCCGACGAAGTTGATTTTTCCTTCTAGGCCATGCTGCCACGCCAGCATCTCTAGGGAAGACCGCTCGGAACCATCTCCGATCACATCCAGCTGAAAGGGGAGACGGATGCCTGCTAAAGCCTTGAGCAAAATGTCGACGCCCTTCCGATGGCTAAGCTGACCAAAGTAGACCAGACGACAGTCAGCCTGTGCCGCTTCAGCGGTGTCTGATGATAACGGCGACTGATAGGCGTAGGGGTAGATGCGATTCTCAGGAATACCGACGCCGGCATAGAACTTCTCCGCGATCATACCCATCGCCAGAAGACCAAGCATGCGGCGACGCCGGGGCCAATAGTGCCAAGCGGACTTGATTCGGCGTAAGGGCCCCCGCCAACCAAGCATCACCGGAGATTCTGCCATAATCACGTAACGGGCATCGATACCCTGCTCCACCCTCTCCAACGCATAACTGACCTGGGGATACGCACCTATTCCTGAAAAAACGTGCACCGCATCAGGATGCCGGCGGATCACCTCATCCACGGTCGCACGCCATTCAACCTGCGGTAGAAAGACCTCCTTAAGATGGGGGCGATCCAGGGAGGGCCAGCCCTGCGAGCGGCGAAGCGGAGAAATGTCCTCGCACCATGCCGCAATCACCGGAGCACCCCAGTCACGCCCAAGGCAATCCAAGGCGCCGACCTGATGGTGCGCAGGCATGTTCTGCCAGAAAATGAGTATTGGTTTGCTCACGTGGCGAACGCTTAAGGAGAGGGTAATTGGTACAATGGGCGACCTTACTGACTTCAGGGGTAAAGCTTTGCGACCAAGGTACGGGCTGCCGCCAAAGCGTCGCTCTGTCCATTCAGGCGGATGACAGATTTGGCATCGCCATCCGATCCGAATGCGGTGCTAGCGGCATCATCCTCCGTGAAGACGAATCCGTCGTATACCCTCAGCGCACGGCGGCGTAACCATCCGAGCATGCCGCCTTTGGCCTGTTTCGCACGGGATGCCTGATCGGGCCAGTAAAAGCGCCTCGGGGCAGGAGAATAAATGTTCAAGCCGGCGAGCAGCAAGGTAGGCGTGTTCCACGCGCCGACCATGAGCAAGGTATCCGGCTTAAGGAGATTTAGTTCCGCCAGCACGCCTGGGTTCAAGTGGGCGTGAATACCGGTCAGGGCCGGATGGAATCCTCGGAGAACCGTGTGCGCATGCCGCATCTTCGCGGGCTCATAGGCTGCAGGCCATCCCGGCTCCGTCTTGGCGCAATACAAGACATGGAAGCGCTTGCCGGCCCGCGCGGCTTCCTCCGCGATGGCGTCGAAGAACGCGGTACGGGCTTGAGTCGGAATATTGGCGATAAGGACGAGGCTCACTAGATTGCGGCCCTAAACCGTGCGGACCTAAGAACGCGTCCGGCCAGCCGTGATACACTTCTGCCAAGCCACATGATCATGGGGTGGTAACGGAACGACCGCTTAATCAGTTTTCGCAAAGCCTTAAATGAGGCTCGGCTCTTAGGTCTGGTCATGTCCGACAATAAGTATGCATTGGTTTCCAGGTGACTGATAAACCTTTGCATCACTCTATCTGTTTCGAACTGTGCGATTACTTTCAGCCTTCCCGCGACGCCCTCTCTCTCTCTTGTTTCGCGAGATTCGATCAGCTCTTTCAGTAACAATCGGCCCTGAACAATCGGCTTGCCTGAAAATGTTTCGCCGCGCTAACGTCGGTCATCTGACGCAAATAAACCCGGAGAGACAAAATATCTCGTATGAGCGGTGGCGATTGCGGCAGGCAAACCCACAGCCGATGCCTCAAGGATGGTCGTTCCCATGCCCACATATACATGTGCTCGCCTATAGTAATCATTTAAACTGGCATAAGGTACTGACCCTGCGAATTCCACGCGATCTCGGATGCCCGCATCAGCCGCGATTTTTTCGAATCTGCCTCGCAGCGGCCCTTCTCCGACAATCACAAGCCGACTTGGAATAGTCGTGGACCTGGCGATTGAAGCGTAATCCTTGATGAGGCCTTCGATATACCCCTTCATGTCGACCAGCCTTGCCACCGTTAAAATGACGCACTCCTGGCCGGCTTTGGCAATTGCGGGCAGATCTGGCAACGCCATCGGCAAAGGCGTAAGGTGACTGCTGGAGAATCGGTATCCATATCTTCTGCGGTGACCTTCCAAGCAGCCTTCATTCATGGCGATCACCATGCCGACGTCGTTCATTTGATCCAGAATGGGCAGTTTATCCGGCCCGAAGATGTCATCAAAAACCAAGTAGACCGAAACGGCCGAACCCTTGATGCGTCCGGCTAGTTCAGAGGCAAAGTAAAGTCCGTCCTCGTTTAGTGCCACAAAATGGCAAGGTTCCTGTAGTCCAATCGCATCGGCGACTTCGTCATTACGACGCGACAATTCTTCCGTGCTCATGCTCGCCTCGTCGGCCTGAGCTTCGGTCAGTTCGATGAAGAGAGCAGCGGAATTGCGGAATGATTCGCTCATCGCGCCCGCGGGTGAGACGACGATTCCGCGCCGGCCTTCGCGCTGCAGCCAATTAAGATGCCTGAGAATGAGTGTCTCGCTTCCCCCTAGGGCGTTCCAGGTACAGATATAACATACCCGGCGAGGGCTGTTCACTTGCTCGGCTCGTCTCAACTTGGGCATAACCTTATATTCCAGCATTTTGGTTGAGATTTTCCTGCCTAACCTCGCGCCTGTAAACGTACGTGCACAGGCCAGATATAGTTAATGTTGGAATAATGCCCCACCAGCCTCCAGCGCCTAATTTCGATCCAAGCTGAACGGACACCAACCAAAGAGTTCCGATGCCAAACCAGCTCAATGTCTTAAAGGTGATCCATGCTCCCGACCTGGCCTTTGAGACCGCTAGCATGACGCAGGCGTACATCACGTAACTGATTGAGAAAGCATAGGCTGCTCCCTCCACTCCAAATTCTGGGACCAGTACCAATGGAAGTAGCGCCATAGCCAGGTTGCTTGTCGATTCTACGACGACTACGGTTTGGACAGAGCCTCTGGCCAGCATCCAGTAACCTAAAGGCCACGCCAACAGCCTGATGAATACCCCCCAGATCATCCAGCTTAGCAATGGAATCGCCCTGTCGAATCTTTCGTCGTAGAGAATTCTGACCCCGACCTCGCCCATCGATAGAAGCAAGGTTAAGAGGGGCAAGGCAAGCAGGAGCCCTGCTTGAATCTGTTTTTCAGAGAGAGCCTGAGCCTCTGTTTCATTCTTTGCAGCGGCGACACGTGGGAAAAAATCCGTCCCCATCGCACCAAATACGACGGCAGGCAGACTTCCTGCGATTGCTATTGCCGCCTGGTAGTAACCAGAGGCCTCAAGCCCGTCTTGTCCGAGTGCTGAGTAATGTCTAATGATGATTAGCCTAACGGCGTAAGCCGCTATCTGGGAAGCGAGTCCCACGATCACAAGTCCCCCTCCCAATCCGACCATGGTCTTTAGGTCGTCCGGATGCGCGTCAATGTGAGACGGAGGGCAGCTCCTGCGCGCAACCCACCATGTTGAAATCGCGGGGACTGCTGCCGCAAGGAGCATGCTACAGGCAACTCCGACTGAACCCCATAACACTATAAGCGGTGCACCAAGCGCCAATCCAAGCAAAGCCGACAAAAGCTGCACCTTTGCCAAGGACTTCACCTGGCCGTCTGCCTGCAACAATGATGACCAAGTCGTCGAAGCGACCATACATGGCACTGACATACCTGCGATCAACAGCTCAAGCATGTAAGCGTCATCATTGAAGGTCGCCATAGCGACCGGCCAGAATGTCAAAAGCGTTAGAAGCAAGCCAATGACTGAAAGTATGAAGCCGAATCGTCGAACGGCGGTCTGCTTGCGCTTTCGACTTTCGCCCTCCGCCCCTGAGATAAGCCGTACTCCTGACGTGCCGAGCCCCCAGGACGCCACTGCCGACATATTGCCGTTAAATGCCGTCATCACCCCGACGAGGCCTATGCCGACGGGGCCCAGGCAAACGGCGATAATCTTAGACCTTACAAAGGCGGCAGCCAATGCCGCAACCTGAGCGACGCCGAGCATCGCACTAGATTTAAATATCCTTGAAAATGACATGGTGCTCTCGGACTTAACTGGAAGACCTGCTCATGGAATGTCCAAAAGCGGCGCCCCATCGCGGAACTATTGCGGCTGGCCCGAACTTTTTGGCTTCGTTAATAGCCATTCGGCTCATGGACTGCCTTAGCTTCGCATCCTCAGCCAACTGCTGCATGGACTTGGAGAATGCTATCACGTCGCCCAGCGGAACCATGACGCCTGACTTTCCGTGGTCCACGATGTCACTCGGTCCTGCGAGACAATCGAAACATATAGCAGGCAGACCTGACGCCTGAGCCTCTGCTATCACCATTCCGAACCCTTCTTGAGGTGAAGCAAACACGAATACGTCGCTCCTTTTATAGTACGAATCTGCTCGATCGGAATAACCGGTGAAAAAGATCCTTTTCCCAAGAGCCTTTTCTGCGACCCTTTGCCTCAAGGCCTCCTCTGCTGGGCCTTCGCCAATAATTACCAGATCCCACGCATCGCACTTATCAGCAATTATCGCGAAAGCATCGATTATTACATCGAAGCCTTTGTCGAAGACCAGCCTTCCGCAAGTGATGAACCTTTTTCTGCCGGCAGTCAGGTCGTGAAGATCTTTATCTTCTGCATCTCCAGGCGGCCAGATCAATAGATTAGGGATGTGTATTGCATTCACCCCGGGACAGTCTTCGCGCAACGCTATGGCTGACTTGCGCGCGGGACATACAACGCCGCTAAGCATCGGGTAAAGGTAACGTCGGCATAGACCAAGCAACCAGGGCATCGGGTAGTGCCTGGAATATACGTGTTCGGAGCCCAACTTAACAACCGCACTTCCGCATCTAGAAAGTGCCAGAATAACGCTCTCGACTGCCGAAATCGCCAGCAAGCCGTCTAGCGATAGCTGCCTTGAAAGGCGGCCTAGCCTCACGGACAAAGCGATATTGTCCAGATAGCGGAATATCCCCGTTCTGCGAGACCGACGTAGCAAGCTGTGCCTGCTGACAGCTCCCGGGATTGGGAACCCGCACTCCTCGTCGCCAGATGTAATAAGATGAACATCCCAGCCTGCGGCTGCCCATGCGTGACATAGATTTGCAACCACACGAACCTGGCCGCCTTTAGCCGACATATCGTCGATAAAAATTCCGATTTTCATCTCAGATAATCGACATGAAAAGTTTGTGATGGCTGTCGGGGAGATACTCCCCCGCCCTAATCAGAGCCCCCTCGGATAAACGCCGATATAATTCGCGATCGCCTTGTACTTTTTGAAGAGCTTCCAACAAAGACAGGCTGTCGCTTGGCTTTACGACTAATCCGTTTACTCCGTCTTGGACAACATTGCCGCAACATGCCGTCGAAATCACCGGAAGGCCCGACTCCATAGCCTCTAGCTGCACCAAGCCGAACCCGTCTGATAAGGTCGGAAAAACAAGCACGTCTGCTTTTTCCATTTCTTCGCGCACTCCTGCTTTCGTCTTATGGCCAAGTATTGAGACGTATTTCGATGCATCCTCCAAGTATCCGCCCTTCATCTTTGCCACTCCTACCGAGACAAACTTCATTTCCTTTCCTGCCTTTCTGGCGACATCCACAAATATGTGGAAGCCCTTGGCTAAACAATGATTGCCAACAAACAACACCCGGATCGGCGCCGTCTTTTCTAACCGTCGGGCCCCCTTCGATAGGTTGGGTTTAAATGCCGGTGGAATAACAATGCAGCGATCTGTGCTGACGCCCTGAGAAAGCATTGCCGCACGACAGTGTTCCGAATGTACAATTACTTTATCAGCCGCGCGCCACTCGCTGCTGATTCGGTCGACGAATTCGGCGTCAGGCATTGGCGCCAGATCTTCAGCCTCCGGATGCTTCAGTTGTTCCATGCGCCTGGTCTCGTACCAAGACATGCCCGGATCCACCTGGACATGCAGCGCCTTAGCCCCGCGTTCCTTGGCTAGCTCAATTTGTTCCAGGTTAGCAGCCGTATAGCCGAGGATTGTATCCCCCTCTTTTAGGCCTGCTCTCTCAAATTCGCGCGCTGCGAACTTGCCAAAACTAGTGCCATCCTTGGTCCAGCGCTGATAGGTATTACCCCTACGGAACCTCTCAGCCAGGTTAGCGACAAGGGATCGGCTCACCACAGGCGCGTCACCCATCGTGCTTTCGAATCGCTGTGCGAGTTTTTCGGACCTAATCAAAGATCTAGGGCTGGCCGCCCAAGGCGCCCAGATGTCGGTCGCGAAGAGACCTAGCTGCCCGATGCGATGTAGGTGCGCTGGTAGGGCATAATGCTCCCGGCGGCCTATCTGGCTGACATACCACATGGGGTGAGTTTTTGAGGAGATAGGAGAATGAACCAGCTAGGTCAGCACGCAGTGCTGGCCCTACCGGGCGAACGCCTTCGTAAAGGTTGCGATGACGCGGTCGCGCTCTTCAGTAGAAAGGCCCGCGCCGGAGGGCAGGCAGAGGCCGTTATCGAAGAGGCGCTCGCTCGCCTTGCCTCCGTGCATTTCGGCGCCGGCAAACACAGGCTGGAGATGCATGGGCTTCCACACGGGGCGGGCTTCGATGTTTTCGGCTTCAAGGGCGAGGCGGACCTGCTCGCGGGTGGCGCCAGCAACCTTCGGATCGATGGTCAGGCACGTAAGCCAACGGGTCGACTGACCCCAAGGAGCTTCGGGCTGCATGACGACGCCAGGGAGATCCTTGAAGGCTTCGGCATAGGCTTTGAAGTGTCCGCGACGGCGAGAGACTTTGCCCGAGAGGCGGGTGAGCTGCCCCAGTCCGATGCTGGCGGCGATATTGCTGAGGCGGTAGTTATATCCGACCGTGGAATGCTGGTAGTGCGGAGCGGCGTCACGAGCCTGGGTCGCCAAGAAACGAGCCTGCTTCGCCAATTCAGCGTCATCGGTGACGAGCATGCCGCCGCCACCGGTGGTGATGATCTTGTTGCCGTTGAAGGAATGGATGCCCGCCAGGCCGAAAGACCCGGGCGAGGATTCGCCATAAGTCGCGCCCAGGGCTTCGGCGGCGTCTTCGATCAGTTTCACGCCATGCTTGTCGCAGCACGCCTTGATGGGGGCGATATCCGCCGACTGGCCATAGAGGTGCACGAGGACAAGGGCCTTGGGCTTCTTGCCGGCTTTGACCTTTTGTTCGATGACCGCGCAGGCGAGCGCGGGATCCATGTTCCAGCTCTGGTCTTCCGAATCGATGAAGATAGGCTTGGCGCCGAGATAAGTGATGGGCGCGGCTGAAGCGATGAAGGTCAGCGACGAACAGAGGACTTCGTCGCCGGGGCCGACGCCGGCCAGACGGAGGGCGAGATGCAGCGCGGCCGTGCCGGACGAGACCGCGACGGCATGTTTCGACCCGACGAGGATCGCAAAATCTTCTTCGAACGCATCGAGATTCGGACCCGCCGGCGCGATCCAATTGGATTGGAAGGCTTCCAGGACGTGTTCGATTTCGGCGGAACCGATGTCGGGAGGGGAAAGGTAGATACGGGGAAGGGGCATTGGGGTTAAAAGTGCAAAGGTGCAAATCGGAGCAGAGCTCCTGTGCAACTGAACGTGGCAAATGTTATCTCAAGGGGAGACCGGAAACCGGATAATTAGCTGCGGGGCATTTTCGGGTGGCGGGTGGCAGCCCCAGGTGGCGGGTGGCGGGAAGGGCCTAGTCTGTGATGGGGAGTAACTGTGGTTTAACGTAACCCTGAAGAGATAAGATTACGGCTATGTGCGCTGCACCCATTGAGCTTCGTGTTCTTGCTTTAGCCAACGAACTGTCTGAGCGAATCTATCGACTAACTGAAGGTCGCAGTTATCGCGGCGACGGGGTGCTGCGGAATCAGATCCGGAGAGCGGGTCTTTCTGTTTCCAGCAACATAGCCGAGGGCGACGGCAGGAGGTATAGCAAAGAGGGAATACGGTTCTTCCAGATAGCCATAGCTTCGGCGGAGGAATGTAAGAGCCAACTGAAAGTGGCAGGCCATCTTGGCGCAGTGCCACGCGAAGAGGCTATTCGTGCCTACGATGATTATTCTGTGGTCTGCAGGATGCTGAACCGACTCATCATTTCTCGAAAATCTAGGGGTGATATCCTTGAGTAGCTCCAAGCCAATATAAGCCGCCACCTGCCACCCGTGGCTGCCACCCGCCACCCGAGAATGCGCCTCTCTTACTTCCACTTCCTATCCGCATATATCCCCAACGGAGCGAGGGCCTGCCACAGTGAAGCATTCGCCCCATCCGCCATTAACTCCTCCACCCTGCTCCCCGAGGATATGCGCACAAACATCTGCTCGGTCTTCTGATTCAGTCCGTAAGTCCGGATATCTTTCCAGACGAGCGGGAGGCGTTCCAGGCGACCGATGAGTCCGTTGCGCCAGCCGGCTTCCTGATCTTCATATCGATTAGGTTCGCCGTTCACGAGATGCCAGAAGGCGACATTCTGCTTCCCGCCGTTGGGCACGATATATTGTCCGGATTCGTAAGGGAGAAGTTCTCGTTCCCCGATCCTGCCAGGTACGGAATAAATACGTTCGGTGCGCACGCACCCATTATTCACCCAGCAGGAATCCGGATTATGGGATCCGGCGTCCACGACCGAAACTTTACCGGGCTCCCAATAGGCGACGTAGACCAGAATCTGCGTGCCGCCGCGGACGTATAGCACCTGCTTTGCCTGACTGAAATTCAGGATGCCCTGGGCGCTCGCCATGGCCGCCGAACTTCCGGCGATCGGAATCTCCCGCCGGGTCCAGCCCGGGATTTCCGGTAACGCCTGCCCAAGCTCGCCCGTGAAACCGCGCGGACGCGGGGGCGTGAATTCGGCGGCCAGCACGAGCGCAAGAAGCGCAGCGAGCATGACCGAGCCGAAGATGAGCAGGGCTTTACGCATGTCAGAGGATCCGGGCCGGGATACCGACGACGGTCACGGCCGCAGGGACGTCGGTCACGACGACCGCACCTGCGCCGACGATCGCACGGCTACCGACGGTCTTGCCAGGAATGATGCTGGCCCGGGATCCGAGGAAGACACGGTCTGCGACCCGGACGTGTCCGGTGATATCACACTGCGCGCTCAGCGAGGTCCACGGTCCGAGTCGGGCGTCACGTCCGATGGTGCAATTGAGATTCACCATGGCGAACTCGCCCACGTCGATATCGACGGAGAGGATCGCGCCAGGAC
>JACCDY010910680.1_pt1 | contig 10293 bp, 9 predicted proteins | sample 7446391 | NCBI WGS metagenome assembly JACCDY01 (sample SAMN15323451, study PRJNA562643) | freshwater metagenome | isolation source: river surface water | place: USA:Blue River Watershed | collected 2017-08-18
CGTGATGGTATGATTTTTACTAAAAACCCTCATCAAGTACAGTTAATCAACTCCGAAACATTATTACCATTTTTAGAAAGGACGCTAAATAGAATTGATCTTGAATTTGAACAGAGAACGCAGTTATTTGATGAGTTAAAAGGCGAACAAACTAATGCAGTCAGCGGTGTTGCTATTCAAGCAAGAGCCGTTAATGCCGCAAGAACCCAGAACCCTTTGCATGCAACTTATGAGCATATGTTATTTTCCGAAGGGCAATTAATCCTTGATACTATAAGGGGCATTAAAAACTTACAGTATGCGTTTAATTATTACAAGGATAATAAATTTAATCAGGGATATTTAAGCGATGAAATAGCAACTATTAATTTTGAAATCTTTGCTGACTTTGCTCCAAACTTTGCTACCTCTCATGAAGAAGAAGCCGCTAAATTTGAAGCATTACTTAATAGTCCTAATCCAGCATTTATTTTGTCAGAGCCATTATTCTTAAAAAAGTTAGGCTTTACTGAATCAGACGCTTACGCCTTAAATGAAGCATTTTTAAATATGATGCAGGGACAAGGAGGACAAACAGAGGCGCAAGTACAAGAAGAGATACCAAATAATCAATTAAATACAAAATAAAAAATGAGCGAAAATTTGAATAAAAATACTGTAGATGATGCCTTTGCAAAAATCTTTCTAGGCGAAGTGAAATCAGAAGATAAAAAGCAACAAGAAGTTCAGGTGCAAGAAATACAAGCAGAAGAATCTGCAAAATTAGAGGTAAAGGATGAGCAAGAACAAGAAGACGTCCAAAAAGAGTCAAAAACAACCGAAAAATCAGAAGAACAGCAAAAAGAACTGTTAAAAGCTGATTTAAAAGTTGAATACGAATCATTAAAAAAACAATTAAATGACGCTAAATCTTGGGGTCATAAAAAAAATGCGGCTTATATTAATGCTAAAAAGAAAATAACCGAGTTTTTATCAAAGTTACAGGAAGATTCGCTTATCAACGAGGATGAAGCAAGTATTGCTCTTAAAGCCTTTGATGAAGTAGCAGCAACTGATGAAGAGTTACCAAATAATGAAAAAAGTAATTCTTATGCTCAGCTTAAAGCTAATCTTGATAAGGAATTTAATATATTCAAGAAATATAATAAAAATTCGGAGCTAGATGAAAAATATCAAGCTTTTTTCGGATTCTTTCCTTTGCTTCCCCAAGACGAACAAGAAAAAATAGTTAATTATATGTTTAGTGAAAGCCCAGAGGTGGTAATTGATCATATAATAACTACCGGTTCGGATATTTACGAAACTGTTTATAAAGGAGCTACTAAAAGCGGTGGTATTATTCCATTTGTAAAATCTCTACACGCCAAAATAGAAAAGCTAGAAAAACGTAATAAAGAGCTTGAAAGCGAGGTTGACACAACGGAAGGAGTAGTGCATAATAGATCAATAAATTCTAAAGTTTCGAACCTTGCGCATGTCCAAAAGACTAAAAACTTTGCTGATATTTGGCAAAATTAGAAACAATGGCATTTCTTCAAAGGAAGAGAGGCATTTTATTTATTAACAATCAGGCGGTTTGTCCTTACCTGCATTGTTAATAATAATTTCTCCCTCATAACTTCGCTTCAAAAGATTTTTCCCGTTCTCAGAATTTAATTAATAAAATTTTAGGTTTTTACTTAAGGTTAATATTTTTTAATTTTCAAAGAAAGGTAATTTAAAATGACGACATTTGATCGTAGTAATATATTTCAAACTGAACTGTTTGAAAAAAATGTATTAATCCCTTATTTACAAGATTATCGTAACGTTACCAATTTTGCTCGCTTTATGGGCGGTAGCGATGCTGTTATTTACAACAAAATGGAAAACAAAGGCGATGGTGATCGTATTGTATTTCCATTAAGACAAACTTTTGATCCTGTTGTTTCTATTGGTAACGAACAGTTAGAGGGTAACGAAAACGAACTAACTTATGTTAGTGATATGGTAGATGTTGGCAGAATAAGATTTGCAACTTTGCTAACTGACGCTCAACTTATGAGTTTGCAAACTAAGTTCAATCTAGAATCTGATGTTAAAGCAGACTTGCTCTCTCAAGCTGATTCATTAAACACAAAAAGAATACTACAATCTTTTGCATTAGCCTTTGATGGCGGCGCTGCTGGAGTAAACCCAAGCCTTAATCAACAGTTTGATTATTCACAGCTTAGAGATAGAATACTTGCGTCTAGACTTGATTTGGCAAATGGCGGTATTTCCAGAGCCAGGATTTTAATTGGCGATCCTAATTTAGCAGGAGGTAACTCTAGAACTACTTACGCAGATCTTGCGACTGCTTTACTTGTTGCGCAGTTCCCGGTAGCTACTAATGCAATGAATGTATCACATATAAGACAATTATTTAACCAAGCTGCAACTGGTCAAAGCCTTGTTATCAGTAATAACGCTTTCACGGTTAAAGAATCATCTATTAGACCATACAAATATAAAACTCATTTGGGCTTTGAAGACAAACGTTATGTGCTCTTTATAGCTCCTGAGACTTATAACAAGTTAGCTGCTGATCCAGTATGGCAAGCTCAAGTAAACAGAGGTGTAATTGAGAATCAAGATCAACCATCAATTCTTTATGGTTCTATGTATAAAGGAACTATTGAGGGTGTAATGGTGATTGTTATACCTGAACTTAGCAACTTTATTATTCGTAATGCCGCAGGTAATACTTACGCTTATTCTCTTTTCTGTGGTGCTGCTGCTGTTGGTTTTGGTATGGGACAAACTCCAACCTTTACTTTCAGAAGTTCTACAGACTACGGCTTATATAGAGGTTTAGCCCACAATGAAATAAGCGGTCTGAAGTTGCTGAAATATCCATCTAAAGCTAAAGGTGTAAGAGGAAACAACACCAATTTAGTTGAGTATGGAGTAGTTCATTCATTTACAACCATATCTTAAAGAGGTTAATTATGTTTATATTAAACAAATACAATGTTACCGCTACAGACCCACACGCTGCCGCTGGAGCAGTTGTTAACGTAAACCCAAACGTAATAACAGGGGCTACGGGTGATAGTGCTGCTGGTGATTCGGTAACGCCTATTGCCGTTAATGCTACTTATGCCGATCAGGTTATTAGTAAGCTTGTGGCAATTACCATTCCTGCAGGTGGTCTGCTTGCTGCTAATAATAACTATATTACAGTTGACTTGGTTAAGTTAGGTATTACTGGAATTAGACCGGTGTTTGCGGCTTTGTTACTTGGCGTTTATGATCCAGCTTCTACTGAACAGGTAGCGGCGGGTGCTACACCATCCTTTATTGGAATTTGGGATAAAACTGTAGCTAACGTTAACTCTTTAGCGGTTGTTAATTCTAAATTAATTTTGAGAATACCTACCGCTCAGATTGATTTATTTGCTGATAAAGTTGCAATGGTACAGATATTTTATAGTACTAATGCTGGTGAATAAAAGCGTATATATAAAGGAGGTAAAGACCTCCTTTATATCCTTTTAGAGGTATTATGAACGTAACAGAATTAATAGAACTAACAAATCGCTTAAGTACTGATAAGAGCGAACTTACGCCTAAAGAGCGTGCCGCCTATTTGCAATACTTGAATATGGCAAATGATGAGCTTTACGAAATAGCTTCTGGATTACCATCATTAATTCCTCAAGTAGATATATTTTTGAGCGGTCAATCATTTGCATTTAATAACAGTTATATTTTTCAATATCCAACTGACCTTTTTAAAATAGATAATATTTTTGTTGGTGAGATAGAATTAAAAAAATCTAGCATATCCGATTTGTTTTTGAATCAAGATAAATATATTTATTATGGCTCTAAAACTGGAGTTTTTATAAGCAATAAATTAAAATATCCACTCAAGACAAATCCAGACACAGGAGCAGATACTGCGTATATATCTATGTTTTATACACGGAATCCAAAGCGCCTAGTTGAAACAATAAACGATGCAAACCTTGAAACTGATACACCAGTTTACCCTCTTCCTTATCATATATTTTTAGTACATGGAGCGTTATATTACTTCTATTTTAGTAATAAAGTCTTTATGGATAAAATGGCCTATATTAGGAATGTATGGGAAAAAGATAAGGCAACTTTAGCTAATTTTAAAAACTATGGTTTATAATGTTTAATCATCATCCGCAAACTATAGCAGTTCCATTTCCATTTAAGGGTATTAATACTAATACTAAAGACGATATATCCTACGCAAGGTTCATTCAGAACGTATTAGTTAGCGATAATAAAACTGGAGCACTCCGTTATGGTACAGGACTAACAGCAAGCTTTCCTTTTGATGATGCTGCTTATTGGCGGGAAGTTATAGCCGTTATGCCGTTCTTAAAAAACAACGGAACGTCTGAAAAACTGGTTTATGTTAGATATCTTGATCAATCAAATTTAACTAATAATAATATTGCTATAAATGCTCATCCTAATTTAGCGGGATGGTCAAGAGCGATCATTACTTTGGCTAATTTTCAGGCGGATTACGTAAGTTATTTAAAACAGGTTATTAACAACGGAGTACGTATTTATTTGAAACAAGTTCTTGGAGTTGAGGCAGAAATTAATGTTTTTGAAAAAAGCGAAAATTATATAATATTTGATTTTCCAATTGATGTCGGCAGTATTGCTAATCCGTTTCAGATATACATTGAACGAGCTTTGATTGCTAGAGTTACAGCTAATAATACTTATGAAATAATAACAGATCAAGTTGACCCGCTTGTTATTGTCTCTTATGTCAACTTTCAAGGTAAGTTATTAATTGCTAACGGAGTTGATCCGGTAAAAGTATACGATGGAAATCAACTATTACCTTTAAAAGCTCCTGTTCCTATACCTAACGTTACGCCAATTGTTGTAAACGCTTTAAATCTAACTTTTTCAATTCCACAAAGTTATCTTGCTACTATGCAAGCTGATCTTAAAATAGGGGATGGGCTTACTTTAGTCAGTGACAATGAGAATAGAGCCGTTACTGTTACTAATATAGTTTACAATGCACCTGTTAATGGTCAGGTCGCAGTGACAATAACAGTTAATATTGCTCCTCAAGCAAATGTTAGAAAAATATTATATCAAAAATTGTGTCCTTCGTTTAGTTATCTAGCTGTTGTTCATAAAAGACTATGGGCAGTGGCAGAAGGAAGAACTTATAAAGATCAGTTTAGGCCACCGCTGTTAGCTATGAGAGCCTATTATGCTGCTAAAGTAGAAAGCGTCTACGATTGGTTTAATCCCCAGACTAATCAAATTGACTTTATTAATCTAGCTAATAATTCCAGTGTGCCAGATAATCTGGAAGCAATCACAGTATTTGAGGGAAGAACTTTATTTTTGGGAAGAGAAACAACGCAGGTCTTTATTGGAGAAGACCCAACAACTAATGATGACGGACAGAACATTACGTTACCAGACTTTAAATGGGAACAGACTTTGCCAGTGGGGGTAATTCAACAAACTTTATTTGTAGAAGTTCCTAATAACCTTATATTTTTATCAAAATATGGAATTGTCTCTTTAAGTTCGATAAATATATATAGACAGCTTGAAGTATCCTATCAGTTTTCAAGTCCTATTGATCATTATATTAATAGCCAACTTAGCTTTATAGAAACTGATCGGGATTTTAGAAGTATGAGAGCTTTTTTATATCCTTATGGGCGGTTTTTAGGTTTCAGAATAAAATACAGCTGTTTTGTTTATCAATTAAATGCTGATGGAGCATGGGTTGTATTTAGCGAGAATTTTGCTGAAAGTTCAAGTCTTTTATATGATTCAACCACTCAAAATTTATATCTAGGAATGCCGCAAGGAGATTTGCTAGTGTACTCCGATAAAGTAGGTAAGCAATCATATCTTGAATATGGCAAAGGTTATATGTCATGGTTTATTGCCTATAACTGGACGTTCTTTGAAAATACATGGGCTAATACTGATATTTATATTGATAGCAAAACCCTAGAGCCAATTACTGCAATGGTTAGAGTATATCTTGATCAGGACGAGACCCAAAGTATCAATGAACAGTTAACTATAGAAAAGCAAGGGGTATTATATGATGTTTCTCCGTTTGGTTTAAAACCATATCCTTTAAATGAAACATCTTTTACTCATGAAATAATAAAATTCACTGCTGATTCTTTAATGATTGAACTAAGCGGAATAGGGAATGATTTGTTTGTATTTAATAAATTGTTTTTAGCAGGAGGAGCTAATTAATGCCTTTGAATCCATTGATTTTTGATAATAATTATTTTGCTAAGGTTCAAGCTAGGAATGACTTTATCAAGGCTGGTGATTTTGACAAACAGTTTACTACTATAGGCAGTTATATCAATCAGTTTATAGTACCAACATTAAATCAGTTAATCTCTAGTCAAGTACCTGGTTCCAATAACCCTGTAGATGCAAATAAAAATCTTATTAACGTTGGTGATGGTACCACTAAATGGGATTTTCCAAAAGCCGAATATATACCAGATTACTCATTATCTCTTACTAAACTTGTGCAAGCAAATGCAGGTTCAATACTTGCTACGGATAATAATCAAGTATTTAGAGTAGTGAGCCCTAGTGGGAGTGGTCTTGCTTTAACATCGAGAGTGCAAAACACACCTATTTGGAAAAAAATAGTAGGTAATGAATCAGTTAGTAATAGAGTAATAACTAGCGATAAAATTGCTTTGCAAGGGCTTAGGTCTGAAAATTTTGGCGTAAGTTTTGAAAGAACTTATATCAGAACAGTTATTAGAAATCAGTTAATAGCTGCAAATACAATTCCTGGAAGAAAAATAGCTAATGGAGCAATAACTGCCAATGTATTAAGTCAGTCAATGGTTAATTATTTAATTGGAGCCAATAATACACAAGTTGCTTTAGGAGGTAATTCTGCACCTAATAATTTTATTACAAGCCATAAATATATAAATTATTATCCAGGTGCTGCTTCTCCTGTTGATTATACAAAAATAGTCCCTGGTTTTCAAATTCTACAAAATTTATATTGTGCAACGGAAGGATATAAAGCATTTACAGTTCAAAATATTGCTCTTGGGGCAATTACTAGCCGAAATATTGCAGATGGTAGTTTAAATGGAGAGCGTTTATTTACTGGTTTATGGATAAAAAAAAGAAGTGTAAGGCCAATATCCCAATTATTAGCTGATGGTTGTATAGGTGTACAAAATATACCTGTTAGTTGGAGACAGAAATTAGGGTTGTAATATGAGTATAGATCAATTTACAAGAGATGCTGCATATTTTCAAACTATGCGTGATCGGAGCATGATGATAAATGCTGAAGATTTAGATTTTCAATTCAATAATTTGGTGGACTATTTGAATACAAAGATAGTTCCTATTATAAACAACTTTGTACAAGGTCAGTTTATTGGCGTTAATGATCCCAATTTAGCAGGAGCAAGCTTACTTAACGTTGGTGATGGTACCACTAAATGGGAGCGTATTAATTCCAATATTTTCCCTGATTATTCTATTCCACTTAGCAAGTTTGCTCCCATCTCTCCAAACTGTATTGTATGGGCGGAAAACGATGGACGTTTTGGATATAATGTAGCTAGCAATTTAAATGACGGCATATTATTTTCTAGAAACATCTGGCGCAAAGTAAATACCGGTGATATCGCTAATAAGACTTTAATAAGCGGTCATATAGCTCTTGGAGCAGTTAAAATTGAACATCTAGGAGCAGGACTTAGAGAAGCATTGTTTGCAGCACCTAGAATGATACTAAATGAAGATATTACTGAGGCGCAAATTGTAGAAGCTAATTTACAAGATAATAGTTTGTCAGCAGAAAAAATTGATCAACAATTACTTGTAGCTAGACAAAATAGTATAACTGCATGGAATTTTGCTTGGTTCGAGAACTCTATAGAAAATAGACATATAGCAGACCAAGTATTAATTGGAGGACAAGGTCTTGATAGTGTGCCAACGCCGGGTTATGGTCCTAAATATGTTTGCCTGCAAGTTCGTTATTCAGCTCCGGGTACTGATGATGATATTAATTATACATTTACTTCTGATAATATTATAGATGAATCAATAACAGAAACCTTGATTGGTCCAACTCCTGGACTTGGTTTTTACTCAAGGTTGCTAAATGAATATCAGTTTGAAAATGGGGCAATAGAGCCAAGACACATACAGAATGGAAGTGTTTGGCTTGCAGGTGTTCACACAGGAGACCGTACAAATACAATACCAGCATCAGCACTTGATCCGGTAATTAGAGCAAAATTGGGGGTTTAAATGACTGATATATTAAACAGGAATTTATCCTATTTTCGCACTTTAAGAAATAATAAAAGATTGATTGAATCTGCTGACATTGATTCTCAATTTGCCACTGTTGCAGATTATTTAAACAATAAAATTATACCAGATATTAATACTCTAGTAGCTGGAGCGTTACCTGGGATAAATGGGAGTGCTAATTATTTTCTTACTAACGTTGGTGATGGTTCTGTTATCTTTAATAAATTAAATAATATTATTGTTAATAGTACAATTTCGACAACTAAATTACAAAAAACTCAATATAACGGAAAAGTTTTAGTATCAAATAATGCTGGGCAACTAGACTTAGCAGCTGGTCCAACATATGCTAACATGGTACTTACTTATAGAAATGGTGATGTTCCGATATATAAATTTATAACTACCGAAAATATTGAGGATAGGGCTATTACTTATGCAGATATTGCCGATAGATCAATTATTAAAGAGCATTTACATCAAGAAATATTAAATATAATAGATGCTGCTGTACCTGATGAAAGGGTAGCAGAGACACTAAATATTACGGGCAATAATTTCAATGATTTGTCAATTACAACTAATAAATTTGCCCCTAATACCATTACCACTTTTAATAAATTAGGCATAATTCCTAATACTTTGCCGCCATTTCCTGCTAATGAGAGTTTATATTGGTCAAAAATCATTAGAAGAAGACATATAAAAAATGGAACTATTACACCTAATAAAATAAAACCTGGTACTATTGGATCTCTACATTTTAACAAAGTGCAATGTATTACAAAAAATAAATTAGCTTCTGGAATTATAACTGATCATTTCTTCCGTCTAAAACCAGGTGCAGAATATGCTTATTTGTCTGAAGATTCTACTCTAAAAACATTGCCTTTTACAGCTAGGATGTTATCTCCTAATTTTCGTGTGCAAAGGCAGCATTTAATTGTAGCAAGTGCAGATGTTATGGGCGATGTAAGAAAATTTCGGCCTGTAGATTTAAAGGATTTTGAGGACAAGGTATACCTAGCTTTGAGAAGATTTGGAATTACGGGGTGAAATGAAAGTAATTAGAACCAACTTAAATTTATGCGAAGAGGCTATATTTAATTTAAGTATTAGAAATGGTAGAGAGTTAGTAGGTAATTTAACTGTATATGAACATCCAGAGGACAGAGTAGGGGGTCAAGTGCATATAGAGATAATCCCGAAGTGGCGTAATCGCTGGGTTAGCAGGAAACTGCGAGAGCATTTAATGAAAAAATTAATATCTATAGCCAAAGAGTTTAATTTAAAAGTTTTATATAGCACGGCATTCACTAGTGTAAGCCCTAGACTTCTTGAGTTTGCTGGGTTTACGGAGTATAATGTCAGAGAACCGAAAACATATTATTATTTAATGATTAATGGAGTATAAAATATGGGAGGAGTAAGGAAGTGGTTCAGACCAAAACAACCGCCGCCGCCGATTAGGGAATTATCAGCATCGGAATCAATAGCTAGTAAATATACGCCTATTAACTTTGTAAGCATTATGGATGGCTTAATGGGTGATAAGCTGGATGTTGTTAGAGGCGTTGATGGTAAAATCAGTATGAACTTTACTAATCCTAATGGCAAAGCTGTTCGGATGTCTCCAGAGCGTAATATTGATGAAAGAGCTGTAGAGGTAATAGCATTAAGTTCAGCAATGACAAGACTTGGAAATGCTATTGAACAATTAGAAGCGACAAGTCCTTATTTAATTCCGCAAAATCAGGACTTGATTAATAGCTACAAAACAGCTGTTAGTAGTGCTTTAGACCGAGGTTTTGATTTTAAACAGCAAGCTATAGATACAAAACTTAGCAAAATGGGGCTAACTAACAGTTCAACAGCTCTTGGCGTTCAAGTAGCACTAGCACGTGAGAGAGCAAATGCCATTGCAGAAGCAGAGCTAAAACAAGCTGAACTTGCACAAGGATTAAA
>JACCDY010500897.1_pt1 | contig 10292 bp, 14 predicted proteins | sample 7446391 | NCBI WGS metagenome assembly JACCDY01 (sample SAMN15323451, study PRJNA562643) | freshwater metagenome | isolation source: river surface water | place: USA:Blue River Watershed | collected 2017-08-18
ATTGAAGAAGAACAAGAATACATTGTAACTGATGGTAATTCAATATTGGGAGCTGATGATAAGGCAGGAGTTGCTGTTATGTTGTATATGATTGCTAACAATGTTCCCGGTCTTTACTACTTCTTTATTGGAGAAGAAAGAGGAGGAATTGGATCAGGTCAGTTATCATATGTATATGATGATGTTGATTATTTGAAGAATATTAAAAGATGTGTTTCTTTTGATAGAAGAGATACTTGCTCAGTTATTACTCAACAATTAGGTAGAACTTGTTGTTCTAATGATTTTGGTAATGCACTTGCTGAACAATACAATTCACATGGATTAAAATTATCTTTAGATCCAACTGGTATTTATACTGACTCTGCCTCATTTTTAGAAAATATTTCAGAATGTACAAACATTTCAGTTGGTTATTATAGAGAACACACATCTGATGAAAAACAAAATATAACTTATCTTAAAAAATTGGCTGAGGCTAGTACAAAAATTGATTGGAATTCTCTTCCAACTGTTAGAAGACTGGGATTAAGTCAAGAAGTTTTAAGAAAGTATTCACCACTTATATCCGAACTTAAAAGAACTCCTTTTTTATGTGATGTAAAGGTGGTTACTGAAGATGATGGTGTGACTACTGTTATACAATGTGACTTAGAAGAAGGTGATATAGAAGATACTTATGAGACGTTAACAATGATGCAGTTTTTGTTGAATAAACATAAATTACCACAAGATATTTATTTTGATAATGAGTATCTAAAAATAGAATTAAAATAATGAAACTTAAGAAATATAATCAGTTATTTGAAAGTCCAAGACACTGGGAAGATGAGGATGATGAGTTATTTGGTAGACCAAACTATTCATCTAAAGATGATTATGACTACGATGACTATAGCGCTGGTAATTATGAAGATGATGAAGAATATGAATATGAAGAAGATGAGGAATCATCAGAAGATATGCAACATTTAACTTATCTTTTAAGAAAGATGTTTACTAACTCAGGTATTGATGTTGATATTGAAAGTTCTGGTCTTAATATAGCCATTAATGTTCCTTTAACAAGTAAAGAAACACTTAAAAGTTTTATTAAAATATTTGATGTTGCAAAAAAACTTAAGAAAGATATTCTACCACAATATGATTCTTCTTATGAATTGTGGTATACAAAAGATGGGCAAACCATGATAGAATTTTCTTTCAATTATGAAGGAGAAGACTACTCTAATAAAAAGAGTAAAGATGATGAGAATGATTTTCCTTGGTAATTTTTAAACTTTTTTGTTATTTTAGAATATTATATATACATTTGTTAAATAATTACACTTTGGGGATGTCTTAGAATTGATTTGCGGATTAGTGGTAGTTATGCAGGTATCGGGTTGTCAAATGTCCGATTAATAAATTAGATGGCACTGTCGTAAATGGCAAAACAAATGAAGTAGCAACCCGTGAAGATTTAGTAGCGGCTCTACAAAACAACATGCTCTTGGTAGAAGAGCCAGCAACTGTCTAACAGCAGTTCCTGTACAAAAATTCTCCAACCTGTCTCACACAGGAATAAAAGGGTGAAACGGTTTTTTGTTACTGATTAGAGATTATCAAAAAAAGTAAATATTTTGTAAGTTTAGACAAACTTTCTAAGCCTGTGAATGAATAGTTATTAATAACTGAAAAAGACACCAGGGGCAGTACCTGGTCATCTCCACAACAAAAAGTCCACTCTATTAGAGTGGACTTTTTATTTTTAAACAATTGTATATAATATCATATAATTTATATGATTGACAAGTTTGAAGGTCGTTGGAGATTCTTATCTAATTTCTATCCTTGTAAGATAGAACATAAAGGTATTACATATCCATCAGTAGAACATTATTATGTAGCCATGAAAGTTACTGAGATGCAACTTCTTGATGGTAGATATTATACTGCTGCTGATTTCAGAGAAATGATTGCTAAGATTCCAAGTCCAGCTGATATAAAAAAAATTGGACAAAGAATTAAAGTAAGAAAAGATTGGGATGAAAAAAAGTTAGATTTTATGAACTGGGCTGTCAAAGAAAAGTTTAAAGATGAAACTCTCGCTGAAATGATGATGTTGACTGATGGTTATGATTTAGCTGAAGGTAATTATTGGCATGATAATTTCTGGGGTAGTTGTATATGTCAAAAGTGTAGAAACTCTGGTCAAAATAATTTAGGTAAAATTTTAATGAAGGTAAGAGAAGAAATAAAATTAAAGAATCAAAAACCTTCTATTGAAGATATAATAAAACAAAAAAACAATTTAGAAAAATGAGTGTAATTAGCTATTTCGGTGGTAAATCATCAAATGTATTCATTGAGTTTATCAACTCAAAGATACCAAAAGATGGTAGTATTAAAACATATTTAGAACCATTCTCAGGTTCAATGGGAACTTATATGGATGATGATAAACTTAAGTTTGATGTAGTTGTCTATAATGATAAAAACAGACACCAGGTGAACTTATATAAGTGTTGTTCGGATCCTGAAACTTTTGTGAAGTATTTAGAGAGATTAAAAGAGACTTTGCTTAAGACTGAAGAGATTGACCCACTAAAGAAGTGGGATTTTTACAAAGAAATTTACAAAAGATATCAAAAGAATGATTTTCTTGATGATATGAATTTTGAGATTGGTGACTTTAAGAAGGCTGCTATCTACGCATTTCTTATTACATCAGCTCATAATTCAGTTTATCCAAGAGGAGCTGGATTTAATGGATATAAGAAAGACAAAGACAAACTTAAATTAGATGTTCTTATTGATAAGTTGAAGAAAAATAAATATACATCTAAGTTAAAGTCAATTACTGATTTCTTTAATGAAGATTTTGAATCTCTTATTAAGAGATATGATTCTGAAGATACTTATCTATATTTAGATCCACCTTATGCTCGTTTTGATGAGGCTAAAGGTGAAGATGATGCTAAGAGATTATTTTGGTATGGTGCCGATGCAGAAGGTGTTTTTGGACCAGCTTCTCATAGAAGACTATTAGAGTTGTTAAAGACAACTAAATGCAGATGGTCACTTTCCTATTATTATTTTCCTTTATTAGAAGAGCTACTACCAAGAGACCAATATGTTTGGACAGAAAAAGAAGTATTTAGAAGCTCTGCTCATGGTGGTAATAACTCTGATACAAAGAAAGAACAAGCAAAAGGAGTTGAATTGCTTATTATGAATTATGATCCAAAAACTGGACAAAAAATTAATATAAATGATGGAGTATCCACTACCGGGACAGAAGTATAAGCACTACAAAGGAGGAACATATCAAGTTATTTCTATGGCTACGCATAGTGAGACTGGTGAGAAGTTAGTAGTTTATAAATCTATAAATTTTGGTTCTGTTTATGTTAGACCGTATGAAATTTGGAATGATATAGTTTCTGAAAATACAAAAAGATTTGAGTTAATAAATGGCTACAATTAAAAGTAATATTGCAATTAGTAGTGGAAATTCTACTATTGGAATTAATAACAATGCATGGTCTTCCACATCTACTTCAAGTATTGTTAACACCTCATCTAATCCATTTGTAGTCACCTCTGGTAGTTCTAATGCAATTACAGTTGACTCTACTGGCAATACGGTAATTGAAAAACTCATACTAAAGGATGAACTGACTGGTAGAAAATGGCAACTTAAAGTTTCTGATGGTGAATTAATAGTTGAACCACTTGAACTTGAGGATAAAAGAGATTGGAAAATAAAAAAGATATTAAATGAAAAAACCTCAGAAGTCTGAGGTTTTTATTTTAGAAAGTTTTTTTAATTACCAGTTAACATCATCTAAATCTTTGAAAAAATCATATAAATAATCTTCTCCCGGAAAACTGTAGTTGTCTTCCAAATACTCAATCATTTCACTGTATTTTGGTAATTTTCTGTTTAATTCTTGTTTGCTAGGAAATTCTTCTATAAAATTTATAAAAAAGCTATCATCTGTTTTTTCATACCATTTATCAGCAACCTCATTAGGAGTTTGAGGAGGATTGTCATAATATTCATCATGTTCATCACTCTCTTTAATCTGAACTGAATTAATCTTATCTTCTATTTCAGCCGGACTTAAATCATCCATTTTACGAGTAACATTGTTGAATTTATATCTTGAATTACCAACGTGTTGTTGATCCTCTGAATTTGGCTTAGTTGACCTTCTAACCTTTTTTAATTCTTCTTTTTCCGCTTCAATATTTGATAAGAAGTCTTTAAAGTTAACAACTTTTCTATTAACATTAAAAGTAGGAGTGTTGTCTTTATAAGGCATTTTAATTAATTACTTTTTGTTATATATTAATATTATACATTCATTTTTTAGAGGTTGTTTCTTTTAATATATATATTCTGATAAAAACAAAAATCAAATGACTGAGTATAATATTGAAATGAGTAAACTAATAACATTAAACGGAAATAATGACCAAGAAATATTAAATTCTATTTTTGGTAATGAAATTATAGTATTTGAGGATATTCAAGGTTCTAAAATTTGGGTAAACTGGGATGGTAAAGAGTTTACTATCAAACCAAAGTCAATATCTAGCGAATCTATTAATTTAATAGATTTGGCAATGCAAAATTATTATAACCCGGCTATTAAATTCTTTACTGAATTAGATGTTAGAGTTAAATCTCTTCTTAATAAAAAATGGTGGTTTTGCTTTGAATATTTTCCTGATAATCAACCTGCTAATATTCAATACTCAAAAGTTCCTAAAAATAATTTAGTACTTACTGCTGTTAATAAAGCTGGTAAGTATGATTTTTCAGTAGAAGAATTAGATGAGTATGCTAGATTATTTAATGTTGATTTATTACCTATTGTATTTCAGGGTAAATTGACTGAAAGAATGATTGAGGCCATAAAATACTTTATTAATACAAGTGAAGAAGATTTGGATTATATTTTCGGTGAAAAGTCATTTGCGTTTTTCTTTTATAAAATTCTAAATCCAAGTTCCACTAACTCATTTTTAATGGACACTGATGATTTTCAAAGTAATATAGAAAAGTTAATTGTCAGAACAGCCAGTGGTGATGTTTCATTTGAAATATTAAACCCACTCTACAGAAGACTAACACAAAATAATTCAACAGAGTTTGTTGAAATTTACACTCTTATATTAGTTAATTTCTTAAATTTTTGTCAGTCATTTAACTTAAGTGAAATTAAATTAAAAGGTTCTAAAAAAGATGAAGTTTATATTTACTTAATATCTAAACTATTCAATGTTTATGTTTCTGAAGTAAAACAAGACCTATTAGAGTTTGATTTTGTAGTTCCTGATTTCTTTGATAAAGAGAAATTTAAAATAAACACAGAATTAATTCCAAATAAACTAACAAAAGATTATATCAAAGAATCTGATAAATTAGAATATATTTTCAAAGTAATACTTGGATCCTTCAATAAAAGAAGAAAAAAACCAATAGGAGTATTTAGTGATAATACTGTTGTTTTGTTTAACGGCTTTGTTGATGATGTTAACAAGTATATAGATAATTATCTCAATAAAATACATGAGGTTGAACTTACAAGAGCTGGTCTTTTAGATTTTGGTGATTTTTTTGAAATTCAATATGATACCGATGCTGAAGGTGAAGTTTATCCTGATGTTTACACTGAGTTTGAAAAAGGTGTTCCTTCTGATAAGAAGAAAAAGGGTAAGGGTGGTAAAAATCTACCAGTTGCTGAACCTAAATCTCCTACTAAATAATGAAATCCATCAATCTCAATATTAATTCGGTTGAGGTTAAAGCTGAAACAAGAGCAATTAAAGCTACTTGGACTCGTGAAATGGCTAAAGATATACAATCTCAAACAGACCTTAATATGAGTTCTTTCGAGCAATATATTGCTAAAGAAATTAGAAAAGAAAATAGAAAAAAATCTATTAATAAAATACTCGGAAATTAGAAACATACTTACCGTTTTAAAATATAATCTATATGACGGTTTCAAGTGTAATTAAGTTAAGTGATATTGAGTCTTACTCTCTGATCAAAAAGAACTTAGAATTAAAAAAATGTAGTTTACAATTTCTTCCCGTTTCTCTAGAGTCTATTTCAAAACAAAAAAACTTCTTCTATAAAGATAGAAAGTTAAAAACTTCATATCTAATAGATATTGTACACAATCTTATACTAAAATATTACTTTAAGAAAGAGAATAGATTTAATTTAATGGCTTCTATTCTTAAAGAAAAGTATGGATACCTTTACAATTATTATATTGATTTCTTAGTAGAAAAAGGTGTTATTATTTTAATATCTAAACATCAAAAAGGTAAAAGTTCTAGAATATATTCCATAAATGAGTTTATACTAAGAGGTAAAATCATTAGATATAATAATTTTGACAGAGTATTACTTAAAAAGTATAAATCTAAAGTTTCACAAATTGAAGAAGAATCGGTAGAAAGTTCTCTTATTGATAAGGATATCAAACTAAAATTAGTTAATGATTTATTCAGTGTTCAGATAGAATTTGATAGGTCTATCTTTTATTTAGATACACTTAAAGAAGATGATATTGATATTTATAATAGAAATAGATACTCAGTTGAGTGTATAAATGATAAACACATATTTTATCATTTTGATAATTATGGTAGAATGCACACTAATTTTACCATACTTAAGTCTTTTATTAGAAAGAATTGTTTATTAATAGATGGTGAAGAAACTCATGAGATAGATATTAAAAATAGTCAGCCTTTATTTTTAACTAAACTAATTCAAGATTCAGGTAGTAAGTGGATAAAAGATGATGAGTTTCAACTATTTAAAGAACTTACTATAACTGGTAAATATTATAACTATGTAATGGATGCTATTGGTATTTCTGATAGAAATCTTGTTAAAGAAATGACTTATAAAGTTCTTTTTGGTAGAAATGGTGTAAATAGCAAAGCTGATAAAATATTCAGTTCTTTATTTCCAACTATACATAATTTTATTAAATTATATAAAAAAGAAAATGGAGACTATAAGATATTAGCATATGAACTACAGAAAGCAGAAAGTAGTTTAATTTATAATAAAATAATTAGACAAGTAATGAATCTTTATCCAGAGGTTAGACTTGTTACCGTACATGATAGCATCATAATTCAAAAAAAATATAAAGATTCTATTTGGGCTATCTTCCAAACTAAATTATTTGAGGAATTTGAATTAATTTAATTATAATCTTAAATATATATTTTATGAGTACATTCTATCTCAAAACTAAATCAAATGACAAAGATGTTGTTTCGAAGATTTTAGCTGAATCGTATGAAGACGCAGTTTACTACTTTGCGAAAGTTAAAAAACTCTCAATAAAGAGTCTACTGGACATTTTTATAGTTGTGGAACGAGTATAGGATTTTAATATATACTATATGTTTCTTGAACAACCAAATGCGTCTTATATAATTCTTTCATCATCTAAATTAGATGATATGATTTCTATTCTCTACGCCAAAGAGTATAATATAATACCAATAAAAGGATATTATAGAGGACAATATGAAGATTCAATTATTTCTTATGGACCTGTTGATAATGATAATTTAAGAAAAGACACTTTGTTTTTACTAAATCATTTTCATCAAGATTGTGCTATAATAAAATATATGGGTGAATCAAATGCAAAAAAAATATTTAAGGATGGATCTGAAAAACCACTTGGTATAGTAATGTATAATACAGATTCAGAAAATATTTCTTATTTATATAATGGTACATCTTTCTCATTTGTTGAATCAAAAAGATATTGGAAACCAACAAAAAAAGAAGATTTTAAAATTGGAATGTTGGTTGAATACTTGAATAACAATAAATGGTATGAAAAAAAAGTTGAAAATCCTAATTTAGAATTTGAAGAGCTTTACAAACTACTTATCAAATATGATAAGATAAGAGTTGTTTCTAATAATTAAATAATTTCAAACCAATTTATAACTTTATCAAAGTTTGGTGTTTCTTTCAGAAAATATCTTAATTCATTCCGACAATTAATTACATTTAATCCGGTTTCTGTTTTCTGAACATTTCTCATCAATATAACCTTATTTGATTTTATATAAGGTGATCTAATTACATTAATTCCGTTTATTAAACCGGATACAATTCCCTCCGAGTTTGACATTATCATAGAATTTTGAATCATTAGATATTTATAAGATTCTGTTCCAACTATAATAGTATTTGCTGGACCTGTTCTCCCAGAAGATGCAATATGATTACTAACCATCATCAATCTTGTTATTAACATTCTTGAGATAGCCATCTCATTTTCATATTCAGTTAAATTTGGATTTTTTTTAGAATTTATATTAAAGTTTTGTGGTATGTTCATAGGTTTAGATGTTAGACTATCAAGTGTTGTCATCACATCTTTTAATATATCTCCTAAATCAAAATAATTTTTACCTTGAACATTAATAGAATTAATTTTTGGAGATATGGTCATCATGTGACCTTCATTATCTAATGGATTTAGAGATGAATCTCTGTTATTAAATTCTTCTACTTTATTATCTAATATAGCATCAATAGCAAGACCTCTATTTCTACTTTTAAGAGCTCTAATATATTCTTCACTTGGATCTTCTGCATAATCTATATAAGTCATTACTATTTGTGGTAGTGGTGGCTTATTAGACTCTACATAGTTACAGATTTTTTCTAAATCTTTAGATGTAACTATCATACTTATTTTTAAAACCTATTTTTGAAAGTTGATTTAGAATAACTTTTTGAAGTTGTTCTTTATCCATTGTCGCAGTTTTGTTGAGTATTTGTAAGTTTCTTTGATACCATTTTTGATCTGGAACTTCTCTGTCATGATATAGGTGAAAACATCTAGCTTTTAACTCTGTCCAGCTTAAAAAGTTATGAACTTTCATTGTTTGAAAATCATCTTCTCCTCCCCATCCAATGAAATCTTCATTCCATCCTGCTATTTTATTGATAGCGTCTCTTCTAAACATTGATATACCTCCTGAGATATTGATTTTTTGATTATCTGTTTCTCCTCTTCCTGGTCTATTAATTTTAATTAGTTGGTCAAGTGGAAGATTACTTTCTTGTGGATTTAAATCAATTACACTATGATATGGACTAATCATTTCATAGTCTCTGAGTGCATTTAGACCATTAATGAAATCATTTGGTTCCATAATTAAATCAGAATCACCAAACACAAGTATATTAGATCTAGACCACTTCATTGCGATATTGAACGCCCAAGATCTATTGTATGGCATATTTGATTTTACAAAAATATGTTTTGCTTTAAGATTTAGGTGTGATATTTTTGAGTGTTTGTCTTGTTCAATTAGAAGAACTTCAACTCCTCCAAATCCGTTAATCCAATCTAAAACTCTTCTAAGATTTTGAATTCTATCTATTCGGTGTCTATATCCAATTACATATGTAAATGCGTAATGTTGTTCCATTAATGGTATTGTTTTTTATTTTATATAAAAATTTTATTAGATTGTTTTTTTTATATATTTAAACCAACAAAGATTTTCCACTTTATCAGGACTACCAAAAAATTCATCTACTGCTTTTTTAACACCTGGCCAGTTGTTTGTATAATCATGTCCAGCCATAATACTATTTTTTTTCATTTTTGGATACCACTTCAAAATGTCCATTTTTACCGACTCATAAGAATGTCCCGCGTCTATAAAAATGACATCTATAGACTCATCTTCAAATTTTGAAGCTGACTCACAAGATTTTCCTCTAATTGCTTGAAAATATTCTTTTATTTGTTCAGTGTTTTCTAAAAAAATTTGATAAATTTCTGATAAATTGTATGATGAGTATGTTTTATTTTCATTATAATCTGTACCATTAGTTTCTCCTTCAAATGTATCTATAGTAAAGAAGCTGACTTTTTTATTACTTTTTATTATTTCTGTAACTATGAATGAAGTAGATTTTCCCTTCCAAGCACCAAGCTCAACAAAAATACCATTGTCTTCAACATTACTCAATAATTCAAGATATTGGTCCTCCATATTAAACCATCCATCTATTTTTTGATAATTGTGTTCCATAATCTATATTTTTTATTCTATGATTCAATTTTTTTGAATATCATTAATGTATTTTTAAACCACCATAATTTCAGATTAGATTTTCTAAAATTAATTGTTTCATTCTCTAAAAAATCAAATTTTTTATTTTTCAATTTTGATATTATATAATCATTATTTTGACAGTTGATATGGCCATCTCCTGGTTGTCC
>JACCDY010178564.1_pt1 | contig 10291 bp, 5 predicted proteins | sample 7446391 | NCBI WGS metagenome assembly JACCDY01 (sample SAMN15323451, study PRJNA562643) | freshwater metagenome | isolation source: river surface water | place: USA:Blue River Watershed | collected 2017-08-18
CCGACAAATACGGAACTCGTGTAACAATTAAAAGCATTGAACCTGTAGAAGAGTATCCAATTGCTATTCTTGCAGTTATTGAAGCTCTATGGGCTTTATCAACTGATGCAGCTTTTGATATCAATATTATGGCTCCAGACGGAGTAATGATTCCTCGTTCTCAAAGATATGAACAATTAACTAATATGGTTAATCAACGCTGGGAGCAATACAAGCAACTATGCGCTGCCCTTAATATAGGGTTGTGGCGTATACAGATTGGAACCCTACGCCGCACAAGTCGTCGTACTAACAAACTTGTTCCTATCTATATTGGCCAAGAAATTGACGATAGTAGAAAACCAGAGAGAGTTTGGCTTCCAAACGACGTCCTTGGCTACACACCTCCCCCAACTACCGCTGAGGTATATGACATTGTTATGTACCAGGGAGACTACTACGAGCAGATTATTGACTTCGCTTTTGATGTTACTGGGCTTGATTGGAAAGCTGAAATACGTACTTATCCAAATTCACCAGCTAGATATGCCACCTTTGATGTTACAATTCTAAATGCGGCACAAGGAAGAATTAAGATATCGTTAAATAGCGATAAAACTAAGTACCTTCCTGTTCGTGCGTTTTGGGATTTACAAGCAACCAGGTCAAATGACCCAACCTGGGAGCACACATACTTAAAGGGTCAGGTATTTGTAACTCAACAGGTAACGGTGGATTAGAGTGTCAGAAGAGATTATTGTTGTAGGGCCAGATAACAGCGCTTGGTATCCAACCGCTACTGGTCCAACTTCTCCTGCACCAACAGGTGGCACAGGCCCAACTGGTCCTACTGGACCAACTGGTAGAACAGGTGCAACAGGTCCGACTGGTGCTACAGGTTTATCTGGTGTTTCTGTAACAGGTCCACAAGGACCTACAGGTGCTATGGGACCAACAGGTCCAACAGGTATTGCTGGTTCTCCTGGTCCTACTGGTGCTACTGGACCACAAGGTTTTTCTGGTATTCAAGGTGCTACTGGTCCAACAGGCCCTTCTGGACAAGTAATCACTATTCGCGGTGAGTATCCAACACTTAATGATTTAACAACCGCTCATCCAACTGGTCAACCAGGTGACGCATATCTTCTTGCCAACGGCAATTTAATTATTTGGAATCCAACCCTAAATGGAACTGGTGGTTGGCAGAACGTAGGTAACCTAGAAGGACCAACTGGTCCTGCTGGTGTTACTGGTCCTACTGGTCCACGTGGTCAACAGGGTGTACAAGGTCCTGTTGGTAATCCTGGTTTAACTGGTGAGACAGGTCCTACTGGACCACAAGGCCCAACTGGTCCTCAAGGTGCACGTGGTGAAACTGGTCCTATTGGTCCTACTGGTGTTGCTGGTCTTGTAGGTCCTACTGGTGCCACAGGTCCTCAAGGTTTATCAATCACTGGTCCAACAGGTCCACAGGGTAAAGCGCTTACACTTCTTGGAAGTTTTGCCGATATCAACGCTTTGAATCTTGCGTACCCACAAATTTCTCGTCAAACTGGTGACACAGCGTTTATTGGAACAACGTTTTTTTATTGGACAGAGGGAAGCGGATGGGTTGCTTCATCTAATCTAATTGGACCTACTGGTCCTACTGGAGCTGTTGGTCCAACAGGTGCAGCATCAAACGTAACAGGTCCTACAGGTTTAACAGGTGCAACTGGTGCCCAGGGTCCACTTGGTCCTACAGGTCCTCAAGGAAATGTTGGTGCCACTGGTCCTACAGGAGCAGCATCTACTGTTCCTGGCCCAACAGGTCCAACAGGAACTACACGCCCTGTAACAAGTGTTGCTTTTACTAACCAAGGTGTTTGGAGCTCTTTAGCAACTTACGTTCTTAATGATGGAGTTTCTTACAATTCTGAAACTTGGGTTTTAACAAACGTTGCGCAGTTTACTGTTGGAACAGTTCCAAATGCTGACGGTAGCGGTTGGGCACTTTATGTTAAAGGTGACAGAGGTGCAACTGGTCCGCAAGGTTCTGCAGGTTTGCCAGGTGCTATTGGTCCTACAGGTGCTCAAGGTCCGCAAGGTATTCAAGGCCCTACAGGTCCACAAGGTACCGCAGGTACTCCAGGTTCAGTTGGTACTGCGGGTGCAACAGGTCCTACAGGTCCTGCTGGTGCCTCTATTTACATTCTTGGTTCTTATCCAGATTACGCATCATTAGCAGCAGCTCAACCTCTTGGTGGAGTTGGCGATGGTTATTTAGTAAACGGTGTTCTATTTATATGGGGCGGTTCTTCTTGGGTTAGCGCTGGTGCTATTCAAGGACCAACTGGTCAACAAGGTCCACAAGGTATTCAAGGTGCAACAGGACCACAAGGTGATACTGGCCCACAAGGACCTCAAGGTATTCAAGGCATTCAAGGACCAATTGGTCCTACAGGATTAACTGGCGCAACTGGTGCGCAAGGAACACAAGGTATTCAAGGTCTACAAGGTGTAACAGGACCAACTGGTCCTCAAGGACCACAAGGTGTCACTGGTCCAACTGGTATTCAAGGACGCGGTCTTGCAATCCTTGGTTCATTTGATACTTTTGCACAGTTAACTGCAACAATCACAAGTCCAGTACTTGGTGATGGATATTTAATTCAAGGTCAGTTATATGTTTGGCAAGGTTCTGCATGGATTAACGCAGGATTTGTTCAAGGACCAACAGGACCTACAGGTCTTACAGGTGCACAAGGACCAACTGGTGCAACAGGCGATGCATCTACCGCTGGAATTACTCCGCTAGATGACCCAGCAGGTTGGCAAGTAATTGTTGCCGCAACTATTGGACCAACTGGAGCTACAGGTCCACAAGGTTTAACTGGTTTACAAGGTCCTACAGGTCAACAAGGACCGCAAGGTGTAACAGGTCCGACAGGAAGTCAGGGTTTACTAGGTCCAACAGGCCCTACAGGCACTACACTACTTAATGTAGATGGTGGCGGCCCTGCAACTAATTATGGAGGAGTCATCACTATTAACGGTGGAGGAGTTGACGGTAACTAATGGCAATTAAATTACAATTACGTCGTGGAACTGCAGCTGAGTGGTCTTCAACTAACCCTCTACTTTCAGAAGGTGAACTCGGTCTTGAACTTGACACTGGAAAGTTTAAGGTTGGTAATGGAACTCAAAACTGGAATGCGTTAGTATATGCATCTGGTATTCAAGGACCTACAGGACCACAGGGACCAGCTGGCGCTAACGGCGTTGCTGGTGCAAACGGTGCTGCAGGACCTCAAGGTCCAACAGGACTTCGCGGACCAACAGGTGCTCAAGGACCTGCTGGAGACGGAGGAGTTGGACAACTACTAGCTATGGATGCGCAGTTAGAACTTGGAATTTTCTTTCCGCGTTATTCACAGACTCGTACAACTACCGTTGTTCAAACCGTTATTCCACCGATTACGTTAATTTAGGAAGGTATTAATTAATGGCACGTAATATTGCGCCCGAAGATTATGTCTTTAATCCAACAACAAAGACAATCACCATTGAGCGTTACATCAAGAAAATTCACATCTTCCTTATTGTTAACGCAACAACTAACCAGATTCTTTTTAATTTTTCTGACCCTGAAAAAAAGGCGACAGTAAGTTACGTTTATCCTGACGTAAGCGTTTCTAATCCTTACGGAAACACAGACTACAAAACTATTATTCAGCTAGACCCTACCCTTAGCACAACAGGAATGTTGTCAACGGATACTCTTCAAATTGTTGTTGACGACGAAAATCAAAAAATTACTTTTGATGATACTTTTATTGACGGCGCTCAAAAACTTCGTACTTCAACTCCACAGTCCCTTATGGATACTGACTTTGAGTACTCAGTACAGCCATCTAAGTGGGAAGCTCTTTTCCTACATAACAACTACCCGTCATTTTTTGCAAAAGGCACTGGCGGTAACTCTCTTGATATTGTTTCAATGGTTGGAAACGGAGTTCGTCCACGCTCAACTATTACAGTAACCACCCTGCTTCCACACGGACTTGTTCCTGGACAGGTAGTGTCAGTCCAAGAAACACTTAACTATCTTGCAGAAGGTACTTCTTTAATTACATCGGCGCCAACACCAGAAACCTTTACCTACACCGCTCGCGGCGTTGTAACAGGGGATATTCTTTCTGGAACTCTTACAAGCGTTTACGGTGGAGATATATTTGATGGTGCTCACATTCCTGGTGGTAACTTCCCAATTGGCGGCGTCTCAACTTTAAATACTTTCCGAGCAACAACCGATGGTGCTTCGCCTATATCAAAGGTGACTGTAACATTTAATAATCCGCACGGAGTTTATCCAGGTGCTCTTATTGTTGTATCTGGTACTCAGAGTTTTGACGGTAACTGGTCAGTAAGCGAAGTGCCAACAACTACAACTTTATCTTTCCAACTTGACCGTCAGCAATCAGCAATCTCTGTTCCATCAACAGCTTTAATTTTAACTAAAGGTGACGGATATATTGTTCACAGACCGTTTGATGGCGGTGTTTCATTAACAACTGGTACCAACACAATGGGTAACCAGGTTATTCGTCAGACTCGCCGTTACTTCCGCTACCAATCTGGTAAAGGACTTCAGTTCTCAACAGGTGCTCAATTAACTCCTGTTTTTGACGTAGAACAGATGTACTTAAACGGAGGTTCAGTAGGTCCAGCAATTGTTACTGTAAAAACAGTACAAGACCACGGACTACAAGCTGGAGTGGGTATTCAGGTTGAAGGTGTTATAACTCGCGGACACTATAACCCATTTAATGGTGAAAACTTTGTTGTTACTCAGATTCTTGATGTAAACACCTTTACTTATGCAGTTAATCTAACTCAAACAGTTCCTCTTGTTGACCAAAATCCAGCTGGTATTAACGTATACGTTCACGCTCGTACTTGGTATGGAGCTGTTACACGTACAGGTATGTTTGATGACCAAAACGGTTTTTACTTTGAATACGATGGAACTAAAATGTATGTTGGCCGTCGTCACTCAGAAAAAGAAGGTATTGGTCGCGTTAACGTCACTCAAAACTCTTCTTTCGTAGAAGGTCTTGCTACTCAATTTAGAAAACAGCTTGTAGTAGGTCAGTCAATTGTTATTAAGGGTGCTGTCTATAAAGTTGTTCAAATTAACTCTGCAACATCCCTGAATATTGCTCCCGCTTATAAGGGTGTAAGTGGACGTCGCACAAGATTTATGATTGTTCAAAATGAGCGTGTTCCGCAAGAAGAGTGGAATATTGACCGTTTTGATGGAACAGGTCCTTCTGGTTACAAGCTAGATGTTGGTCGTATGCAGATGGTCTTTATTGACTATACATGGTATGGTGCTGGAACCATTCGTTGGGGAATGCGTGGCGTAAACGGAAAAGTTTTCTGGTGTCACAGACTTCCAATGAACAACGTTAACAACGCTGCTTACCAGCGTTCAGGTAACCTACCTGCTCGTTATGAAGTTTCTAATGACCCTAGCTACTTCTCACGTATGTTAGCTGGAGGCGCTGCGGGAACACTTGGGTCACAGCTTGGTCCAGATGACACAGTAATTTGGGTTGAAAACACCAAGGACTGGCCACCAGCTGGTTACATCTATGTGCGTGACAACCAAAACTGCGAAATTATGCGCTACTCGTCAGTAGGTGCATATGACCCTGCTAAGTACGCTGCACCAATTTATATTGCTGAGCGTCGCGCATCTATTACCCAGATTTACCCAGACATTCCATTTACATTTTCTGGAACAAAGACTCGCGTAACATTTACGCCCGACTCTTCGTTTACAGGTGTTGGTGGAGATGCTCAGGTTGCAGTTCAATCGATTACTCAGAACTGCGCACCAATTATCAGCCACTGGGGTTCATCAGTTATTATGGATGGTCAGTTTGATGATGACGTATCATTTATCTTTACTGGTGGTATGACTAAGCTTCTTAACGTAGCGGCTGGTGTTACCCGTCCGCTAGTAGCTGTTCGTTTGGCGCCGACTGTTGATAACGCTATTGCTCGTAACTATGGTATTCGAGAACTCACCAACCGTATGCAGTTAAAAATGAACTCTATTGGAGTTACCACTAACGGACAATTCCGTATTGATGGTGTTCTTAATCCAGCAAAAATTGAGTACACTAACTGGACCCCTGCACAGCTAACAACTACTCGTTCTACTGTATCTGGTACTGCTTTGTTAAACTTTATTACCGTCAACGATGCAGCAGGTACAAACGGCTTAGTTCCAGGTATGCGTGTGTCAGGTACAGGTATTGGAACAGGTGCTACTATCGCCTCTGTATCAGCTAACCGCGTAACCCTATCCGTAGCTAACACAAGTTCTGTTTCTGGAACTATTACATTTGTTCCTAGAACTGGGTACATAGGTATCCCAGATGACTGGGCTCGTGACCAGGTAGGTTCAGGTTCTTTGGCTCAGATTATCTACTTTGATAACTCTGGTCCTGGAGCTGGTGGAGTCCAAACAGCCTCTGGCCTAATTACAGGCGGTGACTCCGTAGCATCGTTCTACACCGAAAACGGTGGTGGTACTAACTACAACGTATCTAACTACGACCTAACTAAGATTCGCGACCTAGGTAACTCAATCCTCAGCGGAAACGGCAACGTATCTAGCCCATCGTTCCCTAATGGACCTGATATCCTGGTGTTGACCGCTACTAATATCGGTACAGCAGCCGCGAATATTTCAGCCCGTATCTCATGGACAGAGGCTCAGGCATAATGTCCAAGGTTTACTATGGCAAGGCATTTAAAAATGCTACACTTTTAATAACCTCGGAAGGTAGGTAATAACACATGCCCGATTACTCATCACTGTCTACGCAGATTACTGCGGTTAAGACAGAGATTACAGATAGTCTTGCGGCGAGCACATATACCGCACAGGACCTTGTGTTCGTATCCAAGGCGTTAGAAACCCTTGGTGCCCTACTAGGGGTTAATGATATAGTTGCTGCAACTGCTGACCGCGTTGCTGCAATTACCTCTGCTGGTACAACGCAGGTAACTGCTGTTAATTCGGCAGGTTCAACCCAAGTAACTGCGGTTAATAACGCAGGAAACAGTAAGTTAGCTGCTATTCAAGCGGAAGCTGCTGACTTAACCATTCTCAACTACATAGGAGTACTAGCATAATGCCAACTACAGTAACCCGTTTTAGAGCAGGTACTGCTGGAACTACTGATGGCTCTGCCTACTCAGTTCCTGCAAATAACACTGCAATTATTACAAACATCATTCTTTCAAATAAGACTGGTGCTACAAGAACTGTGACCATCACAACTGGTGGATTTTCTTTTTGCACAGGTCTTCAGGTTCCACCAAACGGAACCGTCAATTTCGATGCTCGCACAGTATTGAACGCTACGGAAACAATCACTGTTACTGCAGATGTTGCAGCCTCAGTTGACTTTTTGATTTCTGGCGTTTTGATTTCTTAACAACCAGGTAAAGGACAGGTATATAAATGGCTATTAGTTCAAGCAAAGAATTTATCGTATTCCCAAACGATAATTCTGGTCGCGTTTACGTAAAAGAGCAGGCCTTTACAGCCAGTGGTACCTGGACAGTTCCTGCTGGTGTAACAAGCGCTCAAGTCATCCTCGTTGGTGGCGGCGGTGGCGGCGGTGGCGGAAGCCAAAACGTCGCGGGTGGCGGTGGCGGTGGAGGACAAGTTATTGTTCGTAACATCGACGTCAACCCTCTACAGACCTACACAGTAACAATTGGTGCAGGTGGTCAAGGTGGTCTTGGAGCACTTACTGGTGCTGCAGATGAAACAAGCACACTTCCAGGTGGTAACGGTACTCCTACCTCATTTGGAACTATTACTGTTGCTAACCTTTTGACAAACACAGACTTCGATTACAACATTCTTGGTTGGGACCCAGACATTGTATTCCGTTCTGCAACTGGTATCTCAGGTCAGTCAGGTATTACTGTATATCCTAACGCTGCTGGTATCTCTGTTGGTCAGATTGTTTCTGGTAGCAACATTGCTGCTGGTGCTGTTGTATCAGCTATTACTGGAAACCAAGTCTCGCTATCAATTGCTAACACAGGTACTGTAAGCGCTATTATTCGTTTTGATAACGACACTGTTCGTCTACGTCCATCAAACATCTTCTTTAACAACATCTCTGGCGGCGGCGACGCAACTAACCCACAGACATCAAACACACCAGGTTCTCCATATTTCCAGAACCTATCTAACAACATTTTGATGCCTGAGCTTTCACAGCTAGAAGAAGCAGCGCTTATTACTAACAACAACATCCGTCAGTATGGTATTGCTCTTTCTACATTTACCATCACCAATGCTGGTGTTCCTACAAAACTTCCTGAAATGGCTGGTGGGTACGCAAAGCTTGCAACTGGTGCTTTGACAGCAACTACTCTTACTTTGAACAATACACTAAACGTGTATCCAGGTATGTTTATTGCTGGAACAGGTTTCCAGTCAGGTACAACCGTTTTGAGCGTAAACAGCAGCACATCTATTACAATCTCAGCTGCTCTTACCGCTAACTTAACTAACGGCGATTGCACAGTCTCTTACTCAGGTGCTACTGGAGCTAACGCACTTATCTGCGGTACCAGCTCATCTACAGCTTCTGGTAACCCAACATGGGTTCAGTTCTCAAACATGAACTCAACCACAACCTCTAACGGTACTCAGACTGTGGCTGGTTTCCAGGGTGTTCCTTACATTCCAGGCGCAACCTACACCATGTCCGCATACGTTTCTACAAACGTAAACATCAGCACCAACACACCAATCGCATTCCAGATTCGTTCAACTGGTGCTTCTCGTAACGCGGTCTCTAACGTCTCTTACTCTGGTGGTTCTAACTCAGCAACCACTGATTCAATTGACGCAGGTACTTCTAACGGATTCTTCGTTCGTCAGGCAACCCCAGCAGCTTTGACTGGTTACGGCGGAAACTTTACAACTACAGGAAACGCCTCTAACGGCTCATCCTCTATTACAGTTGCTGATACAAGCGGTATTTTGCAAAGCATGTTGATTACTGGTTCTGGTATCCAGTCTGGTACAACTGTACAGTCTGTAGTAGGAAACGTTGTTACTCTTAGCCTTCCAACTAACGCTGCAATTACTAACGGCTCTGTATCCTTTAACTCTGGTCAATCACAGGTTCTTGGTTCAAACGTAACTCCTGGTCAAACACCATGGCGCCGTATTTCAGCAACCTTTACAACACCGTCAATTGCTACAACGCTTGCTAACAGCGTCTACCCATTTGGCTCAACACCACAGTTTATTCACCCAGTAATCTTGCTACAGCAAGGTTCTGTAAACTACTGGTTTGACAACATCCAGCTTGAAGTTGGTAACACAACAACAACCTGGCGTCCACCTGTATACCGTGAAGGACAGGCTCTTGTTGCAATGTCTAACAACGCACAGGGCGGTAACCTTGAAACATCACACAGATTTGTACGCGCCGTGGCTGGTACTCAGTATTCAGGCTCTGCATTCTGTTTAGATATGGGTACAGCCAACCAGTACCGTCCAGTTCGTGGCTTTATCGAGTTCTTCGATAAAGACTATAACTCACTACTTCGTACAGATGGCAGCAACGTATTCCTACCAATCTCTGGTGCTTCTTCTCTTACACAGCAGATGCCAGCAGTTACTTATCCAGTACGCGTAGGCGTTACAGCTACTGCTCCTGCAGGAACTTTCTGGATGAAATTTGGTATCTACAAGCTTAACGGAACACAATCAGCATCAGCTAACGCTATTGAGCTTGCTCTTATGGCTCCACAGCTAGAGGCTGCAGCAGTTCCATCTATCTACAAAGAAGTTGATGGAGTTAACTATGTATACGCTGGACAAGCTGGTGTCACACCAATTGTTACAGCAGCAACTGTAACCGCTGAAGGCGGTGGCGGTGGCGGTACCTACAACGCTAACACTCTTGTATGGCAGTATGGTCTAGAAGGTGGTAACAACGGCGGTCACGCTGCACGTAACTCACACACCACTATGACACTTGCTGGTGGTGTAGCTGGTGCAGGTTCTGCAGGCTTCAACGCTCTCTCATACATGCCAGCCTTTACTGGCGGTAACACTGCTGGTGGTCTTAACATCACCTCTGGTACTGCACAGCAGACCTGGCCACTAAAAGGAAACTACGGCGGCTCTGCTTACTGGCAGACTGGTACAGGCTCAGCTAACATCCCAGGATGGGGCGGAGACGGCGGATTCGGTCTTGCAGTCAGCAGTATTAGC
>JACCDY011084784.1_pt1 | contig 10291 bp, 10 predicted proteins | sample 7446391 | NCBI WGS metagenome assembly JACCDY01 (sample SAMN15323451, study PRJNA562643) | freshwater metagenome | isolation source: river surface water | place: USA:Blue River Watershed | collected 2017-08-18
GATGGCACCCCGGTTACCGTGATCAGCACCTACGTGCACTCGGGCGAGGTTGACACCCCAAAGCAGGTTGAAAAATACAAGTTTCTTGATGCCATGACCAGCCGAATGAATGACCTAATTAACTCGGGCGCCAAGGCTGTTGTGGTTGGCGACCTAAATGTTGGGCACACAGAACTGGACATCAAGAACTGGAAAGGCAACCTCAAAAACGCAGGCTTTTTGCCGGCGGAGCGCGCCTATTTTGACACCATGATGGGCGAGCAGGGCTGGGTTGATGTTGGCCGTGCCGCTCACCCAGATGAAGCTGGCCCATACACCTGGTGGTCATACCGAGGACAGGCGTTCGACACTGATGCCGGCTGGAGAATTGACTACCACCTAGCAACCCCAGCCCTAGCTGCGGGGGCCAGCAACTACCTGGTGCACCGAGCCGCTTCGTATGACACTCGCTGGACCGACCACTCCCCTGTGGTTGTTGACTACGCCATTTAGCCTCTCCCTAAGCGCTCTGGGCGCTCGTCTAAACTTGTCCCTATGACTAAACCAAACCTGCTCTCTGGAATGCAGCCATCGGCTGGATCTCTTCACCTCGGAAATTATCTGGGTGCTTTGGTCAACTGGACCAAGATGCAGGATGACTACAACGCTTTCTACTGCGTGGTTGACCTGCACGCCATCACGGTTCCGCAGGACCCTGCCCAGTTGCGCCAGAACACTCGTGTCACAGCGGCACAGTACCTAGCCGCAGGCATCGATGAAAATAAGTCGGCGCTGTTTGTTCAGTCACATGTTCCGGCCCACGCTCAGTTGGCCTGGGTACTCATGACGCTTACCGGTTTTGGCGAGGCCGGCCGAATGACTCAGTTCAAAGACAAGTCACAAAAGAACGGTGCCGATTCCGCATCGGTGGGCCTGTTTACCTATCCGGTCCTACAGGCAGCCGACATCCTGCTGTATCAGCCAAAGGCAGTGCCAGTTGGCGAGGACCAGCGACAGCACCTAGAACTAACCCGTGACCTGGCTAACCGATTCAACTCAAGATTCGGCGAGACCTTTGTGATTCCTGAAGCGGTAATTCTCAAAGAGACTGCAAAGATTTACGACTTGCAAAACCCTGAGGCCAAGATGTCGAAGTCTGGTGACCCAAAGGGCCTAGTCAACATCATGGATGAGTCGAACGTGATTCTGAAGAAGATCAAGAGCGCGGTTACTGACAACGATGGAGTCGTGCGCTTTGATCGCGAAACCAAACCAGGTGTTTCGAACCTGTTGGGAATTCACTCTGCAATTTCAGGCCAGAGCATCGATTCTCTCGTTGCCCACTTTGATGGCAAGGGTTACGGAGACCTGAAGGGCGAAGTAGCCGAGGTGGTCTTGGGCGCGGTAGAACCTATTCGCACTCGTGCAAATGAGCTTTTGACCGACCCTGCCGAACTGGACCGCCTTTTGGCCCAGGGTGCAGCCAAGGCAAATGAACTTGCTGAGAAGACCTTGGGAATTGTTTATGACCGAATTGGGTTTATTCCTGCAGGGCGTTAGCCTTATTTAGCAACACACGTTCTTCGGGGTCAGTGAAAATCTGAGCCGGCGGTTACAGCCCGCGACCCGCCCACTTCGGTGGTCGGTTGAATCTGTGAAATTCAGATGCCGACGGTTAAAGTCCGGATGGGAGAAGAACAGGCTTAGGTCGCGCCGTTTTCGGCACAGGCCTCGGCCTACTTTTCCTACCCCGCAGTACGTTCACTCAGAACGGAAACAGCGGATGACCAACGCAAATTACGAAGCAGCGATGACTCGCGCGCTGGAACTTGCGCTACTCGGACCAGCCTTTGGAGTAAACCCGCAGGTCGGTGCCGTGATCTTGAATGCCACCGGCGAAATTGTGGCTGAGGGTTGGCACCAGGGGTCTGGGACAGACCACGCTGAAGTTGCCGCTCTCAAAAATCTGACACAAAACGGGCAATCTGCCGCTGGCCTCACCGCAGTGGTAACCCTTGAGCCATGCAACCACACCGGTGTAACCGGCCCATGTGCCCAGGCTCTGATTGAAGCGGGAATTGCCCGTGTAATTTACGCATCGAGCGACCCAGGCGATGCCTCTGGTGGAGGCGCCGAGACTTTGAAGAACGCCGGCATTGAGGTTATTGCCGGGGTGCTGAAAAACCAGGCTGACGACCAAAACCGGGTCTGGCTAACCTCAGCAAAACTGGGCCGCCCATACGTGACTCTAAAGTGGGCCAGCAGCCTTGACGGCCGAAGCGCAGCTGCCGACGGCACCAGCAAATGGATTAGCGGCTCGGAATCACGCATCGATGCTCACCGCCGCCGTTCTGAGCTTGATGCAATTTTGGTGGGCACCTCGACCGTAATCAAAGACAATCCAGAGCTAACTGCTCGCAAGCCAGATGGCTCACTCTATGAGCACCAGCCACTGCGTGTGGTTCTTGGCGAGACCGACTTGGGCACCGACTACCGAATCTTCAACGATGATGCCCCGACTGTGCAGTACCGCACTCACTCGATTCACGGCATCTTGGCCGAGCTCAAGGCTCGAGGCGTAAAGCACCTAATGGTTGAGGGTGGGCCAAAAGTGGCCAGTGCCTTTATCAAGCTGAACCTGGTCGATGAGTTCATCACCTACCTGGCCCCAATGCTTATTGGCGGACCAAGAACATCGGTTTCTGAAATTGCCGTGGGCACCATGGCTGAAGCCAAAGAACTTTCATTTGTTGAGGTCAAACCGCTTGGTCAAGACCTCTTGATTCGATCTGTACCGAAGGGGAACTAATGTTTACCGGAATTGTTGAAGAGCTTGGAAAAGTTCGATCCATCGAGGTTCTTGAGGATGCCCTGCGACTTACCATCGAGGGTCCGACTGTAGTCTCAGACGTCAAGCGCGGCGACTCCATCGCAGTTAGCGGCACCTGCCTGACCGCCGTGGAGTTTGATGCTGAAACCTTCACCGCAGACGTTATGCAAGAGACCCTGCGCCTAACCAGCCTGAACGGAATCAAGGTGGGCGACCCGGTCAACCTTGAGCGTGCCATGACCGCCGCAACCAGATTTGGTGGCCACGTGGTTCAGGGGCACGTAGATGGCGTTGGCGAAATCATCTCTCGTCAACCTTCTGAGAACTGGGAGTGGGTGCGGGTTTCGATTCCAGAGCAGTTGATGAAGTACGTGGTACTCAAGGGCTCAATCACCATCGATGGAGTTTCGCTAACCGTAAATGAGGTTGGCAATGACTGGATCGGCCTAAGTCTGATTCCGGAAACCCTGGCACTAACCACCCTGGGAAGTAAAAAACCAGGCGACAAAGTAAACGTCGAGGCCGATGTAATGGCTAAACACATCGAACGCCTTCTTGAAGCGAGGAACATCTAATGGCTATTTCAACCATCGAAGCTGCACTGGACGCCCTGCGCGCCGGAAAGCCGATTTTGGTCGCCGATGACGAGAACCGTGAAAACGAAGGCGACGCCGTTATGGCTGCTGAGTTTGCCACTGCCGAGTGGGTTGCCTGGTTTGTGAACCACACCTCTGGCTACCTATGCGCACCGATGACCGAGCAGATTGCCAACCGCTTGGAATTGCCGCTAATGACCACGACCAACCAGGACCGCCACCGCACCCAGTACACGATTTCAGTGGATGCGGCCGAGGGCGTAACTACCGGAATTAGTGCCGCTGACCGCGCCAAAACTCTCCGGGTATTGGGTTCGATCGATGCCGTACCGAGCGATTTGATTCGTCCGGGGCATGTGATTCCGCTGCGCGCCCACCACGAAGGTGTATTGGCACGCCCAGGCCACACTGAGGCCACCGTTGACCTTTTGAAGCTTGCTGGACTGAACCCGGTTGGCTTAATTGCTGAAATGGTCGAGACTGACGGCAGCATGACCCGCTTCGACAAACTACTTGAGATTGGCGAGCGCGAGGGCCTTGAGGTAATCACAGTTAATCAGCTGGTCGAGTACCGTAAAGACCTTCTTGAATTCAACGCTGAACGCCCAAACAACCGTATTCGCCTAGAAGCCGAAGCCAAGCTTCCGACCACTCACGGTGAATTCAAGGTGCGCGGTTACTACGACATCAAGACCACTGCCGACCATGTTGCCATCATCGCCGGCAACCCAACCGGTGACGATGTTTTGGTACGCATGCACAGCGAGTGCATTACCGGTGAGGCTTTCGGCTCACTCAAGTGTGAATGTGGACCGCAGCTTGATTTTGCACTCGATGAAATTGCGCACGACCCAGCCGGTGGAATTGTGATCTACCTGCGCGGTCAGGAGGGTCGAGGCATTGGCCTGTTGAACAAGCTAAAGGCGTATGCGCTTCAGGACACCGGCCTCGACACCGTTGATGCCAACCTGGCCCTGGGCCTACCGAGCGAGAACCGCGAGTACGGCGCTGCCGTAGCGATTTTGCGCGACCTGGGTGTGACCAGCGTGCGATTGATGACCAACAACCCAGCTAAGAGCGGCTACCTTGAAGAGGCCGGGATTCCGGTGAACTCTTTTGTGCCGGTTATCGTTGGCCAAGCAACTCAGAACGAACAGTATTTAGAAACCAAACGTGCCCGAATGGGTCACCTAATTCCGGAGGTAAAAGCATGAGTGGAGCGGGAGCCCCAAATCTAACTATCGATGCGTCAGGTTTGCAGATTGCGATTGTCGTAACCAGCTGGCACACCGAAATCACAGGCGGTCTTCTGGCCGGTGCTGAGCGTGCGCTAAAGGCTGCCGGCAACGACACCTATGAAATTTGGCGAGTACCTGGCGCTTTTGAGTTGCCTCTAGGTGCTCAAAAAGCCATCGATGCTGGTGCGGATGCAGTTATTGCCCTGGGCGTTGTAATTCAGGGTGACACCCCTCACTTCGATTACGTCTGCAGCTCGGCAACCGATGGCTTGACCCGAGTCCAGCTAGACAGCGGTGTGCCAATTGGCTTCGGTTTGCTAACTGTCGACAATGAGCAGCAGGCGCTTGACCGTGCCGGTCTACCAAACTCGAAAGAGGACAAGGGCGCCGAAGCGGTTGAAGCCGCTGTGCTGATGGCTAGACTCTAAAATATGGAAACTTTAGAACTAATCATTCGCATCACCTTGGTGCTTCACCTACTTGGCTTTGCCGCAATCATGGCCGGTGTGCTGAACGAGACCAAGCGCTTCAAGACCGGCGCACCGGTGAACGCGGGCATTCTGCACGGTTCATGGTTGGCGCTGCTAACCGGCTTGATCATGACCGGTTTGGTCTATGCCAACGGTGAAGAGGTAAACAACCTAGTGCTGTCAATTAAGGGACTGGGCATCACCGGAATCTTCTTTATTGCGTATACCTTTGCCAAGAAGGATTCAGCTCCAAAGTGGGTTGTACCGACAATTGGTCTACTAACTGTGATCAACCTGGCAGTTGCTGTTGTGGTGGGCGTAACCGCGTAAAAACTTCAAACTAAAAAAGGACCCCGGCATTGGCCGAGGTCCTTTTTTATTGCTCTGACTAGCTCAAGAAAACCTTGTTTAGGCGCTTGGTGGTAAACACCAAACCCAGGATGATCATCACCACAAAGTAGGCAATGTGCCCTAGAAGATCGACGCTGAAAATGCCAAGCATCAGGGCTCTCTCCAGCTCAATTCCATGCCAGAGCGGCAGGGCCTTAACAACCAGCTGCAACCAATCTGGGTAGGTGGTTAGCGGAAAAAAGGTGCCCGAAAACAGGAACATTGGCATTAGGAAAAAGTTGATCCACTGCATCTGTTGAAAGGACTTGAGATACGAGGTGATTGCCATACCAAAAGATGCAAACCCGAAGGCAATAAACACCGCACCAAAAATTGCAAGAATTGCCCACGGGGTTGTGATCAAACCGGCCGGCCACATAATTGCCAAGAAGGCAGATGCATACAGCGCCCCTCGCCAAAGCGCCCAGCTGATCTCACCGAGTGCAACGTCTAAGACACCAAGTGACGTAGACAAAATGGTCTCGTAAAGGTGTGCAAAGTGCATCTTGAAATACACGTTCCAGGTGGAGTCATAGATTGCGCCATTCATAGCTGAGGTAGCCAGCAGAGCAGGTGCGATGTAGGCAGCGTAAGGAATTGAATTGCCGGAGCCATCGGTGATGCCACCGACCAACTGCCCGACACCAAACCCGAAGGAGAGCAAAAAGAATACTGGCTCAAGGAATCCGGAGGCAAAGCTAAACCAATTGGTCCGGCGCAGAGCGGTAAAACCACGCTCCATAATTACGTGGCTGCGTCCTGCGTAGATATTCGAACCAAACCGCTTAGACCTGCGCTCGGCGATGGCAATTGCACTGGTAACGGCAGTGTTGACTAGGCTCACTGTTCCAACCTCTTATTGAATTGGCGGTAAGAAATTAGCATTCCGATGACAGCTAGCGCCAAGAGATACAGCACGTGCACCAGGACCAACCATCCTGGAATTTCATGACCATAACTGATAGCCCTACTTAGGTCAGTGGCATGCCACAGCGGAGAGACCCAGCCGAAAACCTGAAGGTAGATTGGCATGCTCTCCAGCGGGAAAAAGGTGCCCGAGAACATGAACATCGGCATGATAATTAGTCGCTGGATGATCTCGACAAAGTGTCCATCGATCTTTACGAATCCGCTCGCCCCCATCATGACCGCCGCATAACAAAGTGCCGAAACACAGGCCACAAGGTACATCGGAATAATGCGATCAAAAGTTGTGGCGCTGAAGAGCACCAAAATCATCGCGTAAATGCCGGTGGTTAGAAACGTGCGGATCACCGCAAGCCCCATTACCCCATTGGCGATATCGGTGCCGGTAATCGGGGTTGAGTTGATGGCAAAGAACCCTTTTCCCCAAACAAATCCATTGATAACCGGAAAAGTGGACTCATCCTGAGCGCCCTGAATAGCTGCCGTAGCCAGCAGTGCTGGCGCCAAAAAGGTTAGGTATGGCACGCCATCGACACCCGCTCCCCCAGTGTTGGCCTGCACCAAAGCGCCGACCCCAAGACCGATAGAGAACAAGTAAAGAACCGGTGTTCCGATACCGAAGAGCACAACGGACACCCACCACTTACTGACCTCAACTAGGCGGTACTCGGTCACCTGCCACCAGGCCCAACGACGGGCCTTTTTTACATCAACCACACTCATGATTAATCAATCAGGGTTCGGCCGGTAAGACGCAAGAAGACATCTTCGAGTGAACTGCGTCGAACCAGCGAGGTGATTGGTTCAAGGCCTAGCTCAATAATTTGCTGCAGGTCGTGCTCGCCGTTGTCTGAGTAAACCAAGACTCGATCAGGCAGCACCTCCATACGACGACCCAACTTACTCATGGTCTCGGCAGCAATCGCGTTCTTGTCGGAACCAAAGCGAACCTCAAGTACCTCTTTGGTTGCGTAGCGCTTGATCAGGTCAGCCGGGCTTCCCTCGGCCATAATTTTGCCTTTGTCCATCACGATTAGTCGATCACACAGCTGCTCGGCTTCATCCATGTAGTGGGTGGTAATTACCAGCGTTACACCCTGCTCTTTTAGGCGGAACAGGCGGTCCCAGAGAATGTGACGGGCCTGAGGGTCTAGTCCGGTGGTTGGCTCATCAAGCAAGAAAATCTCTGGACTGTTCACCAATCCGCGGGCAATGGTCAGTCGGCGCTTCATGCCACCCGAGAGTTCATCGGTCTTGTTCTTGGCCTTGTCGGCTAGCTGCGCAAAATCCAAAAGCTCAAGCACTTTGCTCTTTAGGTACTTTCGCGGCAGGCCAAAGAATCGGCCATAGGTCATGAGGTTTTCATAAACGCTGAGTTCGCGATCAAGGTTGTCTTGCTGCGGCACAACTCCAAGGTGAGCACGGATTTCTGGCCCCTTTTTAGCCGGGTCCTTACCCAAAATCGTTAGCTCACCTGAGGTGCGCTGCGATGTGGTCGAGATCATCCTCATGGTTGTAGATTTACCGGCACCGTTTGGCCCAAGTAGACCAAACGCCTCGCCGCGCTTGACTTCAATGTCAATGCCATCGACTGCGATGAAGTCGCCGTAGCTCTTGGTCAAGCCAACCGCTTTGATCAAAATTTCGTCTGCCAAAATACTTCCTCAGTTTGTTCCAGCGTTGCTGGGGCCCAGATTCTGGGCAGCCCTCCAGATTAGCACTGGTACCCTTGAACCGTGTCTGCAACTCTTGAAAAGCCAGCAAAACCGGGAAACACCCGCGTCACTGGCAAAGAGCAGTACTACACCCCAACCTACCTTGCGCTGGATCTAATCCGTGAGGTAGAAAAAACCGTTCCCGGCCTTAGCTCGCGAACAATTCTCGAACCTGCCGGTGGCACCGGTTCGTTTATTCGAGCGGCAAAAGCCATCGGTGCTGAGAAGTTTGAGTCCTTTGACATTGAGCCAAAGCACCCCGGCGTCACAAAAGCTGATTTTCTTAGCGCAACCATTTTGAGTTCAAACGCGGTGACAATTTCAAACCCACCGTTTGGCCGAAACAATTCGCTTTCCATCCCCTTTTTCAACAAGGCAGCAGATCACAGCGATTACATCTGTTTTATCGTGCCGCGATCATGGAGAAAGTGGTCGGTGATTAACCGACTGGACCGCAGATTCCATCTGATTGCCGACCACGACATTCATGTTGATTATGAGGATGAGACCGGAACCAAAATCTCTCAGCGCAACAGCCTAGCAACCTGCTTTCAGATCTGGCAGCGCAAGCCAGAATTGCGGCCAAAGTACTCGGTGGTCGATAACGGATTTATCAGCAAGGTTCGCGCCGAAGACGCTGACATTGCACTGACCATTTTTGGGTTTGGTTGCGGCAAAGTGCACACCGATTTTGAGCGCGCACCAAACAGCACCCGCATGTTTTTGAAGTTGAATCACGCCGACGCTTTAGCCGCCCTGCAGAGCGCAAACTTTGCCAAATTTCACCAGCACACCGCATACACCCCAGCTTTGTCACTGCCAGAAATCAACTACCTGTTGAACGAGGCAATCATGGGGAATCCACAGTTAATAGAAACGGTTTGATTCAGAATGAGCATGTTTAGAGGCCGACCAGGCAACCGCGGATCCGCCAGCTACAACGAGCATGACAAGAACGGGCCAAAAGCCAAGTTTTCACAGCTGGTGCCGTACCTGCTAGAGCACAAGCCAGCACTTTGGTTGGCTACTGCCCTCTCTGTGGTTGGTGCAGCCATCAGCCTGGCTCAGCCTTTGGTTGTCGGTCAGGTAATCACCGCGGTTCAAAACGGCGATGACCTCGGTCCGCTGGTTGCCATCCTGGTGGCAGTGATTTTGGGCAGTGCGGTGCTCGGCGGCCTGATGTACTACGTACTGGCAAAAGCCGGCGAGGGCGTTGTGCTTTCAGCGCGGCAAAAGCTGGCGCACCGACTTTTGCGCCTGCCAATTTTTGAGTACGACCTTCGCCGAACCGGCGACCTAGTCTCTCGCGTTGGATCTGACACCACCCTGTTGCGCGCGGTTCTTACCCAGGGGCTCATCGATGCCGTCGGTGGCATCTTGATTTTTGTCGGCTCACTGGTTGCAATGGCAATTATTGACCCGGTACTGCTTGGCCTAACCCTAATAATGGTGGTCTTCGCGATTGCAGCAATCTCGGTCACCGCTCGCCAGGTGCGTTCGGCAACCACTAAGGCTCAGCAGCGGGTTGGTGACATGGCAGCTGCCGTAGAGCGTGCCCTGAGTGCGGTTAGAACCATTCGTGCGGCGCGCGCTGAGGTTCGCGAGAGCAACCTGATTGCCTCTGACGCCAAAGAGGCATTTGTTCAGGGCGTCAAGATTGCCAAAATCAACGCCATGATTACCCCGATAGCCGGCCTGGCCATGAACGGTGCTTTTATTGTGGTGCTGGGTGTTGGCGGATTCAGAGTTGCTACCGGCAGTACTTCGGTGGCCAGCCTGATTACTTTTATCCTGTTGATGTTCCAGATGATTCGCCCGCTCGGCCAGGCATTTGCCGCCTACACATCGGTGCAGTCTGGCTTGGGTGCGCTGGCCCGCATCGAAGAAATTCTGCAGGTTCCGGTCGAAGAGTCTGACCTTGAAACCAAAAACGCAGCCAAGGTTGTGGCCGTCAACGACACCGCCATCGAATTTGAAAATGTGTCATTTGGTTATGTTGGTCAGGCTGCAAATGGCGAAAGCGTGCACGCCACCCAAGACACCGAGATTCCTGAAAATCGTCAGGTGCTGCACGATGTGAGCTTCAAGATTCAGCGCGGTTCGCGAATTGCTCTGGTGGGCCCATCGGGTTCAGGCAAGTCAACTA
>JACCDY010638948.1_pt1 | contig 10290 bp, 9 predicted proteins | sample 7446391 | NCBI WGS metagenome assembly JACCDY01 (sample SAMN15323451, study PRJNA562643) | freshwater metagenome | isolation source: river surface water | place: USA:Blue River Watershed | collected 2017-08-18
AGCGGAACCAGCGGATCTAGCGGAACAAGTGGTGCTAATGGTACGCCAGGCTCAAGCGGAACAAGTGGATCTAGCGGAACAAGCGGTGCCGTTGGTACGCCAGGCTCAAGCGGAACAAGTGGATCTAGCGGAACAAGTGGTAGTAGCGGAACAAGTGGATCGAGTGGTACAAGTGGAACGTCTGGTACAAGTGGAACGTCTGGTACAAGTGGCGTTGCTGGTGGTGTAAGGTATAACTTCTCCACAACCACAACAGACACTGATCCCGGTAACGGTGTAGTTCAGTACAATACTGGAACAATTGCAAGCGTTGCTACTATTTACATAGATAACGTCGATCAACTAGGGAATACCCAAACTGCTTGGTACGATACGTGGGATGATTCTACCACCACAACTGCCAGAGGAGTACTAACGCTATACAGCAGAGACACAGGCACTGTGGTGAACATGTTCCAAGTCACTGGCGCGGTTGTGGCGGCAACTGGATATTATAGAATACCGGTATCATACATCAGTGGAACCCTGCCAGCAAACGGAGCGCTCCTCGCGGCAAGTTTCAGTCGTACAGGAAACGCAGGTTCAAGTGGTACAAGTGGATCAAGTGGCACAAGTGGAAGCAGTGGCACAAGTGGTACAAGTGGATCAAGTGGCACAAGTGGAAGCAGTGGCACAAGCGGTAGCAGTGGAACTAGTGGCACAAGTGGATCTTCTGGCACAAGTGGTAGTAGCGGAACAAGTGGTGCCGTTGGTACACCAGGTACTAGTGGTACAAGTGGAACCAGCGGCACGGGCGGTGGAAGCACCAATTTAGGCGTTATTATAGCATACCAAAGCAGAATGATTTGATATATATAACTAAACAAACTAACTTATAAAATATTATGCCACAAAATACATCACCAATATTCGGACTAACCCCAAGAATAAGTGGAGTAGATATAACAACTACAGCAGCAGCGGCACGTAGTGATGCGGGTGTTGCTATTGGAACCAATCAGTTTGTTGCTTTTACTTCTGGACCTTCCGGTAGTTATGTTCAAAAAGTAAGATTCATGAGCATAGCAACTACACCAACAACAGGTGTAGCAACAGTACTTCGTTGTCATTATAGCACGGTAAATACAGGTACACCAACTACAGGTCAGGCCCATTTGCTAGGAGAAATTTCAGTTGGTGGTCTTGCTTCTGCTAATGCTACAAATGCTACAAACTTTTATGAATTACCATTAAACTTTGCTATGCCAGCAAATACATATCTACTTGTATCTCAGCACGCAGCACAAACTACCAATCAAAACTGGGAAGCACTTGTTATAGGTAGTGACTATTAGAAAAAATATATATAAATTGTTATGAATTTTTCGGCAACGGCAACAGATCTATTTAATTTACCTTCAGATTTCAACGGAGATGTTCAAATATTTCATGCCAATAACCAATCTACTATAAATTTTCAACAATGGATAAAGCCTAGAGGCACAAGCATGGTATATATGATTGCTATTGGCGGCGGGGGTGGAGGCGGGGGTGGACATCAAAAAGCATCCGGCACCAACGGCGGTGGTGGAGGTGGTGGTGCGTGTGCCGGAATATCAAGGTTGCTTATGTCATCATTTTTTTTACCAGACTCGTTGTATATTCAGGTTGGTGTAGGTGGACTAGGTGGTGCTGCTAGTACAGCGGGTGGTGCTGGTACAATTTCACATATTTTATATAGTCCATTAGCCTTTTCTGCCCAAAACTCACTACTTTCATCAGATGCAACCGCAGCCGGTGGCGGAGGTGGCGGTACGAATGGTGCAGCTGGTGCCGCTGGTACTACTTCAACAGTAGCTACGCAAACTGTACAAGCCAGACTTGGTTTATTTTCTGCTGAATCTGGTCTGGCCGGTACGGCAGGTGGCGCACCTGCTGGTGCTAGCGGGCAAATTTTAACTGCTTTTACTAATAGAATATTATCGGGAGGAGCAGGCGGTGCTGGTTGTAATAATACAAACTTTAGTGGTGGATCTATTAGATATGGCGGTATCACCGCCGGTACTCTTTATTCTTATAATATTATAGAGTATGTCGCTCTCAGCGACGTTGTAGCATCCGGTGGCACAGGAGGTACAACATCTGCAAATAATGGCAATTCTGGTATCAATTATTTAAATGGTCCATTTTTGCAATCTGGTGGTGCGGGCGGCGGTAGTAACGCTGCGGGTACAGGTGGCACATCTGCTGGAACTGGTGGTAAAGGTGGTATAGGTTGCGGGGGAGGCGGTGGTGGTGCTGGCGTTATTGCAGGTCGTGGTGGTGCTGGAGGCAATGGAATGGTTTCTATATTTTCTTGGTAAACTTTTATGAATTTTCCAGCAACACCATCAGATGTTTTCAACTTTCCTTCCAATTTTAAAGGAGATGTTCAGATATTTCACGCCAACAATTTATCTACTGAAAATTTTCAACAGTGGATAAAGCCTCGTGGTACAAGCATGTCTTTCTTTTTTTTGATTGGTGGGGGAGGCGGTGGAGGCGGTGGGCATCAAAAACCATCCACCACTAACGGTGGCGGTGGTGGAGGTGGGGGTAGTGGAGGGATAGCAAAATTACTCATACCATCATTTTTTTTACCAGCCTCGTTGTATATTCAGGTTGGTGTAGGTGGACTAGGTGGTGCTGCTAGTACAGCGGGTGGTGCTGGTACAATATCTCACGTATCATATAGTGCAAGAAATACAATAGTAACTTTAATTTCTTCTCAGGGCACTAATGCTGGTGGAGGCGGTGCCGGTACACTTACTTTAGCCGGTGCAGGCGGCACTGGTGCTGGTGCTGTTGGCTTGTCGCCGCAAAATCAAAATGGAATAATTAGCTCAATAGTCGGTCAAAATGGCGGGGCTGGTGGGGCTGTTTCTGGTGGAGCAAATGGTACTTCTATTACTGCTTGGAGCTTGTTGCCAATATCATCCGGCGCGGGTGGTGCATCTCCTTCAGTTGGCGCGTTTCCCGCCGATCTTCAAGGTGGAAGTATAACATCGGTGGCTAATTTTAATTTTCCAAAAATGAATTTTACTACGGTTGATGCAGTCGCAGCCGGTGGTGGAGTTTTCAACCCAGTCTTAAATGGAAGTTCGGGTATTAACTTTATTGACGGTCCATTTTTACAATCCGGTGGTGCTGGGGGAGGTAGTTCTGGTCTTTCCACTGCGGGGAATGGCGGTAATGGAGGTATAGGTTGCGGCGGGGGTGGTGGTGGTGCAGGAACTACCGGCGGTCGTGGCGGCAACGGTGGCAACGGAATGGTCGCTATATTTTCTTGGTAAATTATGATAAATCATCCATCAACTCCAACAAATCTTGGCGACTTACCATATCCAGTAAAAAATGATGTAGCTGTATTTATTGGTGGTATAGGCACAGGTGGTTCAAATAATAATTGGAAAATTTGGAACAAGCCAAAAGGATCAACAATGATATACATCGTCGCTATTGGTGGTGGCGGAGGTGGCGGAGCAGGTGTTGTAAGCGGTGGCGACAAAGGTGGCGGAGCAGGTGGTGGTAGCGGAGGAATAGCAAGACTAATCATTCCTTCATTATTTTTACCAGAAATATTGTATATTTTAGCGGGAGATGGTGGCCAAGGTGGTTTAGCTTCTGGTGATGCAGGTTCTGCTGGTGGTATATCATATGTGTCGTTTGCACCAAACCTAACAGTATCACGAAATATACTTATACAATCAAATAATGCAGCAGCGGGAGGCGGTGGTGCAGGCACAACAACAACTGCGGCAGGCGGTGCTGGTGGCACAGCAACCACCCCTGTGTTGTTTTCTAATCTAGGATTGCAGCTTATCGACGACGCTGGTCAAGCTGGTGCAAATGCACCGTCTGGAGCAGGTGATAATCCGGGTAATTCAGTCACAGCATGGGCAAGTATTCCGCTATCTGGTGGTGCTAGTGGAGGTTCCACTACAGGAACAAATACTGCCGGTGGAGGTATTACAGCAGCGTCTGCTACAAATTTTACATATATAAATTGGCCAACTACAGCAGGAGCAGTTGCAGCAGGCGGTGCTGCTGGTACAGGCAATGGAAGTTCTGGTGTAAACTTATTGTATCCATTTTTAACCAGCGGTGGTGCTGGTGGTGGGTCTAACGACAATGCTGCCGCTGGAGCCGGTGGCAACGGTGGTATAGGTTCTGGTGGCGGTGGCGGTGGCGGAGCCAACAACGCTGGCGGTCAGCGCGGAGGAAACGGTGGACCGGGTATGGTTATTATTACTTCTTGGTGATATATATTTATAAATAATAAAATAATATGAGCAGAATACAAATACAACCACTAACATACAGAGCAGGCATAGGAATAGGATTAGAAGTACCTATGGTATATGGTAATCCTGCCATTAATGTAAAATGGCAAATTGTTACAGAAGTTGGATATGTTCTTGAATCTGGTGAATTTCAGATGCAACTGGATCAATGGGAAAATTGGCCTACTGGTCCAGACAATAATTATATAGAAAATATTGCTGCTGCGTATTTGGGTGTAACACCTGTATAATATTGTATCGTTTTTATATAAACTATATACAGAATATAGTTTGAGTGCGGGGTTTTGATATTTATATAATATCAACTCAAATACAACATGCCCGCTAGATTAGACGATTTTAATAAAAAGTTTGTTTATACAGACACAAACCCAGAAGGCATTATAGCGGCTAAAAAAGGTGCATTCTTTTATCGCAGAGGCAAAGAATTTTATGTAAACTACGAAGGCAATCTAGAAAGCGGATTTTGGGAAAAACTTAACTATAGAACAGTAATCATACCGCCACCGCCCCTTACAAAACTGATAGAATATAAAAGACCACACGAAATATGGATTAAAACGACAGATGGTTTTTATAATGATATAGGAGTATTAATGCCAAAGACAGGCTGGCAAATATATGCATATAAAGATGCATTTGCTATGCAGATATTCAGGAAACTTAACTGGCTATTTCCTCCGCCAACTTCTTCATATGATACAAAGGGTGTAGATGGAAATCGTAGTTACGATGTAAACTATTTTTATGCTAAAATAAGCGGAAAATGGTATAGAACTCCATTAGCAACGTGGACATTTGTAGATGGACCATTGCCCCCAGACAATATAAATCTAACGAATAATCTACCTTTTGTGGATCTTCCAAGGTCAGGATTGGGCACATCACCAACAGACACAAGATGCTCTGTTTCTGGTGACCAAACATATGACAAAACTTTTTTTTATATAAAAGTTGATGCTAATACTTGGAAACGATCAAGACTAAACATATACAACATACCATATAAAATGGCAATATTTTGATATTTATATAAAAATATATGAGTCTTGATCCAAAAGCCATTTACTTTACACAGCGAAATGCCGCTGGCACCGACTTTGAAGAAGTTTATATAAGTGGTAGCAATCTTATATTACAAACTGCGGCAGATGGTACGGTAACAGGGTCTACTATTTTGCCACCGGGCGTATCGGTCATAAGTGCGTCATATGCACTGACGGCATCATACGCATTGAATGCGGCGGGGGGAGGTGGGAGTGGAACATCGGGCACAAGCGGAACATCGGGTTCATCTGGGACATCTGGGACATCTGGCACTAGTGGTACAAGCGGATCGAGTGGTACATCCGGCACGAGAGGAACATCTGGCACATCCGGCACGACTGGAACATCCGGCACATCCGGCACATCTGGTACTAGGGGAACATCCGGTACATCTGGTACAACTGGATCATCTGGATCGTCCGGAACATCCGGTACATCTGGTACTAGTGGTACAAGCGGATCGAGTGGTACATCCGGAACTAGGGGAACATCCGGTACATCTGGTACAACTGGATCATCTGGCTCGTCCGGTACATCTGGTACAAGCGGGTCGAGTGGTACATCCGGAACTAGGGGAACATCCGGTACATCTGGTACAACTGGATCATCTGGCTCGTCCGGTACATCCGGTACATCTGGTACGTCTGGTACATCTGGCAGCAGTGGTACGAGCGGATCAAGCGGGACATCTGGTACAAGCGGAACAAACGGATCTAGTGGAACTTCCGGTATAAGTCCGTCGTTGTCAGTTACTCAAAATTATTTAGCAAAAGGAGGGGCAACTCCAAATACTTTACAAAATAGTATTGCATATGATGACGGATATGGAATATCCGTGAGTGGAAGTGTAGTAATAACCGGTTCTCTTACCGTGACATCTTTTATTACTGGTTCTATACTTACCTCTTCCGCAACAATTTTGCAGCAATCTATCACACCAAACCAAAATGTTGGAGGAATTATTTCCGGAGTAACAATAACTTCTGGCAGAACAATCGAAGATATCTTGAGAACAATGCTTGTCGCATATACTCCACCAACATTATCTTCGTTGAGTATGCGTTTGTTTGGTTCAACCATATCAACAGCAACAAGAGACGTTAACAATTCATTCCAAATAAATAGTGCATCATTCACCGTAGGTGGAGATAGTCCAGGTGGGATTGGTCCAATAAGTTCTAGTTGGACATCGTCCGGAGCAGATGTTGGAACATTAACATACTATTTCGGAGATGCTGCGTTAGCTACTGGGTCTAATGTTCTTTCGGTTGGAGGTACATACACCATCAATAGAGCAACATCCGGTGGAACAGTAACATTTGCTGTAAATGGCAGACGTTCTGATATCGGAACTTTAATTACTGGAACATCAACTTCCGTGTCATTTAGATTTAGAAATTATTTAGCCGCAAGTTCTACCGACATAACATCTAATGCTACAGCACAATCTGTAATTAATTCTGATGTTGTTGATTCACTACTTGATGATAATCGTGTATGGACAGCAACTTGCTCTGCCGCTAATGACGTGTTAGGAAATTACACATACATACTATATCCAGCATCATATGGAGATCTTAGCACAATCATACAAAACGGAGCATTGCCAGTATTGACTGCATTTACAAAACTTGGCGATTATACAATAACCAATGCATACGGTGCATCTGTTTCTGTTCGTGTTTATAAATCAAATTCAGATAAGGCGTTTTCAAGCGGAACAACTTTAGCAATATCATAAGTTTATGCCACTAAATTTTCCAGACATTCTACAGCATAATAATCCCAACAATCCGTTGATGGCACAAACCAGTTTGCGTGGTGTTGCTTTTCCAATTGGTCAATTATCTGATACAGGTTCTGTTCCTACAAACAAGAGAGATGTTGGTGCAATCGTATTCGCTACAGGTTCCCAGGAGTTTTATGCATATTATGGTTCTACAAGCAGCAGTGCTGATTGGAATAATCCAAGTAATTGGAAGACAATAATAAACTCGAATAGCTATAGAACTGGTTCGTTTAGCGGTTCTTTTGTTGGCGATGGTAGTGGATTGTTGCGAGTCGGTGAAATAGATAAAACTTTTTATGTTGCAGAAAATGGCAGCGATACAAACGATGGCAGAACACCAAATACTCCATTTAAAACAATAAAACAAGCATCTTTGGCCGTATCTGCTTCTATAGCATTATATGGTACAGGCTCTAGTCCGTGGAGAAGTACAATACGTGTACATAGTGGATATTACATAGAAGAAGCACCCATCATTTTACCTGCATGGACTTCTATCGTTGGCAATGACTTGAGAACTACAGTTATTCGACCAACCAATTCAACAAAGGGCGAAAATATATTTTTAGTAAATAATGGATGCTATGCATATAATCTTCGTCTTGAAGGAGCAGAAATTGATGATTTAGAAAATCCACGCAAAGGATTTTTCTTTGCATTTCAACCCGGTGCGTTTATTACTACTTCGCCATACATACAAAATTGCTCTTGTATCAATACACCATTTAGTAAGTTTTATGTACCATTGAGTCCAAATTCAAATCCTCCAAATTCACTAGTCGGAAATGGGCCTGGCGGAATGATAGTAGATGACAGCGTGCTTGACGGATATAGTCCACTGCGTTCAATGATCGTTGATGCATATACACAAGTCGCATTTAATGGTATTGGATTATGTGTGCGTGGTCGTGGATATGCCCAACAGGTTTCGTTTTTTACCAACTTTAGCAGAGTAGGTATATTTGCAATGGATGGCGGGCACGCTTCGTTGCTGAATAGTAATACAACATTCGGCGATTATGGATTACGTAGTTCCGGTTCACGCATAATTGTTGTTCCAAATATAAACAACATAAGTTCTTCTATTGATTCTGGCGCATCTGCTTTGTTGCTTACCAATAGTGCATCTATACAGAATTATATGATGACAGAGTTACAAACATATGGTTGGTATAGTTCATCATATCTTGATACAAATTCGGCGGCATATCTTTCAACTATTAAAGACAGCGGACTTCTTATTCAATCACTTGCCGCAGATCTACTTGTAGAAAAAGCCGCGAGAACAAGCACATTTTTACAAGGTCAGTTCAAGGGCCAAGATGTATCCATAGATAAAAAATATACACTGCCTACCGCATCTGTTGATTTCAGAAAAGGCGCAATTGCTGCATTTAGAGTAAATGATGATAAACATATGGCGCAAGATTATACTTCATCATACAAATATATAAAAGATTATATATTAAATGATCCAGATACACTGTTTGGTTCTATGACCGTTGATGCTAAGAATAAAATAGGCCAAATGTTAGATTTGGCGGTGGATGTTATAAGAAGTGTAGCAATAGATGTCGAACCTACATATTTACAAGAATTTGGCTCATTGATTACTTCTACATCGCACGATTTATCATACGCAGGCTCTGGGGTCAATTTCCTTGGATTACCTGTTAATCAAGGCGGAATAGGTGAAACAAACTTTGATATACGTATATATGAAGAAGATGGTGGTAGAGTATATCATACATCTGGAGATGAATCTGGGGATTTCTTCGCAGGATCAGATTTTGTGATAAAACAAGCAACAGGAACGATTGAAGGCCGAACGTTTAATAAAGCTATAGCTGCCCGAGTTGTGCCGTTAAATTTGGCACTAGAATCGGTATGAGCTATATATTTATATAAACTATGGCTACAAATACTTTACCACTAAATAAGTTCCGCCTTATTGCTACTACATTAGACAGCGGAAGTACTATAATATATAGAGAAAATCTGGACGTTGCTTCTATTATACTTTCTGCTCAGATTACAAATGTAACTGGCAGTATGCAGGCTACCAGTGTAAAAATATTGAAAAGTGGTTCTGTTAACAACGACGAAGCTATAACACTTGTAAGAGAAGCACTTGTGCCGCCAAATGAATCTTTAAATCCTATCTCTGGAAAAATAGTATTAGAAAGATATGACGGCTTTGTAGTAACATCCGCAGAATCTGGATCATTGCAGGTTGTGTTATCTATACTAGAAAACGCAAATAACTAAAATTAAACTTTATATATAATGGCCAGACTAATAGGTAGAGAATCCATAGAAGTAAAATTAACCGATAAAGTAGACGGTTATGTACCTATATACAACAGCAGTTCTGGTTGGTGGACAACAACTGATATTAGTAAGTTGACCGGAAGTTTTTATGGAGACATTTTTGGTACATCGAGTTATGCTATTACTGCATCATATGCACTAAACGGTTCGGGTGCTGGTACTTCTGGAACGAGTGGTACTTCTGGAACGAGTGGTACAGATGGAACTAGTGGTTCTTCTGGCACCAGCGGAACCGATGGAACCAGTGGGACTAGTGGGACTAGTGGAACAGATGGTTCATCTGGTACAAGCGGATCGAGTGGAACAAGTGGTACCAGTGGAACATCTGGTACAAGTGGTACGGATGGAGCAAGCGGTTCTAGCGGAACAAGTGGAACGAACGGAACATCTGGTACCAACGGATCATCTGGGTCATCCGGTACAAGTGGCACATCTGGTACTTCGGGTACAAGCGGGTCGAGTGGAACAAGTGGTACCAGTGGAACATCTGGTACAAACGGAACTTCTGGTACTAATGGAACCAGCGGAACAAGCGGATCATCTGGTACAAGCGGGACCAATGGTTCATCTGGAACAGGTGGTACCAGTGGCTCGTCTGGAACAGGCGGAACAAGTGGTACAAGTGGCACCAGTGGAACATCCGGTACATCCGGTACAAATGGCACAAGTGGAACTAATGGAACCAGTGGAACAAGCGGAACATCTGGTACAAGCGGGACCAATGGTTCATCTGGAACAGGTGGTACCAGTGGCTCGTCCGGAACAGGCGGAACAAGTGGTACAAGTGGGACTTCTGGAACA
>JACCDY011234465.1_pt1 | contig 10285 bp, 4 predicted proteins | sample 7446391 | NCBI WGS metagenome assembly JACCDY01 (sample SAMN15323451, study PRJNA562643) | freshwater metagenome | isolation source: river surface water | place: USA:Blue River Watershed | collected 2017-08-18
AATTTTTCATTTTCATCAATTACGTTAAAGACAAAACGTACAAAGGGAATTATTTTATCATTCCAGGAGGTATGTTCACCTTTTAAGAAATCAGTGAGTTCAACAGTAAATGTTTTGGATTTAGTCTGTTCCATTCGTAGTCTTTGTATCTATTGTTACTTAGATACATTTTCAATTTTTTCTGGGATAGAATGAGAAGATGTATTTAATTAGAATAATATTAAAACTTAAATCTATTTTTTATAGTTTAGTAGAAAAATGAGAGTTGCTGTTATTTTTACAGGAGCTTTACGCACTGTAAAAAAAACAATTAAATATTTCAAGAAAAATGTTTTATTAAATACAAATGTTGATGTATTTGCTTGTGTACAAAATGATACTACTGATTCAGAACAGGAATGGGCAAATTGGTTTAACCAACAAATGAATACTCATCTTAAACATCTCTCCTGGTTTAGTACAAATAAATATCCACACTGGATACAACATCGTGATCTCTTATTAGATAATATACACTTAGAAGAATCCTGGAAGGGCTACTTACGTAACAGTGGATCAATGATTGAATATTTTCAATTACAATTAGGATATATGAAAATGTGTCAATATGAATCGAAGAATGGTATAAAATATGATTACATTGTTCGTTCAAGAACGGATTCTATTTATGCTAAGCCAATTGATTTTCATTGGTTATCTTGGACGGATGAAGAAGTAGCAAAAAGGGTTGAAGTGATTCAGAATGAAATGAAATTATCTGAAATTGAAAATACGCCTCACCAATTCTTAAAATATTTTATGTGTACCATTATCTCTGATGATTTAATTCCTAATTTACAATTTATTTTAGCTGATTATACACCCTCACAAGTTGAAATTCTACCAAAACAAACAGATACTATTTCCTTTGAATCTTCTTTGAATGAATATATTAAAAAGGGTAGATATATTTTGACACTTCGTAAAAATAATTTATATATTGTTCGTCGCGATTTATTTCATTTAATTCCTACACTTGGTACAATGTATGGTTTTATGAGATCTCCTATTTCTGACAATTATTGGTTTAATGCTGAATGTCAATTTCGAGACGCATGTTATTACTCTTGTCTTTCTATTTTTGAATATTCTACTATATTTGAAGAAAAATCATTAGAATATCCTCATTATTGGAATGAAGCTAATTTCTTTGATTTAGATTTTAATCTCATTAATCCACGAATGTTATATTGTGTTGTTCGTAAATAATTTCTTATAACTAGAAAGTAAACAAAATGAGAATATATTATATTCTATTTTTGTCTAATTATTTTAATAATATAATTTACGATATTTTATATTTTTAAAAGAAGATAACATTTCTAAGTCCTCATCGTCACATTCTTTTGTTGTTTTGACAATTGAATCAGAATCATTGGACTCTTCCAGCCATTTACGCTTATTTGAATAATTTTTATATTCTTCTTCACAATCTGGATATACAATCGTATTCTTAAGTGATTTACCACTCAGAAAATTCATAATATTCTCCTTCTCACTATCCTCTTTTTTACTATTCTTTCTCTTCTTGCTTAAATAAGTACATAATTTCTTTGGAGCATATGGAATACTATGTGTTTTAAGTGATTTAATTGGTGTTAAGAGAGAAGTCGGCGTTTGATCTGATGAGGTATTAATAGTGGATTCATTGGAAGAGTATAGAACGGTTTCTGTTGTTGATTCTGTAGTGGATTCTGTGGAGTCGTCTACTTCATTTATTTCTTTAAGTTCTCCTTCTTCATTATCTGAATCCGAATTTGAATCCGATGATTTATCATTCATTCGTTTCCTCTTTCTATTATAATATTCATTCAAAATACCACTCATATTCATTACTAATCCATACCATTTCATCTGAATATCCGTCCATAACATCTTCTCTAAATGATATAAATTCGTATCCAATCCCATATTATATTTAAATGTTACCGCATTTTCCGTTCTCATATTCTCCACTTGCTCATCTGATAAACATAATATATCCTGAATCGAACGATAAATTGGTTCATCCTTACGAACATAAATATCATTATTATAATCCATAATTACAATCTCATATACACTATTATAACGACGATACACTGTAAAATATTCATCATCATAAATATAAATTATCGCAATTAAATCTAATTTCTTCACTACTTTACCATTCACGACCATACAGGACAGCTCCTCCAATTCCTGATCGTGATACACACGCGACATTCTCTCTTTCTTTTATGCTCCTATATCTTATTACCTATTTAGGTTGTCTTATCACTTTATTATTCTACTTATCTTTTTCTATCCATATCTCCCTTATTTATTCTTGGTATATCTGCTTGGGGTTTTGGTTGATTCACTACTCTTTCTTGACGATCCGCTTGTCCTGCTTTTATTGTTGCTTTCGATCTACTCAAATCTCCTGAATCTGATGCTTTTGGAATATTTTTTACAGGTGTATTCTTTGGACTATCATCATCGTCTATTTTTCCTAATAATCCACCTAATAATCCTTTTGATCCACCTGATCCACTTGATCCACCTGAACCACTTGATCCACCTGATCCACTTGATCCACCTGATCCACCTGATCCTCTTGATCCTGATGAACTACTAGATGTATCTTTTTCTTTTAAAATTACTTCTTCTTTTACAATTAAATCCCCTTTACTTGTTGGTATATCTTTTATAATTACTTCTTTCTTATTAAATGGTTTATCACTATCAACAATTGATGGATCTATATCGGCTAATAATGGCGAATTACTAAGATCTAATAATGTATTATCCGCTGTTCTATTTGAAAGAGCTGCCGCCATTACTTCTGCTTCAGATTCTGTACCACCACTTGAATCTACTGATGGTACCAGTGTATTTACTGTATTTCGTTGTACTCCTGAAATAGAATAAGTAGTTGGTGCTCCTTCTGGGTCAACAATAAAGAAGGAGGGGTGTGTTGAGATTTGATCTCGTAATAAATGTGGTTTTAATATTCTTTGACTATTATCTTTACAACACATATCTGTAAATCTTTTTAAGATAGGTGAAATTGTATTTTTAATAGTATCAATAATAAGTGTTTGTGTTGTTTGATTTTCTTTTTCAACTTCTTTTCGGAGATTGCTTACATTTGCCATAACGGTTTCGGGTGAATATTCCATATCAGGATTGGTATAGACATTGGGTGGAGGTGTTTTATTTGGAACTTGATTTTGATAGAGTTCAAAATCATCTAAATAACCTTCTTCGACTTGTTTGGGGGCAATTCGTTCGGATAATTCGTAAGAGCAGAGAAAATTAGATGAAATAGTATTCATTTGATTACAATTTTTATCCGTACTCTTTAAAGAATAACTTTTAAGACACAATTTTGATTTGGGACACCACGAACATCCTGATGCTCCTGCACACGATACACAATCCTTATAGTCATCACAATAACTGTCTAAAAATCCTTCTTTATAACTTTGTGATGAGATTAATATGATTACCAATAATACTAAGGCAGCCATAAAAAAATACTTTTCTTTCATCTCTACCTTTTCTCAATGAATTATTTATTGGTTATTTATTTTTGAGATCTTGTTTTCTTTTTAAGAAAACGATTTACTTTATGAAGAGTTCGTGAAAAGGACTTCTTCTTTTGTTTTGTTGGTTTCTTCTCTTTTTCTTTAAGTCCCCCCTTTCGTGTTCGTTGTTTTGGTTTGGGTTTATGGGAACGGGTTTTGATTCTTCCTCCTCCCATCACTGGGATACTTTGTTGTTGAAACTGTTGTAGAATTTGTTGTGGCTGAAACCGAGATGCTGATAATATATGTCTTTTTTTAGTTTCGCCTTGTATAGTTTTTTTGGTATTATTTCTAGCTGTAGATGTTCGTTTTTGTCCTACTGCGGAGGATGCTGCTTGTCTTGCTGCTAATGCTTGTCTTGCTGCTAATGCTTGTTCTTCTACTAATGCTAATTGCTTTGCAAGTATTGTGTTTCCACGAGTTAATTGTTGTGTTTGTCTTACTGTGGATGATACTGGAGCAGAAGAAGAAGGAGCAGAAGAAGAAGCAGCAGACTGTATCTCTATCGCAGAAGCAGAAGGAGCAGAAACAGCAGGAGGAGGAGCAGCAGCAAAAGGAGCAGCAGCAGCAGGAGCAGAAGAAGAAGGAGCAAAAAATGGAGAAGGAGCAAAAAATGGAGAAGGAGCAAAAGCAGAAACAGAAGAAGAAGAAGCAGAAGAAGAAGGAGCAGAAGAAGAAGGAGCAAAAAATGGAGAAGGAGCAAAAGCAGAAACAGCAGAAGAAGAAGCAGATGAATCGAAAATTTCCCCCATTGGAGCAGAACTGTCATCCATCGGAGCAGAAATAGGAGTTGATTTCAATGTTAAAATGTCATATATATCTTCTATAGTTGTTTTTATAATCTGTATGTTATCATTTGTAAGATTACACATATAATTTATTGGTTGAATATTTGATCTATTAGATAAAGGAAAATGTGTTGATATAAAGGAGGTATTATTTGCTACTTTTCCATATATTATATCATTTAATAAAGCAAACGATAATACAATTGATTCTTTGCTTGTTTCTATAAGTTTATCTTTTAGATCGTCAATCTTCATATTTTTCAGCTCTTGATCTATTGTAATTGTTTCTTCTATTAAATCTACAGAAGCAGTCATATTTCTATTTTCTTCATTATTATTTCCATTATCTTCATTTTCTTCATTATTATGGCCAGCCATATTTCCATTATTATGAACAGACATATTTCCATTATTATGGCCAGACATATGTCCATTATTATGGCCAGCCATATTTCCATTTTCTTCATTATTATTTCTTTTTTCTTGTCCATAATCATCAATATAGATAAACTCTTCAAGTAAGTCATAATAGAAATTATTTACATCTTTATTACGTGTTTTATCCATACTTTTAAATAATTTCCATTTATATTTTTGTAGATCTATTTGATACTGTTTTGTTTCTTTTATTTTTTCCACTAATGAACTAATATTATCTTGTAATTGTTGTAATTGTTGTGGTAATTGTTGTTGTAATTGTTGTTGTAATTGTTCTTGTAATTCTCTAAATTCTCGTTGTAATTCTTGTAATTTTTGTAATTTGCGTAATTTTATAAATAAACCGTCTAAGTCATAAATACTTTCTTTAAGTTCTTGTTGTATTTTGTCTATTTTTCTTTGTGGATTTGTAATTTGTCGATCCTCAGATATCTTTATTATTTTTTCTATTTTTTTGCTAATTATTTGTAATCCAATAACAATACTTACTAATTGATTTTTATTAAGATCCTTATTGACAATACTTGCAGCTCTATCACAAAATGATAAAAATATATCTGTATAATTTGTTGATATTGTATCATCTGAATATTCTCCTCCAACCATACGACTATCTTCTTTATTTCCACCATCTTGATTAAATTCTGATAATGATCCTCCTTGAGCTCCTTGATTTGGGATAGCCATCGGATTAAGATTTTGATTTATAAATTGTGGTGTAAAAATACGATTAATATTATCTAATATGCCTTCTATCACTGTCCATTTACCTATAATAATACCTGACAATAATATATCATTTTCAAATCCTTTATAATGAGCACGTGTTATCGCGTCTATAACTTTATTTCCAAATTTCACTTTTACCAAATTTCCATTTAGAGTTTTTTTATATATATTTCTCATTTTATCATAATAACTAAGAATTTTATCTCTTTTATTAAATTCATTTATTATATTTATAGGATTGGTGATAACAGGGGCTACATTGTCGTTCCACCAACCCTCTACATGATCTTCATATTGAGCATAGTTATGTGATATAGGAACAGGAGTACCGTCAGGACTAGATGATGGTAATACATCAAAATGTTGTAATACGTATGGGCGTGGATAATCTATAAATTCCTGTAAATATACCATTTTCTCATATAACGTAGAAATTGTCATAAATCGGGTTACAATATTTTCCGATGCATATATAGCTTGACTAAATAAATGAGAAGGGCAATTTGTTCCTTGCGGTAGCGGTGAGATCTGTGTAGATCTGTTATCAATATAATTTGCAATAGCTGTATTATTTCTTTTACCTATAAATATTAAAATTTTTTCTTCTAGTTCACTCATTATATTATCTAAAGGGTCATCCGCTGGCGCTGGCAATGGATCAGATTTTAAATTAGCGTCTATGTTACAACATCGTATCATTGTCTCAATCCTTATTTTTCTTTGATTTAGTGAGTCTATATCAGAAGGAGTAGTATTATTAAATCGTCTTATTATTTGTATTACATCCTTAAAAGAATCTACAAATTCTGGAAATTTAATTGACGCTGCTGGTTGATTACCATCTTTCAACAATCCATTTTGTAATTGCGGAATCTGTTTTACAACAGGACCCCTTTTAATTGATATATTATATATATTACTTAAAATATAATCTATAATATCAAATATAGCTGTATAGAAATTATTTTTAATAGTACCTAAGTTAGTTTCAAGTGATGTAGTTACATGTAGTCCAATCCCAAAATATTGAACCAATATTATACTATAATATAAATCATATTGAGCAGCTATATACTTATCCTTCGTTTTTAATATATTAAAGTATTGATCTGTTAAACCCTGTTGTAGCAGAGGTTGTTGTGCTTGTGGGTCTTCATCGTCATCATCGAATTCATCATCAACTTCTAATACTTTATTACCTATATTCTCATCAAAATTAATTTCAATCTGTTTAAGTAAATTAATAACTTGATTAAATCCATCTGATATGGGAAGGGGTGGGTTTTGTGGTAGGGCTTGGAATGAATTTACAATTTTTTTAATAAAATAATTATAATTTTCTATAATAGATAATATAAAATAGGGTGTTTTCAATAATTTTGTATCGAGTTCGCCGTTAGTAAAGTTATCAACAAATGTATTTATACTTTTATCTTTTAAAAATGCATAATAATACAGATCATAATAGTTAAAAAAATCATATTTTATAAAACTATATTTTCCATCTTTTCTAAAACGTATTGTAGTATTATTTGAAAATGTTTGACGTTTTGATTTTTGGTTTTCTGGTGGTATTGAGATAGATGTTCCTAAACTGGACGAGAGTTGCTGAGGCGTGGGGGGTGTCTGTCTTAATAAAATTTCTGGTTTTGTTGGTATACTTAATATATTACTTATAAATTCCTTATTATAACCATTCGCTTCAAAAAAATCATATACTTTATTTAATATTAATAAACACTTTTCATTGTATTTGTCGGCCTCTTTCAAAGCATCATCACCCTTACTAATTGGAAAACTATTAGATTGAGATATATCTGTATTTAAAATAGCGAATAATGTGTTAGGAGTTTGAATAGAAGTTGCTAGTTGTGTATATATATCCCAAAATTTATTTAAATATATTCTTATATCCTGTCTTTTTAATTTATATATATTATTTATAGCATTATAAAATTTGTTATCAATCGCAATTCCTGTAGGTTCCGATAATGGAGGTCTTGGTTTTCCACGTATTACCATATTATATCCATCAAATATATTATTAGTCCAGTATATGAATAATTGTTGTTTGTTAGTTGATTCGGTTTCTTGGTTTATTCTCATAATGAAATACCCAAGTCTATTTTTAATTGTTGATTGATCAGCATCTTGATTAATCAATATAGATTGTAACTGTCTTACAGCATTTTTTACATTTCTTTGTGTTTTTTCAGCTCTTGTTAATGGTTTACCCATTTTATATAAATATAAATCATTTCCTGATTTAAAAACAGTATTTACATTTTCCATTCGTGATTTAACAGAACATAATGTATCTCCTGTAACAACAACACCATTATCTATTCGCTTTTCATTATAATTTTTCATTGCATGAATTTGATCATAATCTCCTCCACGTTTCAAATCAAATAAAAGAAATTTTTTATTATCTACAGTATTTTCAGAATCTAGAGGGGGAGGAGGGGTTCTTATATGTTGAAGTAATTCATTTAAATTTACTGCTTTTGAGGGTTTTTTTGGGTTTGTTGCTTGAGCTACAGCTACAAAACAATCAATTAAATAGTTTACAGATGGTCCTGTATTATTATCATCATCATATCCTATTTGTACTATTGGGTTGGTGGTAGTAATATTATCTGATTTCTTATGTATATTATATGTAAAATTATATTTAGTATCAAATCCATCAAATTTTAAATCAGGATCCTCAAAGGATCCGTTACGATAAGATAATGTGTATTTATTATTTGTAAAATAATTACTGTTTGTTTTAAAAATGTCGTTTGTTTCATGATATGGAAAATAATAGGTTTGTGGTATTTCTCCATTACCAGTACTACTTTGAAATCCCTGTGCCGTTGCGGAGTCTGCTACGTTTTGTGGTGTTACTATACGTTTAATACCAGTACTATTTGGATATGTAAATATCTTATTAAATGGTGATTGAAAGGAGTCATATAGAAAAACCAGCTCATCTGATCCCTCTATATCAAAAAATTTTCTAATTTTTGTTGCTATTCTTTCTCTATCTTGTTCAGAATTAATCGTCGTATCAAATGTATTGTTATCTTCTAAATGTAATATTGTTGCTGTCTGTAATTTGTTATCATCATCGTTTGCATCACGAAATTCTTTGTATGTATATTTTGTTTCAATTGAATCTAATGTTGATATTTTTTCAAAAAACTCTTTTCCAGTTTCTTCAATACTGGTTGGTACAAGTTTATATTGATTATCAATAACAGGTATCCCCCTATAACATTTTAGATATTTATCTAATATATCTCTCATATCTTCAGGAGGAGGAGGAGGAGGAGCTGGAGGAGGATCTTGAGGAGGGCCATAAATTTTAAAATATTTTGCTTTTAAGGATGTATGAATATTTGCCATATTTGTCTTATCTTGAATAGTATGTTTCTTTTTTCCAACCCTCGCTCCTGGCCAAAAATCATGAATCGTGTCTATCATTCCTAATATAGAATTCAATACAGATTTCATTAAAACAGGATTAGCAGTATTAATAGGTGCTGTTAATGGAACTGATGGATTAAGTAATCCTTGACTAGGCAATATAGTATTATACTTATAAAGTATATTTATACTTGTAGATGGTACAGTACAATTAAATAACTGCTTATTATTTTCTTCAGTAGAATTAAAAGTTATAGGTGTAACTATGGGGGCGACATTATCAGTCAATAAGGCACTTATGTCAGTTGGAAGATCAGAATCAATTATTGAATCTATTTTCTCAGTTAATTTTTCTACTGTCAATGGTGGTTGTGGTGGTGGGGGCAATGGTACCGCTGCTGCTACTGGTGGTGATGATGATGGAAACGGTTGTGCTACTGCTGCTGATAATGATGATGATGTTGATAAAAATGGCAATGGAAATGGTTGTGCTACTGCTGATAATGATGGTGGTGAAACATCCATTATTGTTCTAATTTGTCCATAGATTAAAATCAGTGGATAAATTACATAAATTGACCGTACTTATTTCTTACGACTTATACGTCGTTTTTTATAAGTAGAATGATGTTTTTTTTGTTTTTTATTATCCCCTAATCGCCCCATTTTTACATTTTTCTTTTCAACGTCTTTAAGTCCTCGTTTTATTAATGTAATACCATAATCTAATTTTTGTAAGGGAGGTCGTTCATTATATCCCGCACTATTCTCTGTATTCTTCTCAAATACATTCACTATATTATTTATCGTTGATTTATTAAAATCCATCATTATATCATTTGGAAAAATATACAATAATAAACGAAATAATTTTAATATATCAATCTGTGTATCATATAATACACTCTTATAAATCATTGTTAATTTTTCAAATGATGCCTTGTATAAATAAGGAGTTACTTTATAATATTGTTTCTTTAATTTATCACTTAATTCTTTATGATTCATATCATCAAAAAAATAAACTTCAGAGGGTGATAATGAATCAGGAGCCTGGATCGATGGAGTTTCAATTAAGATATTACGAAGTGTGTTCCAATCCTTACCAATATAATTCGGCGATGAGGAAATTTCCTCCTTTCTCATTGGATGGTGCCAATGAACTAATTCAGATAAAAAACGATGAGATTTTACATATTCTCCTATTATGTCTTTAATAAACTGTAAACAATATAATGATGAATTATTACTATAAATAAGTACGTGTTTGATTGTTCCTTTATTTTTAAGATGATGAATATGTTTCATTATGGATAGGATACCAGG
>JACCDY010147485.1_pt1 | contig 10284 bp, 5 predicted proteins | sample 7446391 | NCBI WGS metagenome assembly JACCDY01 (sample SAMN15323451, study PRJNA562643) | freshwater metagenome | isolation source: river surface water | place: USA:Blue River Watershed | collected 2017-08-18
AGTGACCTTCGGCATCATCTCGCCATGGGCTGCTCTCAGCTCTGGAGTATCTGCAACGCTATTGAGGTGAGAGACTACTCCCCAGGATCTACTCAATAACTCAGTGGCATCTTCGAGTGGTTCCACCAAATCATTCCAGTTTTCTGGAGTACTTTGATCTACCGCATGATCTACTGCATGCTGAGCCCGTTCCAACAAAAAGTTGATTGCTGGGGGAATATCCGATGGCTTTACCTTGGAGTAGTCGCATATGCCTCTTCCGAAGGCAATCAGCGGATTCTGTTGGAGTTCAGCAGAGAGATTTAGAGATGTTGATTTAGTCATCCCCATAGCTTAATGGACGACGGAAACTTTTGCTAATCAAGTGATGATTAGAGCCAAAATAAAGTCGGCTAGTTAGATGGCTTGGCCGCTTTTTCTGCTGCTTCTAGGGTATTCATGAGCAGCATGGTGATGGTCATCGGACCAACGCCACCGGGCACAGGTGTAATCCAACCGGCAACGTATTGAGCAGCGTCAAAATCCACGTCGCCACAGAGCTTGCCATCGGGCATGCGATTAATGCCAACGTCAATGACAGCAGCTCCATTTTTTACCATGTCGCCAGTAATCATCTTGGGTTTGCCAGTAGCCACAACCAAAATATCAGCGTCCTTAGTGTGATGCGCCAAGTCACGGGTCTTACTGTTGCAGATGGTGACTGTTGCGCCTGCTTGCAGCAAAAGCATGGCCATAGGCTTGCCCACAATATTAGAGGCGCCTACGATCACCGCGCGTGCGCCACGGATGGGGTATTCAATACTTTCTAAGATCTTCATGCAACCATAAGGAGTGCAAGGCTTGAATTCTGGTTGACCTACCATTAAGGCGCCAGCATTCGCAACGTGAAAACCATCTACATCTTTTTCTGGGGCAATCGCCTCCAATACTCGCTCCGCAGCAATATGCTCGGGCAGTGGAAGTTGAACCAAAATGCCATGAATAGCAGGGTCAGCATTTAATGTAGCAATACGAGCAAGCAACTCTTCTTCACCTAATTCGGCAGAGTAGCGCTCCAATACAGAATGAAAGCCCACATCCTCGCAAGCTTTTACTTTATTTCGAACATACACCTGACTAGCAGGATTTTCTCCAACTACGATCACTGCTAAGCCGGGCCTGACGCCCTTGGCGGTAACGATTGCACCGCGGGCTGCAATTTCAGTGCGTAATTTTTTAGATAGGGCGACGCCGTCGAGTAACTGTGCTGGCATAAGAAATTAGTTTGGCTGTGGATCTGAGAGTGCTAAGCGGAGTAGGTCTGCAACGGTATTGACGTTCAGCTTTTCCATAATGTTGGCGCGGTGCGCCTCAACTGTTTTGATGGAGATGCCAAGATCATCTGCAATCTGTTTGTTTAAGCGACCGGCAACAATGCGCTCCAGTACTTGGCGTTCACGACCAGTTAATTTGCTCAAGAGGCTCTGAGTGATTTTGCGCTGGCTGGCTTGTGAGTAATCAATACGAGCTTTGGCAAGCATGCGATCTACTAGACCGCAGAGATCATTTTCTTTGAAGGGCTTTTCAATGAAATCAACCGCACCACGCTTCATGGTCGATACCGCCATTGAAACATCACCATGACCAGTAATAAAGGCAACTGGCATTGGCAGATTTTCACTAATTAAACGTTCCTGTAATTCAAGGCCTGACATGCCAGACATGCGAACATCTAAGATTGCACAAGAGATGGTTGATTTATCAGTACTCTGCAGTGACTGCAAGAAACGCTCAGCGCTTGCATGGCAACGCACAACATAACCATTGCTTTCTAGGAGCCAAGTGAGTGAGTCACGCACTGCCTCGTCGTCATCTACAACATAAACCACTTCAGCTTGACTAGGTTTGGTGTTGGCACTGATGTTCATATTAGCTCTCGCAGATCAATCTTAAAAAATACGTAAATTAACTATTACCCTTAGAGCCTGGTGCCTCTAAGGGTAATAGTATTGTAAAGGTGCAGCCTGCCAGCTTGGTCTGTTCTGCATCCATCTGATTTTTGGCAAAAAGACGGCCCTGATGGGACTCGATAACGGATCGACAAATATTCAAACCCATGCCCATACCATCGTTTTTGGTGCTAAAAAAGGGCTCAAACATGCGTTCAATCACGGATTGGGCGATTCCAGCACCTGCATCGGTTACCTGTATGCGAAGCATGGCAGGAAAGGTGCTGGTATCTAAGTCAGCTGAAATTCGTACTGGAGGAGCCGACCATCGAGAGGAAAGGGGGTAAACCTCTCTCAAGCTGTCTAAAGAGTTCTTCAGAAGATTGACTAATACTTGCAGAATCAAGACTGGATCAATGTCAAGCATCGGGAGGTTTTCGGCAATCTCAGTAGCAATACTCAAGCGGTGACGATGAGCCTCGATTTCGACCAATCCAACTGCATCGTTAATGATTTCACTAATATCACAAGACTTTCTTTGCGGTTCACTGCGTTTTACAAAACCTTTGATGCGCTGAATGATTGTTCCCGCTCTATGCGCTTGATCGGATGCCTTCTCTAGCGCCGGCAGAATATCTTTTTGCATAGCTGGATCTAGATGGCTCTGTAAACGTTTTGCGACACCCATGCAGTAGTTAGATATGGCTGCAAGTGGTTGGTTTAATTCATGAGCTAAAGAGGATGCCATTTCGCCCATTGTGGTTAAGCGGCTGGTAAATTGCATACGCTCTTCTTGTTGTCGCGCTAAATCATCTGCCTCAATACGAATCGTGATATCCGTTGCAATCAGGAGTTGTGCTAAGTGCCCATCTACCCAGGGAACAAAACGTCTGCGCACTTCGTACCATCTTAGAGTTCCAGTCGATTCATCTTGCAGTTGAATTTCTTCAGACTCGTTTTCCTGATAAAGGGGAGATGGGATGATTCCATCGGTGAGGCCGTCGCCTGAATTTTTATTTAAAGCTTGCACTGGGCTTTGATTGATATCGCCACCAGCTAGATCAAAGTGACCTTTGGCAATATTGCCAAAACGTTCGCGATAAAAGCGATTCGCAAATAACAATTCACCTGTTTCATTCGATACTACCGAAACTGCAGCATCAAGACCTTCCAACACCGTAACGAAACGCTCTTGTGAGGCGGCCAATTCCTCACGAATTTTCTTCGGTTCAGAAATATCAATTAAGGAAGTGACCCATCCCGTCTGTTTACCTTTTTCATTAATCAAAGGAGAGATGAATGTTCGCGTCTGAATGATGGACCCATTACGGTGGAGGATTGAGCCCTCAATACCAATCTTTTTTTCCTGGCTCAGTGCTAGCTTGAGAGCCATATTCATTTTTTCCGTGAGCTCACTCTTTTGACCCTCAGGCCAAAAGGCAAAAGGCGGACTCATTCCAATGAGTTCTTCTGCTGACCAGCCGGTCATATCACAAAAGGCGGGATTGACGTAGGTGATGACTCTGTTCATGTCGTGCGCACGAATACCTACTGGAGTAGAGTTTTCCATAGCACTACGAAAATTGGTTTCGGCGCGAAGATTTGCTTCGGCTTCTTGTCTGACCTGCATTTGTTTGAGTACTGACCACAAACTCCAAATCACGAATGCACTCAAACCTAGCACTACGCCAATGAGCATCCTAAAGGTCAAATTCGTTGCTGGTGGGTAGGTATCAATACGTAAGCTGATATTAGGACTGAGAACGCCAATATCCAAACTAGTTTGATTGCTAAATGCGCGCTTTGGTGTATTTTTATCGGAGGAGATTGCTAGGACCTTATCTTCATCAGCAATTAAAGTAAATCGATATTGGCCTTTGAGCTCACCTGGGATCATTTCAAGCATGCCCTGTGTTGTATAGAGCACAGCCACCATACCTTTGATTTCACTGCCGGATATTTGAGGTACTGCCTGCCAAAATACATTGCGAATTTCTTTTGATAGCACCTCATCGCTTGGAACTTCGATGGTAATGAACTGGCTGAAGGCGGGTCTATTTGTTGCAGCACTCAGTTCTACTGTTTTCTTCAGCGCCTGGTTTATCACGACCGCATTATTTGCTTTATTAAACCAGTCGGTTTTTAAGTTGTCTGGTGGAATTTTCCAAAGACGTTGTTCCGCTTCATTAATCCAAACAATTTGTGCAATTTCATGATTGCTTTGCAAAAGATTTTCTGCCTGAATAATGACGTTTTCTTTTAGCTTTGCAGACTCTCCAGCGCTGACATAATCGCGCCCAATCGATTGCAGCACATCAGTATTATTTGCAAAACGTAATTGGATGCGCTGCTTTGCAAAAGAGAGTTCTCTAAATAGCGCTGCTTCTTGCTGGCTTTTCTCTTGTAGTTGTAGGGTGCCCATAATGACTCCCATCACAACCGTAAACAGCACAATCGCTATTAATGGCGTATAGACAAGCTTAAATCCCCGGATTCGACGGAGCCATTTCACAGGCTTTAGTTGCCAGATTGAAAATGCGATTTTTTTCATGTAATCCGCTTATTTTGCCTTATGGATAGGCTTTCTTAGGCTTTTTAGCTTTTCGGACCACCTGAGTGCATTGCAACAAAATACCACATTATGATAAATACTATCATTATGTGGAAAATTGCTTGTTTACACCCATAGACCTTCCTAGAATATTGCCTATAGAGTGAATAAATAAGACCGATGTGACTAATGGAGGCAGTTTATGGCAGCAGTTCCAGATCAAATTTTGGGTAGCGCAGGCAAGCAAGATGCGGATCCAGGCGAAACCCAAGAATGGTTACAAGCGCTTGATGGCGTCATTCGCAATGAGGGCCCAGAGCGCGCTGCTTATCTGATTGACCAGCAAATTTCTCATGCTCGCGTCAATGGCGTGAATCAACCATTCCATGCAGAAACTCCTTACATCAATACGATTCCAGTTGAGCAGCAAGCTCGCTTGCCTGGAGATCAGAATGTTGAGCACCGCATCCGTTCCTACACACGTTGGAACGCAATGGCTATGGTTCTGCGTGCTAATAAGGACACCAACGTTGGTGGACATATCTCCTCCTTCCAGTCGGCGGCTACTTTATATGACGTGGGCTTTAATCATTTCTGGCATGCACCTTCTCCAGAACATGGTGGCGACCTCATTTTTGTTCAGGGACATTCAGCTCCAGGCGTTTACGCTCGCGCTTACATGCTCGGCCGCTTGTCAGATGAGCAACTGAATAACTTCCGCCAAGAAGTTGGCGGCAAAGGTATCTCTAGTTATCCCCATCCTTGGTTGATGCCCGATTTCTGGCAGTTCCCTACAGTGTCTATGGGTCTTGGCCCGATCATGGCTATTTATCAAGCGCGCTTTATGCGCTACATGCAGGATCGCGGATTTATTAAAGCAGAAGGGCGCAAAGTCTGGGCCTTCCTCGGTGACGGTGAAACTGATGAGCCAGAATCACTCGGCGCAATTGGTATGGCTGGCCGTGAAAAATTAGATAACCTCATTTTTGTTGTGAACTGTAACTTGCAACGCCTTGATGGTCCTGTCCGTGGTAACGGTAAGATTATTCAAGAGCTCGAGGGTGAGTTCCGCGGTGCTGGTTGGAACGTGATTAAAGTCGTTTGGGGCGGTCATTGGGATGCCTTATTCGCACGTGACAAAAAAGGTATCTTGATGCAACGCCTTGGCGAGATCGTGGATGGTGAGTACCAAACCATGAAGGCTAAGAATGGCGCCTATGTTCGTGAGATCGTATTTAATACTCCCGAATTAAAGTCTCTGGTGAGCGACTGGAGTGATGATGAGATTTGGCAGCTTAATCGTGGTGGTCATGATCCCCATAAAGTATTTGCGGCATTCCATTCTGCAATTAATCACAAAGATCAACCAACCGTTATTTTGGCTCACACTATTAAAGGTTACGGTATGGGGGGGTCAGGTGAGGCGATGAATATTGCCCACCAAGCGAAGAAGATGAATGCGGATGACGTGCGTCGTTTCCGTGATCGCTTTGAAATTCCGGTTAAAGATGAGCAGTTAGATGAAATGCCTTTGGTGAAGTTTGCTGAAGGTAGTCCAGAGCTTGACTATATGAAAGCTCGTCGTCAAGAGTTGGGCGGCTACTTGCCACAGCGCCGTATGAAAGCCGAGAGCTTGCCTGTTCCTGCGCTCGATGTATTTGCACCCTTACTCGAGGCAACTACCGATGGTCGTGAGATCTCGACAACGATGGCCTTTGTTCGCATATTAAATACGATTGTGCGCGACAAGGTTTTGGGTAAGCGGGTTGTTCCGATTGTTCCTGACGAGTCTCGTACCTTTGGTATGGAAGGCATGTTCCGTCAGCTAGGTATTTGGAATCAGCTAGGCCAGCTTTACACCCCAGAAGATCATGATCAATTGATGTTCTATAAAGAGGATAAGACTGGCCAGATTTTGCAAGAGGGTATTAACGAAGCTGGCGGCATGTGCGATTGGATCGCCGCTGCAACTTCATATTCAACTCATGGTGTACCGATGTTGCCTTTCTACATCTTCTACTCCATGTTTGGTTTCCAACGTATTGGCGACCTCTGCTGGGCTGCAGGAGATATGCGTAGCCGTGGATTCTTGTTGGGCGGTACTGCTGGTAGAACTACTTTGAATGGCGAAGGCCTTCAGCACGAAGATGGCCACAGCCAAGTATGGAGCGCTGCTATTCCAAACTGTATTAGCTATGATCCTTCATTTGCATTTGAAGTCGCTGTTGTGATTCAGGACGGCATGCGTCGCATGATGGCTGAACAAGAAGATGTTTACTACTACATCACTTTGATGAATGAAAACTACGCTCATCCAGCAATGCCAAAGGGTGTGGAACAAGACATTATTAAAGGTATGTACAAACTCAACTCCGTTGGTGATGCCAATGCGAAATTACGTGTACAACTCCTAGGTTCAGGTACGATTTTCCGGGAGGTCATTGAAGCTTCTGAAATCCTACATAAAGATTGGGGCATTGCCTCTGACTTGTGGGGTTGCCCAAGCTTCACTGAGTTAGGTCGAGACTGGAATGCAGTTCACCGCAACAATCTTCTCAACCCAACAGTTGCACCTGCTTTATCGCATGTAGAGAAGTGCCTTAAAGATACTGTCGGCCCGATTGTTGCTGCTACTGACTATGTGCGTCTCTTTGCAGAGCAAATTCGTCCTGCGATTCAGCATATGGGTCGTCGTTTCGAGGTACTGGGTACGGATGGTTTCGGCCGCTCGGATACCCGTGAAAAGTTACGCGATTTCTTTGAAGTAGATCGCCGCTGGGTTGTGTTGACGGCTTTACGCTCTTTGGTAGATGCTGGTCAGATTGATCGTCAAGTGCTAGCCGAAGCGATTAAGAAATATGAAATCGATATCACCAAACCAAACCCAATGACGGTTTGATAAGAGACAGACTATGAGCCAACTAATTGATATTAAAGTCCCGGACATTGGGGATTACAAAGATGTGCCTGTCATCGAGGTATTGGTAAAAGCCGGTGATCGTGTTGAGAAAGAACAATCTATCGTTGTTCTTGAATCAGACAAGGCAACCATGGACGTTCCTTCATCGCACTCCGGTGTGGTGAAAGAGGTCAAGGTTAAGGTGGGTGACTCGATTTCAGAGGGTGCGATTGTTTTGGTGCTTGAGGAGAGTGGTTCAGCAACAGCTCCGGCTGCTGCAGCTCCAGTGGCAGCAAAAGCGGAACCGGTTGCAGCGCCAGCTCCAAAAGTAGAGCCTCCAATTGTGCGAGCACCTGCACCGCCACCCATAAGTAATGCCCCAGTAGAGGTGGATCCAACAGCCAGCCATGCAAGCCCTTCAGTACGCAAGTTTGCACGTGAACTCGGCGTGACAGTGCATCAAGTTAAAGGATCGGGACCTAAAGGCAGAATTACTCAAGAAGACGTTCAAGCTTTTGTAAAAGCTGCCATGAGTGGCGGAGCTGGAAGCGCATCCAATGCATCTGGTGGAAGCTTGGGTGGCCTGAATCTCATTCCTTGGCCAAAAGTGGATTTCGCTAAATTTGGTGAGACAGAGCGTCAGCCATTAAATCGCATTAAGAAGTTGACTGCTGCCAACCTGGGTCGCAACTGGGTCATGATTCCTGCTGTGACATATCACGAGGATGCAGACATTACTGATCTTGAGGCATTTAGAGTTCTCACTAATAAAGAGAATGAAAAGCAGGGTCTCAAAATCACGATGTTAGCTTTCTTGATGAAAGCCGCTGTTGCTGCGCTCAAGAAGTTCCCTGAGTTCAATAGCTCTATTGATGGCGATGACTTAGTATTGAAAAAGTATTTCAATATTGCTTTCGCCGCAGATACGCCAAATGGTTTAGTGGTGCCAGTAATTCGTGATGCAGATAAAAAAGGCATCTTTGAATTGGCTCGAGAAACTTCCGAATTAGCCGCGCTTGCGCGTGATGGCAAATTAAAGCCAGAGCAAATGCAGGGCGCTAGTTTCACAATCTCCTCCTTAGGCGGTATTGGTGGAACGTATTTCTCACCCATCGTAAATGCGCCTGAAGTTGCTATCTTGGGTGTGAGCAAAGCTGCTATGAAGCCTGTGTGGGACGGCAAGCAGTTTGTGCCACGCTTAATTTGCCCATTGTCATTAAGTGCAGACCATCGTGTGATTGATGGTGCATTAGCAACGCGCTTTAATGTCTATATTGCTCAGCTGATGTCCGACTTCCGTCGCGCAGCACTTTAAGGAGAATATATGGCTAAGCAAATTATTCTCGTTCCGGATATTGGTGATTATTCAGATGTGCCAGTGATTGAAGTGCTCATCAAAGTTGGTGATGTCATTGAAAAAGAGCAGCCTTTACTTGTGCTGGAATCTGATAAAGCAACTATGGAAGTTCCGGCTGATGCTGCTGGAACCATTTTGAGTATTTCTGTAAAAGCTGGCGACAAAGTGAGTAAAGGAAGTGTTGTTGCTGAAATTGAAGCAGGAGCAGCAGCTGCGCCTCAAGCTTCAGCCCCTGTAGCGTCTGCAGCGCCAACTCCAACCCCTGCTGCTCCTATAGCAGCAACTGTCATCAGCGCTCCAATCGCCGGTCAATACAGTGGGAAGGTGGATCACGAGTGTGAGGTGCTCGTATTGGGCGCTGGCCCTGGTGGATATAGTGCCGCCTTCCGAAGTGCTGATTTAGGCATGAGCACCATCTTGGTGGAGCGTTACTCAACCTTAGGTGGTGTTTGCTTAAACGTAGGTTGCATTCCATCAAAAGCTTTGCTTCATACGACCTCAGTCATGGATGAAGTGAAGACCATGTCTAAGCATGGCATTAGCTACGGCGCCCCAAAAATTGAAATCGATCAACTGCGTGGCTACAAAGATTCAGTCATCGCCAAGTTAACAGGTGGACTAGCCGGTATGGCTAAAGCACGCAAAGTGAATGTAGTGCGTGGATTAGGTCACTTCTTGGATGCGAATCACGTTGAAGTGGAGCTTACAAAAGGTGATGGTCAGGATTTAGCAGGTCAAAAGGAAGTGGTTCGTTTTCAGAAGGCAATCATTGCAGCGGGAAGTCAGCCAGTCAAACTACCGTTCTTGCCAGAAGATCCTCGGATTGTGGATAGCACTGGGGCTTTATTGCTCAAGAGCATTCCAAAACGCATGTTAGTCATTGGTGGCGGCATTATTGGTTTGGAGATGGCCACTGTCTACAGCACGCTGGGCTCTTGTATTGATATCGCCGAAATGATGGATGGCCTCATGGCCGGTGCTGATCGTGATTTAGAGAAGGTCTGGGAGAAATTTAATGCCGGCCGTTTTGAAAAGATCATGCTCAAGACTCGTGCTTCTAAAGCTGAAGTGAAGGCCGATGGTATTCAGGTGAGCTTTGAGGGTGAGAGTGCCCCTGCAGAACCGCAGACTTACGATTTGGTATTGGTTGCGGTAGGACGCACGCCTAATGGCAAGAAGATTGATGCTTCTGCTGCAGGAGTCATTGTGGATGAGCGTGGCTTTATTCCAGTCGACAATCAAATGCGTACCAATGTGAATAACATCTTTGCTATCGGCGATATCGTTGGTCAACCGATGCTGGCTCACAAAGCCGTGCATGAGGGTCACGTTGCAGCTGAAGTTGCTGCTGGTGAAAAATCGTATTTCGATGCTAAACAAATTCCATCAGTCGCATACACAGACCCAGAAGTGGCTTGGGCTGGTTTGACTGAAGGGCAATGCAGGGCTCAAGTTATGGCTTATGAAAAAGATTATTCCCTTGGGCTGCTAGTGGTAGGGCGATTGCTAATGGTCGTGATGAAGGTTTTACCAAACTCATTTTTGACGC
>JACCDY010263755.1_pt1 | contig 10281 bp, 10 predicted proteins | sample 7446391 | NCBI WGS metagenome assembly JACCDY01 (sample SAMN15323451, study PRJNA562643) | freshwater metagenome | isolation source: river surface water | place: USA:Blue River Watershed | collected 2017-08-18
ACTCCCTGAAAAAGTTGACACCAGCCCCCAAGTCAGGAATGGCTCTGTGGGCTGACATCAGGAAGACACTGTTATCAACCCGCAAACCCCGCACACCCAGAATGAAGCGCACCAATCGTTCTACGTCCCACCGCTCTTCTCCCTCCTCCGCTGCCGGCGGCGCGAAGAAGGCTCAGAAGGCACCCTCTACCAGCTCCGACGGCTGGCAGAGTACACCGGTCCGTGGGGGCGGCCGGGCTGCACCTGCAGCAACAGCCCCCAAGAAGACAGCAGCTCCCGTCACCAACTCTCGGTTTGCTGCCTTCACCCTGGACTCCGACTCAGAAGAGGAGTCCACCTCCACCCTCAACATCATCCCTGCGGAAACGCCTGAGGAGTTCTTCACCCGTCTTGCGACCGAGGACCCCTACCTGGCGGCTCTGGCCCGTGGGGTCTCCTGGTTCGAGGTGGAGCACGGAGAGGATGACCCTGTCACCAAGGCCTCCCTGGCCCGGATTGCAGCGGAACGTCCCATCCGTGAGGCGGCACGTCTGGCCCGTCTGGCTGCAGAGGCTGAGGAGGCAGAGGCAGAGGCTGCCACTCCTGAGCTGTCAGAGGAGGAGCAGGACAAGTCCTACTTCGCCCACTGCCACAGCACAGAGGACGAGTTCTGGGAACAGCCCTTCACGGCCAATCTGGAGGAGCGCATCCCGGACTACTACGACACCTCCGCCCTCACGGATGAGGAGTTCCACGCCATGATTGGCTGGGCCTACTCCAAGGGATGGAACGTGGATGTCTGTGGGCGTGAGACGGTCAAGCTGGTGTCAGACAACAACCCTCCCCGCCGGTACATCCCCCACGTCTTCTGGGAGGAGAGCCACAGCCACAGCCACAGCCACGGGTCCTGCAGCCACAACCACCAGGCCTCGGCCGCGCGGCAGAAGGTCAAGACGGCCACGATTCCCCGCTTCTGCCGCGCAGGGGAGGCCTGCACGGAGGATGACTGCCGCTACGTCCACGGTGACACGATTCCCAAGGTAAACCGTTCCTGCGGCTTCGGCGAGTCCTGCGGCGCCTCGGACCCCACCGGCGTCAAGCGCTCCCAGTGTCTGTACATGCACCCTGGGGAGACCTGGACCACGGAGTCCTGCATCCACAGACCTCCCCCCGCGCCTGCGGCCCCTGCAGAGTAAAGCGCCCCCTCTGCCCAAAAAGACAAAAAACAAACAAAAAGCCCCCTCCTTTTGGTTGTTCTGTCAGCTTCCCACGTGCACAAAAAGTTGACAGGGAGCCCGCCCCACCTCACCAACAAGTGCCGAGTCTCCGCAAGGAGGCGACACCCTGGGGACCCACCGACCAGGAGTGACGGCAATCGGGGGTGGACGCAGCAAAGAGTGTGTGGGCTGCGACACGCGTAGCGCGGAACCAATCTGTCTTTCTCATTTCCATGCGACTCAGGTTGCGAGAATGACATATTGAGGAGGGGCGCATCGTTCGGGCCCGGCGGGGCACAGGACCTGACATCAGTGGTCAGGACTCTGGTATGCGATGGACAAATGTCTGACGGGAAACCGTCAGAAGCATGGGTCCTCTCAGTTCACTGAGAGGTTTTACCCTGCTTCTGCCATCCTGGAAGAAGCATGGGGCATACTGGCACGGCTAAGAAGCCATCTTTTGATTGTTGGGTTGGGACCAAAGGATTTTTGGTAGAGGGGGTGTCAGCCTCTCCACCAGCATTCTGTCAGCCAAAAAAGTTGACAGGGAACCCGCCCTGCCCTACCAAACTGTGGGGAGTTCACAACAAACCAACGGCCATAGCTACAACCATGTCAGACATGTTCAGCTCCCGTTCTGCCTCTTCCTCTGCTGCCGGCGGCGCAGGGAAAAAGAAGGCAGGAAAGAAAGTCGGTCGCGGCGCACTCCGGGCCAACGAGAAGAATTCAGAGTGCTGTGAGGAGTACATCGCCCGTCTCACCTCACATGGGTCCATCGGCGAAATGGAGGAGGACCTCATCTTCCTGGGTCGCATCACCAAGAACGTCGGCTGCGGGAACGTTCAGGTGACCCTCCACACCGGCGAGAAGGCCACCCTCCCTATCCGTGCATCCGTACGCTTCAAGGGGAAGGCGGCCAACAAGTCGGACCGCGCCAACTGCATGCTTGCGGATGATGTCATCGTCGTGGACGGTGGCTTCGCTGCCGGCAAGCTCTCCGGCCACCGTGTCCAGCAGGTCCGCCGTCTCTTCAAGTCCTTCCACTACACCGTCCCCAAGGGCTTCTTCTGCCTCCCTGGCGAGACCGCAGAGGAGGAGGAGGACGATGGCGGCGGCTTTGAGTGGGACTACGATGGCACTGGCGAGGAGGTCAAGACGGCCACCACCGGTGGAGGCGCAGGCGGCGGGGAGGACTACGACATCGACAACATCTGAGCGTCTTCCCCCAAAACCCACAAACCCCAAAAACAGAGAGAAAAGCCCAAAAACAAACAAAAAACAACGGCCCAGCTCTTTTTGGCAGATAAAAGTTGAGTCTACCGGCTCTGCAACCAGCAGACAAGACAGTGGCCCAGCACAAGACAGCAGAGCCATTCGCCGATCCGTAGAATGAACCAGCAACAGCAACAGAACTATCAGTGGCGTGTCACCTGGCACGTCCAAGGGCAGGATGATGAGACGGAGTATGTCAGCCGTTTCCATGACGCTTGGTCAATGGCGCAGCCGTTGCCCGAAGAGCGGGGCGAAGGTGGCGGATGGACTTACACCCGCCGTGCAGACGGTTTGGCCGCCTTCATGGAGGCACCGGCAGGCCCGTTTACCGTCATCGTGGCCCGCACCCGCGACGGCCGGCAGTGGAACTCTGTGAGCCGCGAGTGAACCTCCCACAAAACCCGCAAACCCAAAACAAAAAGAACAGAAACCAACACAACCTACCACAAACACAACTGACCCCTTTTTGTTTTGCACACCGGAAAAGGTTGACCGGTCTGCCGCTTTCCGACACCTGACATCAGGACGCAAACATAAGACAGTCTGCCTCCTACCCCACACTCATGCCACGCACCAAGAGTACCCCCCACCACATCTCGGAACTCCACAGCACGACCACCGGCGGTGGCCGTCGCGGGACCACTCCGCCACCCCCCTCACCGGCCCTTGACCCGGCCGCAGCGCCAGAGGCGGTTCCAGAGGATTTGTCAGTCCTCCCTGTTGCCGCAACAGGCCTCGTCTACCGCCTGCAGGTCTCCCGTCGCTCCTTCGATACCTACACCGAGGAGTTCACCCGCGTCATCGCAGACGGGGACGCAGAGACCTGGGCCGAGGCGATGACGGACCTCTACGCGCATCTCACGACCTGTCGCGAGTACAACGACAGCATGCTGGGACCCCGCGGCCGCTGCGACGTCGTCACCGACATGTTGGACGACAGCATCCATCCCGCGTTCACGTGGACACGGGGTGCCATCGCCTTCGCGGACCTGCCGGCGTATCTCAGCAGCAGCGGCGGCGGTCCGCGCCTCCTCGCGCTCTCGAGGGGCTCCAGCCACCACAACGCGCCCCAGTGGTCCATCCAGTGCGCGGTGGAGGACCGCGCGACCGCGGTCACGCTCACGGCCCTCCGTGTCATCCCTGACTGGCCCGAGAACTACCAGGTCACGGAGCACTTCGCCGACATCCGCGCCGCCATCCGCTTCCTGTCCAACAACTACGACCCAGACGGCAGGAAGGTGGCGGTCACGCTCCCAGGGTCAGAGGAGCCGGTCACCACGGACCTGTTGGCCCCCTTCGCGTTCATGGAGTACGAGTACGCACGGGACCCCGCAACCACGCCACCCAACCCGTACGCCTTCTACGACACGGCGGCCCTCCCGCTTCGCATGCGGTTCTCCGAGGGCATCGCGACCGTGACCGTGGAGATTACGCGGACTTGGGCTTAGCGACGCCCCCTCCACCAACAACCCAAAAAAGAACAGAAAAACCAACCTCTTTTTGGCTAAGCCGGAACGGCTGAACAGGCGGTATGCCTTTACCTACCACATAACGTGTGCAAAAAACTGAGCCCTCACACCAACCTGCAACCGGTACAGAAGTAGTGTTAGACCAACGACGACTCTAGCACTAATCACTATGTCCGAGAACTACTGTGTTATCAACGAGCAACAGCTCATGGTGCAAGTCACCCGCTGCACCGACCTACAATCCATACTCAACCATCTGCTCACGGCGTGGGTGGACGGTGATATGGACCTTCCTGGCATCTGCGGCTTCATGAAGTTCGCTATAAAGGATGAGGATGTGGACGAGGGTACCAACTGTAAAGAAATGGCCAAGGCTGTACGCGTCTGGACTGCAAACACCCAACGCATCACCGACCTTCTAGCCGCACTGGAACCTGAGATTCGTGTTCGTCCCCTTTCCCATCCTGATGTGGCCGCCGCCCTGGCTGCGCGCTACTTCAAGGACGTTCTGTAAGCCACTACAGGCAGACAGACAACTAACAATCCAGAAACAACTAACAATCACAATCCCACTTTTTGGCGCTGAAAGGTGAGCAAACCGGCGGGACCTAAAGAGCCTCAACTACGATGACAGACTCTTATCAGATTACCAGCTACCGTCGCTCTACCGACATCTGGGACCCCTCCTGGGCCGAGGAGGACGTCCACGTACAGGATGTCAGCAGCTACATTAGTCATTGTCAGCAGATTGGGGAGACTTACATGGCCGGATTCGGCGACATTCCTGTTCGCACCAACAAAACCGACAACGGATATACTGTGGAAATCGGTCCGTCAGACTTCCACAATGTACCGGCCTGGTGTATCACTGTAAGGGTACAGTAAGACACACCAAAAACAGAAAGAGCCCGCAACCCACCCACTTTTGGTTACCCCCAACCTGCCGACCCCCGAATTAGCGCGAAAAAATTGACAGCCCAACAGCCCCAAGTAGCCAGATAATTAGTCCAAGCACAAGACGCCCACGACTCAGCTACAAGCTACAACCATGTCCACTTCCAACGACCAGTACGAGACCGCCAGCATCGCCTCCTCCTCTGCCAGCTCCAGCACCAAGGAGCTCTCCGCAGCCGCCAAGGCCAAGATGGAGCAGAAGGCCGCCGCAGCCGCAGAGAAGGCCGCCCAGAAGGCTGCCGAGAAGGCCATCAAGGATGCCGAGAAGGCCGCGGAGAAGGCCGCCAAGGATGCCGAGAAGGCTCTGGAGAAGGAGGCCAAGAAGGCTGCCGCCGCTGCAGAGCGGGAAGCCAAGAAGGCCGCTGCCGCCGCAGAGAAGGAAGCCCAGAAGGCCCTGGAGAAGGCCGCCAAGGATGCCGAGAAGGCGGCCGCCAAGGCCGCAAAGGAGGCAGAGAAGGCCGCACAGCCCAAGCGCCCTGTCGGCCGCCCCAAGAAGACCAGCACCTCCTCCACGGCCTCTGAGACCGGTGCACCCACTCTCACCATGGAGGCCCCTCCCGCTCAGGCACCGGTCGCGGACCCCACGGGCCGCATCTCCCAGCTGGAGAGCGAGGTCGCGGAGCTCCGCACCTACGTCGCGGCTCTGTCTGCCACCCACGCCAACGCGCTCTCCCTCCTCGACACGATTCGCAAGCTCGTGAACGCGTAAACGGCCCATCCAACACAAAACAAACAAACATAGAACCAACAAACAAAACAAAAATACAACAGTTCTTTTTGGTTTTGAGCAACATACACGTTCAAAAAAGTGATATCATATCATCTGTGTCACAGTGACCTAAGTCACCCAAGCACAAGACGCTTTACGACTATGGCACACCGTACATTTATCACACGTACTCAGAGTGAACAGGCTGGCATCCCTAAGCCAATGTCTCCTGTAGCAAGTGGACAGGCCGCGAAGGCTGCACATGACGCGGAACTTCTGCACCTGCAGCGTACAGCAGAGGAGGCAAAGCGTACCATGTCACTGCATCAATGGATAACAGACGGATACCAGATACGTCATCCCTCAGCTGGAGGCCTACCAGAAGGATGGACAACAAAAACCCTTGAAGAAGCATTCTGGAGTCATATTGAAGAAGAGGGTGGGTTCAGAATTTGTCCAGCATGTGGGAAGAAGCCTGTTATAAACGCAATGGGGCGTATTAGACCTTTTCCAATTGGCCCAACAAGCTATGGCAACAGAGGAGAAACTGTAAGTGACTTGGATAGGAAAGAGGCTCTAGTAGAAAGGAGATGTAGGACATACACTACAGAAATATTTAACATGAAATGGGATCATCTAGGGCCATCAGTCTATTCTATTGTATCAATCAACTGCTGTGGGCACCTGTATGACGTATGTAGCAGACAGCGAATGATTTCTGTAGAAACAATCACTAGTCCACCACCTGCTAACGAGCGCCACCACTATATTGTCCAAAGTAAAGGGGTGTACCGTCAGATACCAGATGAGGGGCATACAACAACAGAATATGCTCACTACCATCCTGCATGTCCCATGGGTGAAGCAGAGTAAGGGTACACATGTTGAGAAGCTTGACCAGTGTATGCAAAACAAGCAAAACCAAAAAACAACAGTTCTTTTTTGGTTTTGAGTGTTTGATAAGACTATTGATTCTATGTTTGTTTTTTGTTGGAGGTTAGCGCAGACACTTCTTGCAGGACTCCAGCTGGAAGACAACGAGGAAGAGGTAGGCCGAGAGCACCAGGAGCGCGACGAACAGATGCCAGAGGGGAATGCGCGCCGTGACGGTGGTGTGCCAGATGTCTGGCTCCAGCTCAATCTCCAGGTCGGCTTCCTCCTCGGCCTCAAGAGGAGGCAAGGGAGGTACGGGGCTCACGGCACCGCGCCGCGACCGCAACCGCGCCGGTGCATCAGGACAGATAACCGGTCGCGGAGTGCGTGGGGGCGACCCAGGCGGCTCCATGAAGGAAGGTCGCTCCATAGGTCTCTCTCCGTCCGACCCACCCCATTCCTGTGCGGGATAGATGTCATCGGCATCCTGGAGGGCCGCACGCTGACGTTCCCATGCCTGCCTGTCCGCCCGCGGTAGGGTCTCTGGGTCAACATCGTTGATGATCGCCATCGCCTCATTCCGTGACCATGCCTCCGCCAGGTAGGAACCAGAATGGCCCGTATAGTCCGCCGACGTGCCGACGAAGAGCGGCTCATAGCCCGAGCGGACCCAGAACTCACAATCCGGAAACCCGCACATGCTGTAGTCCGAGCCGGAATCCGAGCGCCGAAGGGGCACCGGCGGAGGCGGCGCATCCGTCAACCGTGCCTCCTCAACAGCCGCCAAGCGCGCGGCCACGACAGGGATATGTTCGCAGCACACGGGACACTCACAGTCACCCAGATGTTGCCACATCTCGGACCAGAAGATGCCGTTCTGCACGGGATTGTCAAAGCGGATACCGACACCAGGAATAACCTCCGTCACGACACCGGTGCGGACAGCACCGCTGGTGGCCCGTCCCGTCAACACGGACACACCGACCATCAGGTCGTCGGCCACGAAGTTACGGGTGGCCAGGATGTCATCGAACACGACATCTTCAATATCAGAGGCAGATTTGAACGTAGGGTGAGGCATCTTGATTGGGACGGTAAGGTACGGTCTTAGTACGGAACAGTCGTGATTGTTAGTCAGGTAACGGCCCACAGCAGCTCAACTTTTTCGGCACAGGTTGCGACCGCAATCCCGTACCCTTTATATCTATCTGTAGACACATGTCAGGGTCACAGATAGAAACCACAGGCGGAAACCATTAGGCCGTCACGGACTTGAGATAGGCGATGAGGTCCTTGCGCTCAGCCTCCTTTTTGATACCAGCAAAAATCATCTTGGTACCCTTGATGTACTTACCGGGGTCGCAGAGGTACTCATATAGTGTCTCAGTATCCCAGGTAACACCCGATGTCTTGTTAGCAGCGGAGTAGGCATAGCCCTCACCGGTACCGGCAACACGACCGAAGAGACCGTTAAGGTTTGGACCCTGTTTGTGACCTGCATCCTTCTCAACAGTATGACACTGACTGCACTTGAGCTTGAAGAGCTTTGCACCCTTGGTTTCGTCACCCATCCTGTTCTTCTACATTATGGCTTACATTAAAGTACCGGTCATACAACCACAACCACAACCACAACCACAACCCACACCAAACTTGCAGACCCCCGCCCCAGCTACCAACATCACGGGTACCAACGACGATTCCCTCTAATGTCATACCGTACATACATTGACCCACAAACAGCCGAAGCTCTATTCTATGCCTGGGACCAGGCAATCGGTGGATGGATACCAGACATCACCTCCATGACCGCCTGGCGCACCGGTGCACTTCGCGCATATCGACCCACATCTACACTGTTCGTCACTATGCCCGGTCATGTTCGCCGTCCAGCAATGACCGACAGCGAACTCCAGGATATCTGCGGAATCGCCACGCGCCCATGGATACCCGATGGAGCCGTTCCGCTGATTGCGGAATCCGATATTCAGCAGTACGACACCTGGAATCGTACGGAACTCGCACCGACTGTATGGGAGGATGCGGACCGCCCCCTGTTGCACTACGAGAGCCCGTTAACAGTGACGGTCTTCCACTCAATTAACCAGGAGATGACTGCCGCTGCATTGTTAGCCATTAACCAAAGACAAGCCCCAGGGCCTTCGGCACCAACATCAGTACCAGAACTAACAATGCCAGAGCTACCAAGGCATGTTGCACTTATGGTTCTCCAAAATGCGGTCGCCACCGGCGCCACCTGTCCCATTTCCATGGAACCCATACGGTCCACCGGTGCCTCCGTCACGGGATGCGGACATGTATTCCAGACTGACACTCTCCGGCAATGGATGTCAGCACATGCCATTTGCCCTGAATGTCGGGCTCAGACCACAGCAACCGCGTTTTAATTCTCCTGCCTCTGTAGAAAGATGCCTGGCTCTGGTTCTGGTTCCGCTCCTGCTCCTAAGATGATGGGTGGTGCCCGTAAGGGTCGTAAGACGGTCAAGCGCAGTCACCGCAAGTCGGCCAAGCGCTCTCAGAAGCAGAAGCAGTCACGTAAGCAGAAGCAGCAGAAGAAGCACTAAACAAACAAACAACATCTAACATAATACAAACAGTCACCCCGAATTTTGGTCATTGTTTGTAATATACCGCCTCATCATAACTTCTGCGCCATAGCATCGAACTCTTTTATTGCGGACGCCCCCACCATTCCACGAACAGCATCAATAGCCGCCCGCACTGCAGCGGCACGTACTGTACGGTCTCCACCATAGGTAGCAGTAACCGCGGCTGCATTCCATGGTGCAACACCCTTTCGATGGTTAACATCATTGTGGAGAGCTAACACCCATTCCTTGATATCAGTAATCGCTCTGTTTCGAAACATACTTAATCCACGGGTATGGGGGTGATGAGAGTACCAGCGTATATAATGCCCTGTGCAATCCGGGCATGGTAATGATGTTCGTAGAGATGCCAGTAAACTAGACCAACTCCGTTGTGATACCTGATTATTCATGGGGATAAACTCTGCTAATGTATGCAGTATCGTCCAGAGGTGTGGTCCCCATATTGCAGGGTCGTGGATTACAGGCTCTGCACGGGCATGTCGAACTACTCTAATCGGAACAATACGCGGTAATGGCTGTGCAGGCGCCTGTACCCCGTTTGTAGACACGGGAAGTGCAGCAGCCCGTCTCCTACAGTTACACATATCTCTAAGATGCAGACAGATTCTATATGTCAGGAATCTTCTGCGTTTACTCCTAGAACGGGACGGTTTTTGCACCGGATTGACGAGGACCGGTCCCCCCCTGTTCACCGGCTTAGCCGCCGGCCGACCGAAGGGAGGCCGGCCATAGGCCGTACCAAGCAGTCCTCAACATCCCACCCCTAGAACGTTGCGGTTTTGGGGGTGTTTTGGCGGAATCGTGACTGGAACGCGTGGGGATCGCCAACACAACAAACGGGTTCCGAACGGTGGTCACGGAGCTCGCCGATTGCGAACAACCCTTGGACCCTTGGAACTTTTTGATCTCAAGAACTTTTGGAAACGAACTTTTTTGGTTGATGACCAGGGAACCTGAAACAGTCCAGAACAAACCAACACTCCCACGGATTCATAGCAGGAGGGTTGTTAGTTTCTTGCAAAAATGAGGGCAGCCCATCGTACACTGTCCGCCACTCACGATGCCAGACTGGGTTATGTTGGCGAACTTTGTGGTCCCTGTGGCGAACATTCAGTATATTGTACCCAAGCCATCCACCGATGGGATGACATATATGGTATTCCTACCCAATGGCC
>JACCDY010101081.1_pt1 | contig 10277 bp, 9 predicted proteins | sample 7446391 | NCBI WGS metagenome assembly JACCDY01 (sample SAMN15323451, study PRJNA562643) | freshwater metagenome | isolation source: river surface water | place: USA:Blue River Watershed | collected 2017-08-18
AAGTCGTTCGAGGCCAAGTTCGCCACGGGCGACGCCCAGACCTTCGGCCGCGCTCTGCCGGTTGAGCCAACCCTCGTGCTCAAAGAAGGCGCTCAGGTGATGTTTGTCAAGAACGACGACCAGTCGAACCGCAAAACCAAAGAGGGTTACCCGGTCAAGCGTTGGGTGAACGGAACCATCGGCCACGTGATTCAAATCATTAACGATGCCCATGTGGTGGTCGAAGTCGATGGCGATGAGTTCGATGTGACCGTTTCAACTTGGGAGAAGGTGCGCTACGAGATCGAAGAAGAGTTCGACGAAGACGCACAGAAGTTTAAAGAGGTGGTTGTGCCGATCATCCTCGCTGAATATCAGCAGATACCGTTGCGCCTAGCTTGGGCCGTGACCGTGCACAAGTCGCAGGGGCAAACCTATGACGAAGTGCAGATCGACATGGGTCGCGGCGCCTTCAGCCCCGGCCAAACCTACGTGGCTCTGAGCCGAGTGCGCTCCCTCGAGGGGCTTTATCTAACCCGCGCGATCACGATGAAAGACATCATGGTCGACGAAGATGTGCTGCGCTTTATGAGCACCAAGCCGAACGCGGCGCTCGAGCGCATCATTTAGTCGCGCACCTCGCGAACTGAGCGAGAGCTAGTCTTGAGACTTGCCGACCCAAGTGGTTGGTTTGTCGGGCGTCGACTTTGGTTCGTTGGGGTCGAGCCACCAGTTGATTGGGTGCTCAACGCGTCCAGCCCACCAAAGCTCTGAATGCCCGGTGTTCGGGTAGCTTGCCTCGATGTAGTCGACGCCTTCGCGGTACCCCTTGGCGGCCATCCGCTCTGCAAAATATTTTTGATATGGCAGATAGAGCGCGTCTAGCTCGATGGTGCCGCCATCAGACCAGATGCGGTGGCTGCCAGCAGAGGGCAAAATCTCGATGTAGGCATCAACCAGTGCGTTGCCGCCGATCGGCCAGTGCGTTGAGTAGGCGAGTGCGGTTCCATAAACATCCGGATGCTTCGCCAATCCGTAAAGCGACGTGAGAGCTCCCATGCTCGAGCCGCCAATCGCGGTTCGTTCGCGAGTCAGCTCAACACCGAACTCCGCAGCAATCGTTGGCAGAATCTTGTGAGCAATGAGCTTGTGATATTCGTTGCCGTCGGCACCGGTGCGCGACCACGCGGCCGGCAAGTGCTCGAGCAACTCTGGGTGCTTGGCCCAAATGTCGGTTGGCCCATACTCAACACCACGAATGCTGCCATCGCCGCGAAGATAGGTGACGCCGATAATGAGCGGTTTGCGGTCTCCGCGAATTCGCGAGCCACCCGGCTTGCGATCGCGTAGGGCATCGAGAATGCCCCAGGTTGCGCCGAAGGTAGAGGTAGCGGGGTCGAACAAGTTGTGGCCGTCGTTCATAACTAACACGGGAGTTGTGGCACCGACATCCGAGGGAATCCAGACCACTACGTCGTGATCGTCGAATACGTAGCGCTTTAGCTTTCCGCCAGCCAGCTCGATGCGTCTCAGGCGCAGTTCTCGCATGCCTAGAAACAGCGGAAAGACGAAGGCGAACGCGGTGACGAAACCGAGGGCGATGTAAGCCCAGAGGTGCTTCATGCCCAGACGGCGGCCTTCGATGACTATCAAGGTCATGCCGGAGATGCCACCGATGAGCAGATCGAGCGAATAAACCCAGTCGACATTAGAGGTGAATCCGTCGGCGAGATAGTCTTCGCGACCGAGCACCGCCAGAAAGTTGAAATACCAGGCTGTGACTAAGCCGATAATTGCTAGTACAAAGAAATACGTTGCGATGGTTCTGCGTTGAGCCTTCATAGCACCATCTTTGCACCCAACACTCGGTGCCCCAAACGTTAGAAGCCAAAAAGACCTTATGAAGCGCCTTGCCAAATTAGTTACTACTCGCAGCAAATCAGTTCTATATGGGTTTATCGCCCTCGTTGCACTTTCAACCATCTTCGGCATTCAGTCGTTTGGCGCGCTTAAGGGTGGCGGTTATGAAGACCCAACCAGCGACTCGGCCCGAGTCACCAGCCTTCTAAGCACCGAGTTCAAGATCGACCAGCCCGAATTAGTGGCAATCATCGACTTCGGTCGTTCGGCGGATGACCCGCTGAGCGCGACCGTGGCAACTGCGTTCACCGAACGCCTGAATGAATACCCAGAGGTCGAGAAGCTCGACTCCTATTACTCCAGCGGCAAACCTGCGAGCCTCAAGAGCATCGATGGCACCGCGGTCTACTTCTTCATCAACCTCGACGACAAGATCAACCAAGCCCAGATCGCCACCGCGATGCAAGACGAGTTCGGGGGCGGCTTCAACGGAGCATCCGTTTATCTAGCCGGCATGGTTGCTGTCACCAGCGAGCTCAACGCCATGATTTCGAGTGACCTTGCGCTCGCCGAAACCATCGCACTGCCAATCATGTTGGTGCTCATGATTTTTGTGTTCGGTTCGCTGGTCGCGGCCGGCCTGCCGCTCATGGTTGGCGCGCTGTCGATCATCGGCTCGTTCTTCTTTGTGTGGGTGGCCACCTTGTTCACCGACACCTCGGTGTTCTCGGCCAACCTCATCACCGGTTTAGGTCTCGGCCTCGGCATCGACTACGCGCTGCTAATGGTCAACCGTTTTAGAGAAGAGCGCCAAGCCGGCTCGAACGTGAGCGAAGCCGTCGAGAAGATGGTGCTCAGCGCCGGTCGAACCGTGCTGTTCAGCGGACTGACCGTGGCAATCGTGCTCGGCTCGATGGCGATTTTCCCGCAATACTTCTTGAAGTCGATGGCCTACGCAGGCGTTGCGGTTGTGGGGCTTTCGCTAGCATCCGCTCTGTTTGCCCTGCCGGCCGCACTCAACCTGCTCGGCGATCGCGTGAACAAGTTCACCCTCTATAAGGGCGCGGTCAAGCACCAAGACGAAGGCATCTGGGCCGACATTGCCCGCTCGGTGATGCAAAAGCCGATTCGCGTGCTGCTGGTGAGCGTGCTCGCCCTCGGCTCACTGGTTGCGCTCGGTAACGGCGTGCAGTTCGGCCAAGTGGATGACCGCATCTTGCCGCGCGACAACCGAGTGGTTGCGGCCAGCAACATTATTCGCGAACGTTTCGAAGGCCGCGAGGCCAACCCGGTCGAGGTTCTGGCCAAGGGCGCTAGCGACGACCAAGTGGTCGAATATGCCAAGGCGCTCAGCGCCGACGATTCGATCAAGTCGGTGCGAACATCCGAGGGGTATTTCGAAAACGGTGAACAGATTGCACTGGCCAACCCATTCGACCCAACCAAATATGCGGCCGGCGACTATCGACGTATCGTGGCGATTCACGACGTTGAGTCGCGTGGCACAGCGGGTCTCGAACTAACCGACCGTCTGCGCGTGATTGACACCGCGGGCATCGACCAGGTGCTGATCGGTGGTGGAGCTGCGGTTTACACCGACTCGCAAAAGGGTATCGAGCACAACCTGCCGACGGTCTTGATTTGGATCATCATTTCAACCCTCGTGCTGCTGTTCTTGTTCACCGGCTCGTTCATCTTGCCGATCAAAGCCGTGCTGCTGAACTTCTTGTCGCTCGGCGCAACCATCGGATTCTTGTCGTGGGTGTTCATCGGCGGGCACCTGCAGTTCTTGCTCGGTGATTTTCAGGTCACCGGCACCATCGACACCTCGAGCCTTGTGCTGATCGCCGTGATCACGTTCGGCCTTTCGATGGACTACGAACTCTTCCTTCTCAGCCGCATCAAAGAGCAGCACGACGCCGGCCTCTCGACCACCGAGTCGGTTGCCATGGGCTTGCAAAAATCTGGCCGCATCATCACCGCGGCGGCACTCGTGTTGGCGGTATCGTTCTTCGCGTTTGTCACCAGCGGCGTTAGCGTGATGAAGATGATGGGGCTCGGCATCGCGTTTGCAGTGTTGCTCGATGCCACGATCATCCGCGCGCTTTTGGTGCCCGCACTCATGCGCCTGTTCGGTAACCTGAACTGGTGGGCTCCCAAGTGGGCCAAAAAGATTTATCGCAAGATCGGTCTCGAACACTAGGTGTGCATGAATAAACAGCAGTGGATGGCCAGCAAGGCCCGCAAGCGAATCAACATGTCGCTGCGGCTCGGCTTGCCGTTGCTCGCCCTGGCGTTTGCCGCGCAGATTGTGATTGGCAGCTTCAACACCGTGCCAACCGGGGCTAGACCAGGTTCAGAAACCGGCGGCCAGCAGCTGATGAACGACCCGAACCAAGAGGTAACCGGCGGCATCGCGAACGTCGGAGGCGTGAACGGCCTCGGCGGGCCGATGAACGGCAACGGCGGTGTTTCGGGCAGCGTGGTCAAGGGCTCGAGCGCAAACCCGAAAGCCATCACCAAACTTGGCGTGACCATTCTCGACTTTGACGGCAAAAAGCTCGTGTTCGAATACTTCGACATTCGCATCACCGGGCACCTGTCGCCCGAGATGGTGGCCAAGTGGAAAGATTCGCCAGAGCTCGCTCCAGAGAAAATGGCCGTGCTCTATGTGCGCGAAAAGTCAGCCTTCGAAGGGCTTGAGGCAACCGACGGCGAAACCGCCGACATCGGTGAAATCGTCTTTATCGAAGCCCGCGCTAACTAGCTAGCGGCTGCGAATAAGCCCAGCCTGCTACTAAGCCCAACCCAGACGCCCGCGCACGGCAGCAACTTGAGCCGCCTCACGGTCACTCAGTGGTCGCAGGCCTTCGGCGATTTCGACCAGGGCTAGAGCCGCGGCATCCAAGTCTTTTTGCAACGCGTTTTCGATGCGGCGACCAAGCGACGGGTATTGAAGCTCAAATCGGCGATAGCGGTCGAGGTTGTCTTGCTTGGCCTCGGTGCCGGGCACTGGGGCGTGGGCGTCGCGAATCAGGCCGAGCAAGTTGCGAAGTGCATAAGAGCGGATGAACTGGCCGGCGATCAACGTTTCACCACGGCGATGGCGACCCGTGCCGATCAGAATGAGCGCGAGAAACAACTCGAACTCTTTGGCACGGTCGAAAGGTTTTGCTGCCGAGGCGCTTGAGCGTGCCTCGATTTTCTCGAGCCGAGGGGTGAGGTCGGTCTTGTCGACGACCGCCGCCCAAGAGTTCACCGAGGCCAGCTCAAGCTCGGCATCTTCGAACACCGCAAACTCAAGCACGCGACCGTCAGCGAATACCACCTTGAGGCCGTGGTCGGTTTCGCGTGGGCGCAGCACCGCCTGCTCGATGTCGGGAATCCAGCTCAGGTCGCCACGATACTGCTCACCGAATCCGGCTTTCACCATCAAGAAAAAGTCGTGGTCAGACCATTCGTCGACGCGGCTGTGGTCGGCTGCCGAACCTAAAAAGATTAGGCCGATTACGTTATCGTCTGCCTCGGCGTTGGCGGCCAGGCGATCTGAATATTCGAGAAACTTCGAGAGCGTGTTATCTGCGTTCATGCTCTAAATCTAGGCGGTAACCTAGACGCATGCTTATGTCAGACCGCGATATCCGCGCATCCATTGAAGCCGGCCACATCGGCCTCGAACCTCTCGACATGGGGCTGCTTCAGCCTTCATCTTTCGACGTGCGTCTCGACCGCTTCTTCAGGCTTTTCGACAACCACAAGTACGCCTACATCGACCCAGCCGAAGAAATGAGTGAGCTCACTCGCTTTGTCGAGGTTGCCGCCGACGAGGCATTCATTCTGCACCCTGGCGAGTTCGTGCTCGGCAGCACCTATGAGTTCGTGACCCTTCCAGACAACATCGCCGCTCGCCTCGAGGGCAAGTCGTCACTGGGCCGTCTAGGTTTGCTCACCCACTCAACCGCCGGATTCGTCGACCCAGGTTTCAACGGTCACGTTACCCTCGAGCTTGCCAACGTGAGCAACCTGCCGATCAAGCTCTGGCCGGGCATGAAGGTTGGTCAGCTCTGCTTCTTCCAGCTATCGAGCCCAAGCGAAACCCCTTATGGCAGCGCCAAGTACCTCAACCGCTACCAGGGTCAGCGAGGCCCAACTGCTTCACGCTCGTTCATGAACTTTCACATCACCGATGTTGGCAACGAGCCGCTAGAGCAGCGCGACTAGTTCGTTGGTAATTCGCTTCTGATGATCGAGCTTCCAGCAGATGTTTTACATTTGCTCGACCGACTAGAAGCAAAAGCAGAACCCGGAACATTCGAGAGGGTTCGTTCGGCTTTCGTCACTCTCTTTGCAGATGCGATGACACCGCTTGACGACTCAACAATCTTCGTAGCGACGGGCGATATTCCTGCAATGTGGATTCGCGACTCAACCTGGCAACTGCGACCGCTTTTGGCTGCCACCGGCTCAACCGGTGAGTCTGAGCGCATAATCGCAGCCGTATCGCGCCGCCAAGCAAAGTATCTGCTCATCGACCCTTACGCGAACGCGTTTAACATCGAACCCAACGGCAATTGCTGGCATCGCGACTTCGAAGACCAGAGCCCTTGGGTATTTGAGCGCAAGTTCGAACTCGACTCGATTGCCGCATTCTTTGATCTTGCACTGAGGCTTTATCGCGTCGTAGATTTCACCGAGCATCTAGACGAAACTTTCTGGCTAGCTACCGAAGTTTGCCTCGAGCTACTTGAGAGAGAACAGCAGCACGACCCGACCTCTTACAGATTTGTGCGCGAAGGAAACCCAGCACACGATCAGCTTTCTCACGAAGGTTTCGGCGCTCCTTTCGCTAACATCGGCATGGTTTGGTCGGCGTTTCGGCCGAGCGATGACGGTTGTAGTTTGCCTTTTCTGATTCCTGCAAACGCGCATCTAGTAGTCATGCTCGAATGGCTGGCGGATGCAGCATCCGAGTTCAACAAACGAGACCTTGCAAAGCGCAGTCGCACCCTTGGCAGAAGGATTCGCCGGGGGATCAAGAAACACGCAATCGTTGGGCAAGGGCCAGACAAGAGGTATGCCTACGAGGTCGATGGCCTTGGCAATTCGCTCGAGTGGGACGACCCGAACGTGCCGAGCCTGCTCGCGCTGCCTTATCTGGGATGGTGTGGACTCGGTGATCGCCGCTACCTGCAAACCCGCAATTGGATTCTGAGCCGACACAACCCGATGTATGTGAGTGGCAAGTTCGCAACCGGGCTCGCTAGCGTGCACACACCACCACGACACATTTGGCCTCTTGCGCTCGCCATTCAAGGTTTGACGGCCTGGAGCTATGACGAGTCGGAGGCCTGCCTTGAATTGCTCGAAGCAATCGACGCAGGCACCGGGCGCAACCACGAATCGGTCAACGTAGATGACCCGAATCAGTTCACGCGCCCATGGTTCAGTTGGGCAGACATGACCTACGCCCATCTTGCACTCAGAGTGCACGGCCTCTCTCAGAGAGCTGACTAACAGCAGTCGGGCTTAAAACTATTGATTGCCGAAACTAGAGATTCTTATACTCGCCTGTCGTGTCGACGAGTTCGCCAGCAATTTGCGCAGCGCGGCACCGGTGACCGAGGGGCCGCGTTGCTTGGCGGCGAACCGGTCAGCTGCCAGTTCGAAAAGCAGCTCGGTTTCGCGAGTCATGAGCCGGGTGGTGAGCAGCCGCGACGTGAGCAACGAAAGCAGCTTGACTAGCCCGTTGCAAAGTTGGTGACGCGCCTTCAGGTGATAAAACTCATGGTCGAGCACGGCATCGAGTTCAGCCTCGGTGAGCTGGGCGATGGTTTGGCGGGTGACGACAATCTGAGCATCCGTGCTGGTGATGCTTCGACCAAGAGAGAACGCCAAAACGAAAGGAAGTTCAACCACAACAACCCGCACCCCGCGATGCATTCGAAGCGTGCTGCCACCGGTGATTGAGGTGGGTGCTGTGGCGTCAAGGCTGCCGAGTGGTTCGAGGCGCTGGGTGATTAGGGCGAGGCTGATGCCGCCGAAAGCGAGCAAAAGCCAAGGGGCAAAGCTCGAGGCGATGCTTGGCCAAAAATCTGCCGCGCCACTGACGGTTTGCAGTGTCGCGTAGGTGTCGAAGATTGACCAAACGGCAAGACCGAGGGCGGTGAGCAAAGCGAGGGCCGAGGTGGTGAATGCCGTGAACCACAGGGTTAGGCCAAAACGCGGATGCGCGTAGACGAAGCGATTGTTCACCAAGGCGAACGGCGTGGCGATGGTGACAACTAGAACCCACTCGATGAGCAGCGGAATCGCAACAAGCAGGTTTGACACGAGGGTGAGTTTAGTCGAGCAGCTTTTTGAGCTCGGCCGCCGCCTCGGCCGACAGCCCTTTGGCAAAGTGCGAAAGGGCAAGACGAGGGTCGCCGGTGCGTTCGAGAAGGTCGAGCAGCTGGGTGGCGGTGTGGCGCTCGCGGGTTGTAGTTGGGGCGAAAAGCAAACCGCGACCGGTGGCTGGTTGGGTTTTCTCGACCAAGCCTTTGTCGGCTAGGCGGGTGAGCACGGTGAGCACCGTGGTGAGCGCAAGTTCGCCCGACCCGTTTTGTTGGGTTTGGGCGGTCAGGGCATCCAAGATTTGTGTCGAAGTTTGGGGGCCTTCGGCCGACCACAGCACCTCGAGCACCTGCTGCTCTAGTTCACCTTGGTTTCGCGATCTTTTCATGATGTCTCTATTGTCTTAGAACAGGCCGCGGCCGGGGTAAGAGTCGAGGTCGAAACCGGCGGGAATCACAAAAACTGCCGAGCCAACCGGGGTGGTCCATTTGTTGAGCAGGTCGCCGCCGGCCAGTCGCTTTTGCACCGGCAGGTATTGCTCGGTGAGGTTGGCGCTGTAGGCGGTCCAGAGCAGGCCGGTCTCGCCGGTGGCACCGTCGACATAGTTGAACGGGCGTCTGAAGAATCGCTCTTTCATGTCGCGAGCGGCGGCGTTTCGAATGTGGGCGAAATCGGGAATCACGTGCAGACCCGCTTCGTTTCGCGCGCCGAAGTCTGGCACGTCGGTTTCGTTGGTGCCGCCGATCGGGGCTCCGTTAAATAGCTTGCGGCCGATGATCTGCTCTTTTTGTTCGGTGCCGAGGGTGTCCCAGGTGCCGAGTTCCATGCGAATGCGGCGCAACACCAGCTGGGTGCCGCCATTGGCCCAAGGCTGCGCGTCGCGCATCCACACCACATTGGCAAAGTCTTCAGAGCCGAGCTCGGGGTTGTCGGTGCCATCGACCTGGCCCATCATGTTGCGTTGCCGCACACCCTTGCCCACCACGCCCTGGGCGTTGGCGAAACCGTCTTGGCTCCAGCGCACCGTGGCAAAACTGGTCGAGTCGCGAATGAGGCTGCGCGCCGCGTGGTTGAGCATCGGCAGGTCGTCGCAGCTGATCTGAAACAGCAGGTCGCCGTCGCAAAGGTTTGGGTCTAGTCGGTCGATACCGAATGCAGGCAGAGGGGCAAAGCCTTTTGGCATGGATGCTTCGAGACCGAGTTTGGCGAAAAGGCTAGGCCCGAACCCCACGGTAACGGTTAGGCGGGCGGCGAACTGGGCCAGCTGCGGTTGGGGGTCTGCCAGCACCGGTTCTCCGTTGGCCAGACGTGCAATGTCATCGGCGATGAGCTGCATGTAGCGCACCATCGCTCGGCGGTCGGTTTCGGGCAAAATGTCTAGCGCGATGAAGCGGGTGTGCGACTGAAGTTCTAGTTCGACGCCGGCTTGGTGAAGCCCGAGTGCCGGCACCTTCGCCCGACCCACCGAGTGGGCAACCGTGTCGGCGAGTTTGGTCTCGGCCGCCGTGTTTGCCAGGGCGCTCGCCGAGGTTGCACCTACGGCGAGCCCGGCCGCGCCGCTAACCGCGGCTGCTGTTCCGGTTCCTAGAAACTTGCGTCTGCTGATCATTTAGTTGTCGTGATATTCCTCGTCGCCGCCGTCGCTCACCTTCGCGGTTAGCTCAAACGCCTGCTCGCTGCCGTCATCGAAAGCGAAGGTGAAGTTCACCTTGTCGCCCGAGACGATTGGCTTCTTGAGGTTCATCAGCATTACGTGCAGGCCGCCTGGCTCTAGGGTCACGCTGCCACCGGCCGGAATGGTGATTCCGTTCTCGGTCTCTTGCATCATGCCGTCGACTACCTCGTGGGTCTGCACCATCATGGCGATGTCGGTTGAGCCGCCGGTCAAGATGACGTCGTGGTCAGAGCCGTTGCTGATGGTTGCGAACACACCGGTCATGCCACCTTCGTGGTCTGAATACTCGGATGCTCGAACCCAAGCATTCTCAATGGTCAACTCGTGCGAGTGCTCGCTCGAGTTGTGGGTGGTGTCGGCGCAGCCGGTTAGGGCTACGGTGCTGAAGGCGCTAAAAGCGATTGCGGTTGCGATGAGAATTTTCTTCATGCGG
>JACCDY010310550.1_pt1 | contig 10268 bp, 10 predicted proteins | sample 7446391 | NCBI WGS metagenome assembly JACCDY01 (sample SAMN15323451, study PRJNA562643) | freshwater metagenome | isolation source: river surface water | place: USA:Blue River Watershed | collected 2017-08-18
CGCTCGTGTGGGGCGGGCCAGAACATTCAATTTTGCGCGCCGGCGCCCGCTCCGCGGCATCGGCGCTCTCCCGCTCCGCGGCATTGGCGCCCTCCCTCTCCGCGGCATCGACGCCCGCCCGCTCCGCGGCATTGGCGCCCGCCCTCTCCGCGGCATTGGCGCCCGCCCTCTCCGCGGCATCGACGCCCGCCCTCTCCGCGCCGCCCGGCGAGGGAGGCTCAGAGGGCGGCGGGCCCGACAATTGATTGTCGCAGGGGGCTTAATAATCCCATGAACGGACACGAAGTGGAGGACTTTGCCCTCGGAGCCACGGCTGCCGAGATTGAGGGAGTGGTGAGCGGAAATTGGGCGGTGGCGCCGCCTGCGACTTCGGCCGCGCCCGCGCGGTCACCCCTCGCGGTACCGCGGGCCCCCAGTCACCTACCGCCGACCCTGAGGGAGTCATGCCTAAAGGTCTTGGGCGCTGACGCCTCGGAGGCCCGCCAGGTGGAGTACCGGTGGCAGGGAGAGGAGGATGATTTCGACGCGGCCCTGGCATGTCTTCAGCGGACCCCGTACGGCCGGCGCGACCCGGTGGCGTTGAGGGCCCTCCCGCGCCGGCCGGGCCGCTTCGGCCAGCGGGAGGTAGAGTGGTTGAACGCGAACACGGACGCGTCGGTGCGTTTCGTGTTGGTGAGGGGCGCGAACCCGAGGCCCCGCAAGGTATACCCGAAAACGCCCGGCAAAAACCGGCATTGCGAGGAGATAGTGGTGAGGTTGAACTCGAGAGGGCGGCCAATCGGGGTGGCCTACAGGCCCAAGAGGATGACGCGGGTGGTGGTGCGGGTCGCCACGAAGCGGGTGGTGCGGCTCCCGCGGAACATACCCGCCCCGGGTCAGGGCTACGAGGACGCGCCCGACGAGTCCCGCCGGAAGGTGAGCCAGAAGGTAAGCTCGCTGAGGCGACGCGACCGGGCGGAGGGTCACGCGTCGGCCACGCTGACCCTCGCGGAGGCCCTGGCGCTGGTGGAGACCTCGCCGCGGGAGTGCCCGGGCTGCGGCTGCGCGCTGCTCTATGCCGCCTACGCGGATCGGTGCGCCTACCAGTTTAGTCTGGACCGGATCGACTGGGCCCGGCCCCACGCGCCGGGCAACGTCCGGGTGGTCTGCTGGGGATGCAACAGGGAGAGCGTGGACGGCCACGCGAAGACGTGCCCGGCCGGGTGCCATGCGAACCAGGAGCAGGGTCTCATATACCGCTACGCGCCCCCGGCCCCCGGGGATAATGCGGTCACCGGCAGCCCGCCGTACCCGGCAGAGAGCGCCCCATAGCCGGCGCGACGCCCGGCCCGCGGGCCTGCTTTTCTAGGCGCTCCGCCGCGGCGGGGCTCACTAGCCTCCGCCACCGAGCACGCCCATAGCCCCGGCAGCGACGACCAAAGCGACGCCGAACGCCGAATAAAGAGCGACGTAAGCGAGCAGCATTGCTATGGTCGTGACCCCACGAATCAAAAAGAGCGGCCGGTCTCGCGATTACACGCTTTCCGCCGCCGCGGCCTTGCGGAGATCTTGCGCGCCGAGGAGGGTGCGGCCCGCATGGATCGCTAAATTTCCGGCGCGGCCCAAGACTCGGACCAAGTAGTCTTCGGCCGCCGTTTGCAGCGCGGCGTACGCGCCTTGGTCAAAGTGGAATCCCCGGTCCTGCCACGAGTAGTCTTGGAGAAGTTCATCGCAGAGGCGGGCGAAGGCCGACGGGGGTATCGCGAGGTCGGTGCCGCTTTGCTCCTCACGGATCGCGCAGAGCTGATGATGCTCTCGGAGGGCTGCCGTACTAGGGCCCTCGCCCAAGGTCTCTGACAGGTAGCCGGCAATAAGTTTTTCCGCAGCAGTGGTAGCGGCGTCAATCTCATCCGCGGCGGGCTCGCCGTCCTCATCGCCCGCACCCGAATCGCGGACCAAGCGGTCAAAGGCATCCACCACCGCTTGGCGCCGCTTTTTGGCCACTGGCTGGGCTGCCCAGTCAATCAAATCCTCCGTGGCCCAGAGCCGGTCTCGCTTGCGGTGGGCGCGGTCCCTTTCCTGTTCGAGCTCTTCGACCGCGTCATCCAGCGGGCCGAGCATCTCCGATATGGCGGCGATCACCTCGCGAGCCTCATCCTCCGGGATGTCCGAACTTGGGGGCGGGTCGTCCGTCACCACAAACCTCCAGGCGTTTTCCGGGACAGAGGCTTTTGCGCGAGCGAGGGCGTCCCGCACGAAATCGGCGTCCCACGGGACGCCCGCGAAATCGTCCTCCAAGCTGTCGATCGCGTCCCTGGCCATGCACCGCAGGGTCTCTAACTCGCCCTCGAGCTCTTCCCTGTCGGCCTGTTCCTCGTCTGTCTCATCGTCGCTCGCGGTGGGCCCTTCCTCGAGCCACGTCGACTGGCTGGCGGCGTCTCCCGCAGGGGACGCTCGTCCATCTTCGTCCTCCGGGGGCGTGCCGTCGTCCGACACCGGAGAGACGCGGCCTGCCAGTACCGATAGTGCGGCCCACACGAGGTCGGAGGCCCGGGGCGGCTCGCCCTGCGCCCCGCACAAGGCCCCTAACTCGCGCCGCCAGGAGTTTGGTGAGTCCGCCCAAATCTGTTCAAGCTCCTCTAGAGCTTCGCGAGTCTTTTGGCCCGGGTATGCCCCCTCGCCACAGGCGGCCGCCACGCGTCTTTCCAACTCATCCATGTCGTCAATCCCAGTCATCTCGGTCAGGAATCCGGCCCCGATGGCGACCAAGTACGGCTCGTCGTCGTCCATGTCCCCCTCGGTTCCTACCGAGTCATCCGACTCGCCCGCATCTCCATCGGGCTGAGGGGCTGCGCGGGTCCCGCCAGGTTCGCGCACCGTCAACAAGGTACTGACCTCGGCACAGAGGGAGACGATTTCAGAAGCCTTGCGCCGAATGTCGGCAATCCCGTCTCTGGGGGTTTCCGACCACTCTTCCAGAAGATTGTCCACCTCTTGGTCATCCATTGCTCGAGTATCCTGGCTTTTATCAGCCTTCATTTGTGGGTCCCGATAACAAAATTGAATGCTCTGGTGGGGCCGCATCTTATGGCAGCATTTACAGTCAAACGCGTGGAGGAGCTGGTGACCATAACCGGTACCGTAGAGGCCAAGGGGGTCGCCGTGAGGCTCGCGCTATGCGCCGAGCTGAGTCAGCTCCCTGCGTTCCTCGACGGAACCGGGTGCCTCGAAGATGACGACGGAACGGTGAACGGCATCGTGACGACCCTGGCCATCAAGGGTTCCGCCGTCGTATACGAGGTGCTGAGCAAGCAGGGCGGGTCACCCATATCTGCGACCTTCGACGCCTATAGCCCGCCGATTAAAGGCCTTATCGGCAATCTCAGGGCATGTATCGAGCCGAAGTAGATTTTCGCCTTTTGCCTCGTAGTGACAAAAATTGAACCGCCTCGCCGCCGAGAACCACACCGCCGCCGACGATGCTCACCGGTTTCGGCCCCTTCTACTCCCTTGTAGCGCGAATCGCGGACATCGCCCAAAGGCGGGAATGCCATTTATCCCCGCCCCAGCGGGCTGATATTCCAAGTCCGCTGCGGGCCTTGAGCTTGCGGTGGTCCGAGGCTCACCAGGCCTCCCAAATAAAAGCGCGCCACGAGCGCGGCTATGCCCGGTCGCGAGGCCTGCCGAGACAAAAAACACTACCCCCGCGTGACGTCCTGATTCTAGTCCGATAGCCCTGGAGAAGTCGCAGGGCTCTCCGGTTTTTTGGCGCACCATGCCTGTCCGGGGGACAGGAGACTTTGTCAAGGCGCAACAATAAAAAGGGCGCGCGAAAGGCTCGGAGTACTCATTAGCTCCTCTTGCTTTTTGAGGTGGCGGACACGCAGTGGGAGCAGGATGCGCATCGAATTTCTCGCGAGTCGACTCGCGACAACCGCCGCGCAGTGGCGGCACCCCCACCCCCCCCGAAGCATTTTGTGTATGAGTATGGGCGCCGTTTGTGCTATAGCCCGAGATTCGGCAAATAGAGGCTTTGATTACTAATACGGCGTCAGCATTTTGTGTATCCTGCGTAAGTCGAATGTGTATTAGATGTCAGTATTTTGTGTATACTGTTGATGATCCCGTCAGCAAATTGTGTATTGGTGTAAGTCTTTTCACGCATGGCGTCGTGTAGCGAGTGCGGTAAAGTCTTTAGAGACAGTGTCGCACTGCGCAGACACTCCCGTCGACAAACACCGTGTACGACACTAGCCAAATACATTTGCCCTTGTGGCCAATCGTACCAACACCGACAGAGCTTACACAAGCATAAGCTAACTTGCTCGCTGTATGCGGATACCCTCGAACTCACGAAAAGGGGGGAGCAAAATCTCCAAACTTTCCCGCCGAGCCAAGAGAAAAAAGTTGAGCCGACTCAACTTCCTTCTTCAGTCGTGGTTCAAAACATTCAACACATTAACAACATTCAGGTGAACACTCTCGGGAATAACCCTCAGGTCTCCGTCGCTCCTATTAGTCAAATCACCGGACCAAACTCAGCCATTGTCCAGGCTCACCAGGTCGTGCCCCCTGCGTCAGACCCGTTTAGGTTTCCGGGGTGGCCATCAAAGTGGCCCCCCCCGCAGGTCCTCCCGGCCTCGTTCAAGCCATTGGGCTTCGAAATCAGTCAACCGGAATTGGAAGCGGCGGTGGGCTCATTGACGCCGGAGGAGCGATCCTCGTGCGCGAGAGGGGAGACATTGGGGGTGGCTCGGCTATTGGTGGAAATCCTGAAGCGGGTCCACGCAGACCCAAAGGAGAGAAACGTATACCTGAACCCGGCGAGGTCGGACCAGGCGTTAGTCTTCATTCCCTGCGCGTGGTCGGCGCAGCCACTGGAGGAGGCGGCGCAGTCGCTGTTCGCGCGAGTCCGGTTGCTGTTGGAGGACGCAGAGGGGACAGAAAAGAGAGACTACAACTCGGCGGTAGCAGGGGCTCGCAAAGGCTGTGAGGGAAAGCTCCCGCAGCTGGCGCGAGCATCGCGGGCGCAGCTGTCGGCGCACCTCGAAAACGTGCGCCGAGCGACGGCATCGGGGGAGGATTGGCTGGGGACGGGGGGGGAGCCATCGGACCAGCCGGCCTTCATAGGAAAGGAGCACGTGGGCCACCTAGAGGGCCCGGCGTTGGCCCCACCGTTGGAGCAGGCGGCGGGCGTATACTCGGCAGTGGACGTAAGCGAGGAGACGGCCCCATTACAGACAGCGAGAGCCTTGGCAGAGTGCGCGAGGTACATGCTGCAGACGCGCCCGACAAACCTAACAGTGCTGGAGGTGGAAGGAACCTTATACGCGCACGAGCGAGAGGCGGGCTGGGTTCCGTGGGACCGGGCACGAGCGGCGGAGGCGATACTCCGGAGGACAGTGTGGTTGCTGCGGGATCGCCTAAAGGGGGTTTCGGACACGCCGCTGGTAGCGCTGGTCCCCTGGCTGGGCCCGCGTTTGGGAGAGGTGTTGTCATCCCAGGCGGGCCGGGAGGCGGGGGAGAGGGTGTTGTGGCACTACACACGAGCGGCCACGCGTTACTATGGCGCCCTGCCACGGGTGCAGGACCCGCACGACCGCCGAGAGTCAGCGCGTCGCCTGCTGACGGGGGAGCCTCCGTGTGTGGCGTACGAACCGCCGGCGGCCCGAGCCCTAACCACAGTGGAGGGCACGCGGCCTCTGGTTTTGACCGAGGAGGACCTGGAGGAGCTTCTTGGCTGGTAGCGCGCATTCAGCTGCGCCTGAAACTCACGCCGGTCAGCAAATAAGCCCCCGGCTCGCACACCAGCGACAAAATCAAAGTGTGTGGGGAAAGTAGCTATTGCACTCACACCCTCTGACGATTAGTCGTCTGTAGGTCTAATTTGGTCGCAGCCCTAGTGTAGATCTCGAAAAAGGGAGTCTTTCGGCTCCCGGCAACAAGACGGGAAATCGAGAAGACTCTGTGAAGGAATACTCTCGTTCAAATTCCCTGTTCGAGGATCGGAGACCGGATGGCAGTTGGGTCGGAGAGCCCCGCGCGTGGTGGCTAAAATTGAACCGTGGCGACTCCCGGCACATTAACCATGCGCGTGTTGGCCATACTCGCACTACTCTTCCACGACCTCCTAGCCCAGGACGCTTACGCCCCGCGCCCCTGCGGCAAGAGTGATACCAGGGAATGCCTCAACGCCTGCTACTGCTCCTTCTGCACAACGAACCAAACACTGGCTGACGGGCTGCTCAACGGCACCATACCCCCGGATGCTCTTCCGAGGCATGACACCACACTCGGCACATGTGTCGACGACGACACGCCTTGCCCGAGCAAGTACATCACTGTCGACAGCGCGGCGGTAATCGCGGTCTCAGACGGTCGCGCATGTCAGGTTACGCTTAAGGGGGTAATTTGGTTCGGTTCCATCGCGGCGGCCATTACCTTAGTCGTAGTCCTGTATTGCTGCTACGAAGTGTATGCGAACAAGTGCACCCAGCGCGCGCACGATCGCAAAAAACCAGAATATGTCTAAGCCTCGGGCCCCCGACACAGACAACTCTGCTTGCGTTTTTTGGGCAATTCGCACTGACAAGCGAGGTGACGTACAAGGACCCCGCATCTGTCAAACAGCTAGAGAGTGTCGAGAACACAGCACAGCGCGCCGCGGCGCGGCGCGCCGAAGATGGAGAAAGATGTTGTCGAAATATGCGCCGCCGTTAACGCGCTAATTCCGCACCCCTGGTCTTGCCACAGCGCATTGGACGCCGTAGTTTTGTTGCGTGGCGGGGTGCAGATAGGAAGCGCCGTCACGCCCACTCCCGCAAGCTTTTGGCAGATGCGCGACCAGGCACAGGGCACATACCCTTTGCTCTACACTTTTGAGCTATACCGAATGTCGCACTCTATAGGGTTCATAGAGGCGAGGAGTCCCGGGGCCTCCGTGTACGAGCTGCAGAGCTTTCAGGGGGCCATGCCGTTAACAGCTCGCCGAGTAAGCAACGAGGACTTTGAGCGGATCATCTTCTTCCTCTATCAGTTAGAGTACGGCGACATTTCGCCAGAAAAGACGTCCGATACCCACGCCGCGCTATTTTACGGGATACCTCCCTTAAGCTCAGCGGAGCTGCCGAGTCGCTACGGCCGTATTTTAGCGAGCGTGTACCATCTTACCGGACAGGCAAAGGAGTTCCCGGCCCCACAGAGCTAAGAACAGTGCCTGGCGGCCCTGTGTTTCGCGCTCCAGGACTATCGGCAAAAGGCTCGCGAAGCCACTTATTTCGTACCCGCGGCGCGGGCTGCCTGCCATCCGCGGAGGTCCCCTACGGCGACCCGGCTGATGCCGACGTAGTTGCCATCCGGGTTCTCCCAGTAGGCCCCGTTGGCGTCGCACCCCATTAACGCGTAGGTGTCGCGTGCCGGGACAGCCTCGAGCTCGGAAATCAACGCCAGAGCGGCCGTGCGGGCGTCCCAAAAGGACCGGAAGACATAGTGGTGGTCTTGGACGCCGTCCTCATCGGTCGAGCTGAAGAGGAGGTAGCAGCAGGAGTCCATAGGGTGATTAGCGAGGCGGGCCATCAATTGTGGTTATCGGCCCACGCGATCTGCGAGTCGATAGCTCGCGACTTTTACTTTTCGCTCGCGCCAGTATGCGCCGCGCAGCCGTACCCCCCCCCTCAACGGCTACCCGAGGTAGCCTTTACGGGAGAACGCTACGAAATAAGGGTCATTTATGTCAATCGGCCCTAAAGTAGAATACATCGTGTAACCTTTCCGGGCAGTTAGAGGTAACAATTCCGGGATGATACGGTAACAATTCCGGGAAAAGGGTAACCATTGCGTAAAACATGGAGGCGCGAACATGTGACATTTGTCAGAAAACATTCCGAGATAGTTTGGACTTAAAAAGGCATAAAGCCAGAGTTACTAAATGCGACTCTGTCACGACCACGAAAAAATACAGATGTGTTTGCGAAAAGGAGTACAGCGACCGTCACAGTTTATACAGGCATCGGAAGGCATGCGCCCGATACGCCGGCACCCTCGTGCTCGCGGACACGAGAGAGCAAAACCTCAAAAAGCTGGGCCCGGCCCAAGAAAAAAAAGTTGAGCCGACTTCTCTCGCGGCCCCTGTGGTAGTTCAAAACATTACAAACACGATTCAACACATTCAGGTAAACACATTGGGCCACCATCAGCAGGTTTCTGTGGCCCCTGCCGGCCAAATAGGCGGGCCCACGGTCGTCGCGGGGGTCACAGGCGGAGCAAACACCGCTGTAGGACATAACGCGACAATACACGGCGTATCCGACCCACTCAGACTCCCAGGGTGGCCAGCAAAGTGGCCTGCACCGCCGATTCTCCCGTCCCCATTCAAGCCCCTCGGCTTCGAAATCTCTCAGCCAGAGCTGGAGGCGGCGGTGGGCTCACTGACATCGGAGGAGCGAGCATCATGTGCAAAAGGCGACACATTGGGAGTTTCCCGCCTGCTGGTGGAGATTTTGAAGCGCGTCCACTCGGACCCGAAGGAGAGGAACGTATACCTGAACCCGTCGCGCTCCGATCAGGCGCTGGTCTTTATTCCGTCGAGCTGGTCGGCGCAGCCCTTAGAGGAAGCAACCCAGGCGCTGTTTGCGCGTATCCGGGCGCAGCTAGAGGGGGTGGACAAAGGGGCGGAAAGAAGCGTAAGATCGGCGGTGAGCGGGGCGCGGAGGGGCTGCGAGGGTCGCCTTCCGCAGTTAGCTCGAGCCTCTCGGGCCCAGCTGTCGGCGCATCTAGAGAATGTGCGCAGGGCGACAGCGTCGGGGGAGGATTGGCTGGGGACTGGAGGGGAACAGTCGGACCAGCCGGCCTTTATTGGAAAAGAAATGGCGGGCCACCTGGTGGCCTCGATGCTGGCGCCGGCCCTGGAGCAGGCATCGGGCGTATACGCCCTAGGAGACGTAACGGAGGACACAGCGCGGGCCCAGGTGTCGCGGGCGCTGGCGGAGTGCGCGCGCTACATCCTCCACAGCCGCCCGACGAACCTAACAGTGCTGGAGGCAGACGGGCTACTATACGCGCACGAGCGAGAGGCGGGCTGGGTCCTGTGGGACCAGGCGCAGGCGGCGGAGGCGCTACTCCGGAGGACGGCGTGGGTACTAAACAACGAACTGCACGACATTCCCGGCTCGCCGTTGGTGGCCCTCCGCCCCTGGCTGTGCGAGAGACTCCCCGAGGTGTTGTCATCTCAGACGGGCCGGGAGGCGGGGGAGAGGGTGTTGTGGCACTACACGCAGGCGGCCGCGCGCTACTACGGCGCCCTGCCGCGGGTGCAGGACCCGCACGACCGCCGGGAGTCAGCGCGTCGCCTGTTGGCGGGGGAGCCCCCGTGCGTGGCGTACGAACCGCCGGCGGCCCAAGCCCTAGCCATGGAGGGCGGCCCCATGACGGACGCCTTGACGGAGGAGGACCTGGCGGAGCTCCTGGGCTGGTAGCCGCCACATTTGATTCTTCGCGAAACCCCCACTACCTTATTGCCGCGCGAACCATGGTCCTGACAGAATGGCGACCTGCCCCAGTTGACTGCCTTAAAGACCTGGAAGTGGAAGGATGGGCCCTCTGGGTGCTCGAGCGAAGAGAGTTTACGTCGCGCCTCCAGTGGCTTCCCCTAGAAATGATGGAAGACCTGTTCGCCCTGGTCGAGGCAGACATAGTTGGGAGAATACACGCAGTGGAGATTTGCAAAGTCGCAGCACGCGTCGGCCGGTTGGACTGGCTAGTAAATGCGCGGGCTCAGGACCCTCCCTGTCCCTGGAGCGAGTGGACCTGCGCCGTCGCCGCGACGTGCGGCCACCTCGAAATCCTAAAATGGCTCAGGGCCCAGAACCCGCCCTGCCCGTGGAACAAAGGGGAATGTATAGAGCACGCGGGTCGAAACGGGCACCACGAGGTGGTGGCCTGGCTGCGGGCTCAACCAGAGTAGGGCCCCAACATTTTTGACCATCGCGGACCGGATCGATTGGGCCCGCACACACTGGACAACGTAAGGGTGCTTTGCTGGGGGTGTAACCGGTGGAGCGTGGACGGTCACGCGAAGAAGTGTCCCGCGGGCTGTCATGCCCACCAGGCGCGAGGGGCGGTCTACCGCTACGCAGTACCCGCACCAGCGCAGTAGGCCGTACCCGTCGCCGCGCCCTGCTCCGCGCCCTGCTCCGCGCCCTGCTCCGCGCCCTGCTCCGCGCCCTGCTCCGCGCCCTGCTCCGCGCCCTGCTCCGCGGACTTGTTTTTTTTGGGCGAATCTGACATCGGAG
>JACCDY010859399.1_pt1 | contig 10266 bp, 8 predicted proteins | sample 7446391 | NCBI WGS metagenome assembly JACCDY01 (sample SAMN15323451, study PRJNA562643) | freshwater metagenome | isolation source: river surface water | place: USA:Blue River Watershed | collected 2017-08-18
AGTCCCCCCCCCCCCCCCCCCCCCCCCCCACCAAATTTTTTTTTTCCCCTCCTCCGCCCCCGCCGCCCCTCTCCCGGCAATATTTTTTCTGTGGTTTTGTTGTTACGCACCCAAACAAGATGATTTCTGTAGGGGGGGGGCCGGCGGGGGGGGGGGGGGAAAAAAAATATTGTGGGGGGGGGGGGGGGGGGGGGGGGGACTCGAACCCCCACACCATTGCTGGCGTCAGGACTTAACCCCGAAATTTTTTCCCGCGCTCTAAATGTTTCTCACTCGGAAAGGCAAAAAATTCAGTCGAATTTTTCGCCTTTCCCAAATTTTTTCCCAAACTCGCGCCACAATCTCTCAACGGCGCCACGACCTCGGGTAGCCTAAGATTGTAACTGAGCGATGCTGCTCCCTTCGAGTGAGGCAGCATGGCAAAACCCACCAACCGATCCCCCTGGATTGTCAAACTTGCAGGCCAAGAGCTCAAGAAATTCCGGCTTGAATCTCAGGCACACGAATACCTCGCCAGTTTGGGTTACACAAACTCAAATCCGGCGCCAAAGGGCTTCCCTCAAACAACTGGAAACGGCGTTTGAGGCGCAACCAGGCCACGCTGCAGGGCTATAACGTGCGGTATTTGTAGGCGGACACCAAGTTTGCGCGTTATGCGCTGGCGGGCAGCCAGGACAGGGCGAACATGCTCAGGGAATGGGTCAAGCAGGATTTGCTTGTCGTGGACGATCTGTTTCTGGTCAGGCGGGTCACGGCGGAGGCGGCAGAAGCGTTGCAGGCGATTGTTCACCAGCGCTACAAACTCAGGCGAACCATGGTGGTGACCTCCAACAGGGTGGTGCAGGACTGGGGGGCAAATATGTGGGGGATGTGACGATGGCCAGCACGATCTTGGACAGATTGATGCACCGCTGCGTGATGCTGGAGTTTGAGGCCAAGAGTTACAGGCTTAAGGAGGCGGCGGCACGCTTGGTCATCCAAGATGACGCGTCATAATCTGAGTACGCTGCCTGGGGGAGTTAGGGGTGGTGATCAGGGATTTCATTGCATATATACATTTCTCAAGGGTTTACCCTTAATTCTCGAATCACTCCCTAACCAGATACTGCGCAACATAGCTGAACATTGCGCCCCAAGCGGGTAGACTCGAAAGTTGGGCAAAATTGGACAGCGATGAGGGCAGTTTCACTATTTTCTGGGTGTGGCGGTAGCGATGCGGGTGTGATCGCTGCTGGCTTTGAGGTGGTCATGGCCAATGACAAGCTCCCCTATGCTCGCGACGTTTACTTAGCCAACCACCCAAATACGGACTACGTAGTCAAAGATGTCGGGAAGATCACCGCCTTCCCTGATGCGGAATTGTTGGTAGGTTGTTATCCCTGCCAAGGCTTCAGTCAAGGTGGAGTCCGCCAGGCTTCACGAGGAATCAATACACTTTACTTAGAGTTTGCAAGGGCATTACGCACCATTCGTCCACGGGCATTCGTTGTCGAAAATGTCTCTGGAATGGTTCGTAAGAACTTTGCTCATCTGTTGGAAGATCAGTTCAAGGTCTTCACTGAGGCAGGCTACCGAGTCAAAGCGCAGGTTCTCAATGCCATGGACTATGGTGTCGCGCAAGAGCGCCGCCGCATATTCATTGTTGGGATGCGTGACGATCTGGGCGTGGAGTATCAGTTCCCAGAACCTACATATGGTGTCGGACGTGCGTTGCCACATAAAACCATTGAACAAGCCATTGTGGATCTTCCATTGTGGCCAGAAGGTGAGTTCTATGCTCGCGATTTTCATTGGTACTACATGAGCCGAGATCGTCGTAGGGACTGGCATCAGGTTTCGAAGACAATCGTAGCCAATCCGCGTCACATGCCACTGCATCCAATGAGCCCAGCTCTTAAAAAGTTGGAGCACAACGTTTGGGTTTTTGAAAGCGATGCGCCAGCCCGCCGGTTCAGCTATCGCGAAGCCGCCCGGTTACAAGGATTTGCTGACGACTTTGTATTCCCTGACACGCCTGCTGGCAGCTTAGATATGCGTTACAAAGTCGCAGGCAACGCAGTCCCCCCCCCGCTTTTCCAAGCAGTGGTCGGGGCACTACCCAATATATGGGATTAATGGTAGCGAAATATTTCTAGCGCGTTTAAGAGAGGTAACGCTTCGCCAGGGAGCGCGATGGAGTTTTCTCGGGCAATATTGATAAACCTAGCTCTATCAACAACAACAACATTAGGTAAGTCACCGGTGCCATCAGCCCAAGCACCGTTTGGGCCATGTATGTCCATTGGCATGAAATAAAACTGCAACCAATCCGGCCCAATAAATACTTTTGAACTCAGCGCAGTTCGAGAAACACTATTGGGTTTGGTCTTCCAGTCCTCAACTGAGCAGCCGCATTGACCAATTGCTATTGGAAGCCTATCGCGATGGTCCCCCAATGTGTGCCAGGCCACCAAATCAATTCCTGCATCGCCTCTATCGTTTGGTAAGAACGCGTTATTTGCAAAAACGGGCTTCGCTCGCAGGTCTTCTGCCAACTTGGTCAAACGTTCAGCCTTGCCATTAGGATAGTGATGTGCGCCCGGCCAGAAACCATGCACTTGTGAGCTTTGAGGTGTCAGAAGTTTAAAGACACTGAGCGATGCGCGTTCAAACGCACTAGTCAAACTATTGTGATTTGGGACATATTGCAAGGCTGATGCTAATAAAAGAAAACGGTACCAAGTCCGTAGCGAATTATCAGCATCATCCTTCAGCTCCAAACCACGGTATTCAGAAGCTAAGGAAAAAGGATAAGCGTCACCAAACAAAGCAGCACGCCGCTTCAGTGTCTGCTCGCATTCACCCCAACGAGATTCGAGCTTATCCAAGCCATCGCTGCTCGCAGTAAGTCCAACCTCCTCGGCATCAGCCGAATAGTCGTCGGCTTCCGCCAAAGCCTCTTCCGCACCATCCAACGAGAAATACTTATCAGGATGCACCAACGCGCGCAATTCAATGTAATCCGCCCACAAAAAGGCTGCGGACCTGGATGGCGTCTTATCCAACTTATCCAGTAGTTCAGCGGGCATCGTCTCTCCGATCACGGATCACGTTGCGGACACTACGAGCCAAATCAAGCGCTTCATCAGCGGCACTTTCGTGAGCGGCGGTAATATTGACATGCTTTCCCAGTAACTTGAAAGCAGCTTCCAAAGCTTGCTTTACACCGATCAGAGCGCTATCCAGAGCCTCCTGCGGGCCAGAGGTAAGCCTGTAAGCAAGACTGAGATTGTGTGAATCGCGGATTTCCTCCAACGCAGTCTGGTTACCAACAACCTTTGCCAGCATTTCAAGGTTACGGCTTTCACCCAAAACAGTGCTATTGTCATCGCGCTGTGCATACAACCAAGTAAAGAGTTCGCCAGTCTTGTCTTTATCTAACCCATTTGCATCGATATCTTTGCGGCTTTGCAAACCGATATGTCGATAAAGGTTCTCGTAGGATAAAGCTGTCGAAAGAAGTGAAAAATCCACACGATCAGGGTCAATGCGCTGCAAACCAAAAAAATCATTTTCTTGCGCATAGTCCATCACAGCTAAGGATGTGAGCATTTGCCCAACATAGTCATGACGACTGCCAATTTCCTTAGCTAGGCGACGGAGCATCTCTTCATGATCCAGATCGCGGTACGACGATGTATTGCGAAGTCGCTCCAAATACCTCGCCTTGGCAATTGGCTTCCATGCCTTCACACCTGTAATGTGCCTAAATCCTAAATAGTGCAATACCTGATCGGCACTATCGAACACCAGGCAAGGCACAGTGGTTTTAACATTCCCCTTTTCTTCTGCCTGAGCTTTTGCCTCAGACAAGGTTGTGAGCTTTGCAGGGATTGTTAACTTACCGGCAAGGAGCTTCAACGCGGCAAGACGACGATTACCCTCTGCCACAAAATACTTACCTGAACCATTTCGCACGACGATCAATGGTTCGCCAGGGAAATAGCCCTGTTCACCAATAGACTCCATCAACTCCAAGACTCGCTCTTCACGCGCCATGCGCTCAATCAGCTTATCAATTGGCCCATCATTTACCGACTTTGGGAAACGAGGATTTTGTGGATCGAACTCCAAGTCATCCAGCGATAGCTCTTCTACTTCTTGGGGCATTTTGAATCCTTGTAGTCAATCACAGCCGTGAATCCATTCGAGCGCTCGTGGTTGTGGCCCGACTGGTAACCACTTCCACGATTGTAGACAGTGCCAAATTCGGCAGGCAGCCACGTTATGGGTAAAAAATGAAGCCCCCATCTGTCACCGTTCAAACTGCGAGTGAAGAAGCGCTTCGAATGTCGTTTCTGCTTTTGTTGTTGACTCACCTTGCTGGGAGTGAATCGACCTAGCTCGGGACACGACATCAAGAAAAATCCTTTGCTGTTCAGGTGTGGGTATCGGAACAAGCCACTCTTTGACCTGATCCGTTTTAAGATTTTGGAAAGTGGCGCCAACGGCTTGGCTCGCACTCCGCTGGCGCATTACCGAAAGGTAGCTGTAAAAGAACTCAGGCGAAACGCTCGGATCAAGGTCTCGAAATCCAACAAATCCGTCGTGAATACAAGCATTAACAGCCAATATCGCAGGCAAACCAACTGCCCCGCTTACTGCCATTACAACTTCACCAGCCTTCATGGGGCGGCTCTTTGTGGCACCAAGTTCAGTCAGACTGTCTATCCTCGGCGTTACATGCACTCCATCGCGGGTGATGTCTGCAATCATTAAGCGGGGAACAGGGCCGCCGAAAAATTGCGGATCACCTTGTGGTCGCGGTGAACTGCCACGAACGAGAGTGCATAAATTCTCGATTCGCGTAGTTTGCAACCCCTTCGGATTCGTCGCCGGATCACCAAACATGTCCAGAAAGATCGCCGGTACCAACTCAGCAGCCTTCTGCTGAGCCTCGCGCCGCAAGCGGACGATGCTTTCGGCGCGGGAAAGGATGTCAATGATTCGCTGTTGTTCTGCCTTGGAGGGCACCGGCATCAGCACCGAACGAATATCGTCAAGTGTGATGCCCTTGACTGTCGCCCCCACCCCAATACGCACGAAGTGCTCAGCCTTTGACAACAAGAACCAATAAAGGAATTCAGGCATCACGTCCTCACGCGGCGTTAGCGCCTTGATGTCCTGATTGATCGCAAGCTCAGTCCCCGCGATTGCAACCTTCCCCAGACCAACGCGACTCACCAAGAGAACCGTTCCTTTTGGAACTACATTTGTTGCGCTCGAAGCAACCGCCAATTCAGTAATGAATTCCTCAGTCGTAGAAATCACCGACTGCTTGAAGTCTTTAACTGTTGCCCATGGGATGCTGCCACCGAAAAAATCGGGATTCTTTCGGGATGGCGTGCCTCCACCAACAATCGAGCAAATTTCTCCAATAGGCACGAGCTGAGGTGAAGGCATCAATTTGTCTCCGCCAGCGCCAATATCAACGCCTCGATCTCCCCCGCAATTTCCACCTCAATTGCAGCCAGTTCATCAAGCAGCTCTCTCGGATCGCGATGTTCCACCTGCGCCGTGCTCCTGGGCCGATAGCGACTTGCCGACAAATTAAAGTCATTGCCTCGCAAGGTTGTGGCATCCGCCATCCACCATTTCTCAGTCCACTCCGCATCCTTGTCGCGCGCATCCCATTGGCTCGCCAGTTGCCCACGGTTGGTAAAAGCCGCTTTCAGCGCCGGGAAATCATCAGCCTCAATGGGCTGGTCATGATTGGCATCCAGCTTGTAGCCGTCGTTGTCGGCATGCAGGAACAGCACACGCTCGGTACTGCCGCCTTTGCGGAAGAACAGCACCGAGGTTTTCACGCCGGAATACGGCTGGAACACGCCACCGGGCAAGCTCAACACGGCCTCTACGCGGTTGTTCTCGACCAGGATGCGGCGCAGCTCTTTGTGGGCACCAGTGGAACCGAACAACACGCCTTCTGGCACGATAACACCGCAGCGGCCACCTGGGCGCAGGCTGTCGAGCATGTATTTCAGGAACAGCAGCTCGGTGGCGGTGGTGGTGCCCACCTTCACATCTTCCAGGATGCGATCCTTGTCTACCCGGCCAGAGAACGGCGGATTGGCCAGCACTACGTGGTAGCCATCGGCGGGCAGGTTCAGTTGCTCGCGGCGCCCGCTGTCCAGGGCCTCGGTCAGGGCGTTGCGTTTGAGGATGTTCACATCCGGCAGGCCGCGCAGTGTGAGGTTCATGCTGGCCAGGCGAACCATCTTGGGGTCCACATCGTTTCCAAAGAAGGTGCTGCTTTGCAGAGCCGCCACATGTGCCGCAGAAAGCCTGTCGCCCAGGCCACGGCGCTGCACCTTGCCATCCATTTCGGTTTCAGTGATGGCCGCAGGCGATGAGTTGGTCAGTCGGATGTGGTTAAAGGCTGCCACCAGGAAGCCTGCGGTGCCCGCAGCCGGGTCGTAGATGGTTTCGCCCACCTTGGGGTCCACCATTTCCACTATGGTGCGAATCACATGCCGGGGCGTGCGGAACTGACCCAACTCACCAGCCTGGCGTATCTGGCGCAAGACGTGTTCAAACAGATCGCCCTTGGTGTCGGAGTCCGCAGCGTCCAACCGCAGACCATCCACCAGCGTGATGACCTGGGTCAACACCGTGGGATCGTCAATGCTCAAACGGGCGCCACGCATGAAGTCGTGGGCACCGCCCTGCCCCAACTCGGCAAAAAAGGCGAACACCTCATCGCGCACGAAGCGGACAAGCGCCTCACCTGACAAGGCCTTGGCCCACACGGACCAACGGAACTGGTTACGCGCGACGGTTGTTGCACCGGTAGTGGGTGCATTGAGCGGATTCTTCAATTCCCAGTCGCCATCGAAGAGGCTGGTGTAGGTCTTCTTCAAGACCTTGGCGCGTAGCTTGTTCTCCGCGTCGATGCCTTCAACCAGATAAAAGAAGAACAGGAAGGACAACTGCTCGGCGTTGCTGACTGGATCAGGGTAGCCACCACCGTAGAGGTAGTCTCGGATTTGGTCGATGGACCGACGCATGTCAGGGGTCAATGGCATGGGTGCGTTCTCTCAGATTTCGTCAATGTTCAGTGCAGCGGCGCAGGAGCAGAGTCGCCTGCATGCGTGGAGCTGCCATCGGCATCCGGCAGGAACATGGCTTCGTTCATGTCGTCGATGATGGCCTGCAAGCGAGTGGCATCGCCGAACACGCGCACGCCCTGTTGCATGCCGCCCAACTGCTGGAAGGGGTGGAAGGCAAATTGCTCCACCATGAATTCGGCATCGCTGCCGCTGTATTGGTCTGGATTGGCGCGGAAGTGACTGCCGATCATGCGCAGCCAGGATTCTTCGCCAGGGTTGATGTCGCCCTGGTCCAGGCGACCCAACAGCCAGGCCTCAAACTTGGCACCCAGCGCATTGGCTAACTGCTCGGAGGCTTCTGGGAACACCATGTTGCCGTTCTCGTCCACCGTTACCCACTCGCGGGTGGTGGGATCGATATGGTCATCCACATCCAAGGACAACAGGCGCCGGGGTTCGTAGCGTTTGCGCGGTGCCTTAGCCACCACCACGCCGCCCTCGGAGTAATCATCGACATCACCGTGGTAGTCGCACACCCCCACGAAGTCGAACATGGTGAAGGTGGGCTTATTCTTGGCCTTGCGGGTGCCCCGGCCCCGCATCTGCTGGTAGAGGATGCTGGACCGCGTGAAACGTGCAAATACCAGGTTGACCACCTCGGGGCAGTCAAAGCCGGTATCGAGCATGTTGACCGACACCAGGATTTGCGGGAACGGCTCTTTTTTGAAGCGCCGGATTTTTGCCATGCCGTCCACGGTATCGTCGGTACCAAAGCCACTGACCACGTAGTCGGCCACGCGGACATCGGGGGACGGCTTTAAGTGCGCGAACTCGGCATCAAACATCTTGGCCAAGGTTTCCGCATGGCGCTTGTTGACGGCAAATACAATGGTCTTGCCCAGTTGCGGCTTGCGCAGCGCTCCCTTGGCATCGACAAAGCCCTTGTCCAGCACCTGCTTGAACTCGCGCACGATAGAACGGTTGCGCTCAGGGATGGTAAACCGACGCTCCAAGGCAGACGGGTCGATCATCACCTTGTCCTTGTCGCCAAACACCTGCTCAAACTCGGCGCGGGTTTCGGCATCCATGGCCGACCAGTCCAGCTCGGACTTGGCGACCTCAAAGCCGCCCTCGGCGGCGGTCTTGACGGTCTGGGCCTTGTAGATTTGATACGGGACTAGGTAGCCCTCGCGGATCGCGTCTTTGAGCTTGTAGGAAAAGGTAGGCTGGTCCACCTCGAAGAAGCGCAAGGTGTCTTTCACAAACGCCTTGTCTTCGTCGTCGCCATCGTCCTGGGTCGATATGCAGGGCGTAGCTGTCAGGCCTACCTGCACGCCATCGAAGTGTTTGAGCACCCCACTCCACTGCCCATAGATGCTGCGGTGGCACTCGTCGCTGATGATCAGGTCAAAGTAGCCGCTCGAATATTCGGCGTAGAGGTTCACCATGCTTTGCAGCGTGGTGATGGTGATGCGTTTTTCATCCTGGAAGCGGCGCCCGGCCCGCAACACATAGGCCGGATAGTCGGGGAGGTGTTCCGCAAAGGCATCTTCGGTCTGCTTTGCAAGTGGGATGCGGTCCACCAGGAACAGCACACGGGTTGCTGCATTGGCCTCGAACATGCGCTTGATAAATGCCGTAGCCGTGCGAGTCTTGCCGGTGCCAGTCGCCATTTCCACCAAGAGCTTGCGCCGCCCGTTGGCTATTTCGCTGGCCAGTGTGTCGATACAGGCTATCTGGTAATCGCGCTCGACGATGCGGCGGTCTATGGGGACTGTGAGCGGATCGCGACGCAATTGGCTCAAAGCGGCGCGGCGTTCCAAGTCGTCTTGCTTGAAGACGGTCTTAACCGGGTGCGGAAAGGCCTCGCGCTCCCACTCCCAAAACTGAACCTCGGAACCGTTGGATAGGAAGACATAGGGCACACCCATTTGCTGCGCGTAGGCCTTGGCTTGTCCAGCGGCATCGCCAGGATTGACGGAGAACCGCTTGGCTTCAATGACTGCCAGGGAGCGACCATGCCGGTCGCACAGCACATAGTCGGCCCGTGTGCCATCGGGCATGACCACCTCGAAGCGAACCGCATTGGTGTCCTGAATGTTCCAGCCCTGCGCAGCCAGCAGGGCGTCAATCTTCACGCGGGCGAAAGCTTCGTTGGTTGGCGGCATGTGCGGTTTTACTCCCCTGCTTTGGCTTAGTTGGAAGGCCAGCGCATCATCCTGCGCCTTTTTTATGAGCAACCTGATTGTGCCCAATTTTGATGGCCTTTCTGGCCCATGAGCGCAGGAAAGTGGCAGTGCACAGCCTTGCTACAAAGGTCCGCCTATGCTGCCGGAGTCAGAGCCACCTTTCAAAGCCAGCGGAGTGGACAATTAAAGGTCGATGTCAGCGAATTGGGCCTGCGCCTTGCCTACTCCGTGCAACATTCCTGTCTTGGCGGCCTTAAATTTTTCAACGCAAGTGTAGCTATCCCCATCAGTAAGGGCCATGCCTTCTGCGGTTTGTCGCAACGCCGCTAATATGCAGGTCATTTCATGTTTGTAGATCGCACCACGAAGAGCACTTTGGAAGCTGCGAAGAGCAAGCTGTGCCTTGGTGGTACCGCGTGGTCTTCCCACCTTAGGCTTCGCGGGTGTGGCCTGCTCAACTGGCTGGGACCCATTGGCAGTTTTGGATAGCAACCTGGCATCCATGTAATCGGCCATTTCGACGATGGACACCAAAATCTTGTCGCCAAGGTCCGAGGCAAGCTTGAAGGGCAGCTTTTTGGCGCTGACCAAGTTGTAGATATGCCCCTTGGAGTAGTCCGACAAGGATGCGATGTCGTCTATGTCAAGCATGACCTTGCCAGGAAACTTGGCCATTAGAACCGGCAAATGTCTCGACATTCAGGCCCTCCTTCCCAACATCACCTTCGCCCTAAATTTCCCAAATTTTTCCCAAACTGAGGGGCTAAAACAGGGTGAAAATGGATGAAAGTAGATGAAATAAGATGACTAAGTGAAAATGGCCTAAATTCTATATAAATCAAGAACTTAGGCCATTTCAGAGTGGTGCGCGGGGGGGGACTCGAACCCCCACACCATTGCTGGCGTCAGGACCTAAACCTGGTGCGTCTACCAATTTCGCCACCCGCGCTGGTTCCAGAAAAAAAGGGGGCGGCCTGTGGTCACAGACC
>JACCDY011452042.1_pt1 | contig 10260 bp, 8 predicted proteins | sample 7446391 | NCBI WGS metagenome assembly JACCDY01 (sample SAMN15323451, study PRJNA562643) | freshwater metagenome | isolation source: river surface water | place: USA:Blue River Watershed | collected 2017-08-18
CGCCTCTGGCTGGAGCAGCGCCCCCAGCGAGGCGTGTGGGCCGGTCTGTTCAGCCTGCCTGTTTTCTCCAGCGAGAAAGAGTTGCTCGAGGCTTGGCCGGGTGGCCGTGTGCAGGCGTATCTGCCGGCCTGGGTGCATGTGCTCACGCACAAGGACTTGCACTTGCACCCCGTTCAGCTTCAGGTACATGTCGGGCAAGCACCTTCTGATTGGCAGGGGCAGTGGTTGACCCGATCGCAGGCTTTGGCGCTGGGCCTGCCTGCGCCCATACGCAAGCTGTTAGAGGGCGTTTGACACGGGCTCAGCCCGCATCGAGTTCGCGGTGACGCTTGAGGGTCGGGTAGCGACCAGAAAAGGCCTGGACCAATTGCTCAACCAGGTAAACCGAACGGTGCTGTCCACCCGTGCAGCCAATGGCGACGGTCACATAGCTGCGATGGTCGCGCTCAATATGCGGGATCCAGTGGCTCAAAAAGTCGCTGATCTGCTGTTGCATGAGCTGCACTTCGTCGAATTGCAACAAATACTGCTTGATCGGTTCGTCGCGTCCGGTCAGGGGCCGCAGATGGGACTCGTAGTGCGGGTTGGGCAGCATGCGCACATCGAACACATAGTCTGCGTCGATGGGCACGCCTCGCTTGAATGCAAAAGACTCGAACACCAGCGTCATTTGCTGGGTGCGTTTGCCAATCAGGGTTTTGACATACGACTGCAGTTGCGCTGCACGCAGCAGGCCAGTGTCAATCACATGCGCATGCTCGCGAAGCTCGGCCAGCATTTCTCGTTCAAGCTCAATCGTTTCGGCCAGACCGACATCGCTGGGCAGGTAGTCTCGACCTGACAAGGGGTGCTTGCGGCGTGTTTCTGAAAAGCGACGCAGCAGCACATCGGAAGCGGCGTCCAGAAACAGGGTTTTGACGGTGAGCCCCATCTCGCGCAGCACGGCCAGTTGCTCGGGCAGCATGTCCAGCGAGTCGGCGCTGCGCATGTCGATGGCAATGCCCAGCTGCCGCACCTTGTCTTGCTCGAGTTCGAGTTTCACCAGCGGGATCAGCAATTCGGGAGGCAGGTTGTCGATGCAAAAGTAGCCCGAGTCTTCCAGCGCATGCAAGGCCACGGACTTGCCGGAGCCGGACATGCCAGTGATCAACAACACATCCATGGGCTTCATGCGGGGGCTCCTTGCGCGTGGGCAAGCATTTCGCGGGCATGGGCCAGCGAGGTGTCTGAGGACTTGGCACCGCCCAGCATGCGTGCAATTTCCTGTACACGCTCTTCCTGGGTAAGGGGAGTCACTGTGCTCTGCGTGCCTTGGGCGTTGCTGCTTTTGCTGACGCGCAAATGGTGGTTGGCGCACGCAGCCACCTGCGGCAGGTGCGTGACTGCGAGCACCTGGCGGTGGCGACCGAGTTGCTGCATCAGCTGGCCCACAGTTTGGGCCACAGCGCCCCCCACACCCGAATCGACCTCGTCAAAAATCAGGGTGCCAGCGCTGCCCAGCTCGCTGGTGGTGACCGCAATGGCCAAGGCAATGCGCGAAAGCTCGCCGCCTGAGGCTACTTTACCCACGGGCTTGGGCGTGCTGCCTGCGTGGCCGGCGACGAGAAACACCACGTCTTCCAGGCCATGGCTGGCGGGGGCCTCCAGTTTGGGCAGTTCAATCTCGAAACGCCCACCCTGCATGCCCAGCTGCTGCATGGCTGCCGTCACTTTGCCCGTCAATTCCGGCGCTGCTTTCTGGCGTTGTTTGCTGATGCGCTTGGCCAATTCCAGAAGGTGTGCATGGGCTTGTTGTTCAGCCTGGGTCAATGCCTGCAGATCGGCGGCTGCCTCCAACTGAGCCAACTCGCGCTGCCAGCCTTGCAGGGTTTGAGCCAATTCTTCCGGCGGGCGCTTGAAGCGGCGGGCCAGGGACATCCACAAACCCATGCGCTCATCGAGTTGGGCAAGTTGAGAGGGGTCCAGATCGGTTTTACGCAAATAGGTGTGCAGGCTGCGGGCCACATCGTCCACCTGGGCGTAGGCAGACTCCAGGGTTTGCGCCCACTGGGCAAACTCCGGTTCGATGTGCGCCATCTCCTGGAGCTGCCCAGTGGCGCGTTGGAGCAAGCTGCTGGCGCTGTTTTCGTCATCGTCCAGTTGCTGAGCAGCTTGTTGTGCAGTGTCCAGCAAGGCTTGAGCGTGCGACAGACGGCTGTGTTGGCTGTTGAGCTCGGTCCACTCGTCGGTGCCGGGGGCGAGCTTCTGGACTTCGGCAATTTGCCAGTTCAGGCGTTCTTGTTCGCTTTGCAGCTTGTCTTGGGCGCTCTTGGCTTGTTCGAGCGCTTGCTGCACTTGTCGCCACTGTTGCCAGGCCGACTGCAAAGGAGCGGTGTCAATGCGGGCGTAGGCATCGAGCAACTCGCGCACTTGCTGCGCTCGGGTCAGGCTTTGCCAGGCGTGTTGGCCGTGAATGTCCAACAAGAATTCACCCAGCTCACGCAATTGTGTGGCGGTGGCGGCGCTGCCGTTGATCCAGGCGCGGCTTTTGCCTTGCGTGTCTACCGTGCGGCGCAGCAGCAGGGGGCCATCGACTTCCAGACCTGCATCTTGCAGCCAGGCGTGGGCGGTTTCGGGGCAGTCAAATTCGGCGGCCACCTCGCAGCGACTCGCGCCTTCGCGAATCGTGCCGGTGTCTGCTCGGGCACCCAGCACGAATTGCACCGCATCAATCAGGATGGATTTGCCTGCACCGGTTTCACCCGTGAGGGCAGAGAAACCGGTGTTCAGATCCAGTTCTAGCGCTTGCACGATCACAAAGTCGCGCAGCGCCATGCGCAGCAGCGCCATGGCTCAGTAGCCTCCCTCATTCCAATGCATTTTTTTGCGAAGCGTGTCAAAGTAGTTCCAGCCCTCGGGATGCAAGAAGCGCACCGTGTGCTGTGAGCGTTTGACGTTGATGCGGTCACCAATCATCAAGGACGCCAGCGACTGCATGTCAAAGTTGGCACTGGCGTAGCGGCCCGAGACCAGCTCCATGCTGATAGCGCACGAGTCCGGCAGCACGATGGGGCGGTTGGACAAGGTGTGCGGCGCAATCGGAGCCATGACCCAGCCGCCCAGCACCGGGTGCATAAGGGGGCCGCCGGCGGACAAACTGTAGGCCGTGGAACCCGTGGGCGTGGCAATGATCAGACCGTCAGCGCGCTGGTTGGCCAGAAAGTGGCCGTCCACCTCCACGCGCAACTCCAGCATGCCCGAAGTGCCGCCGCGGTTGACCACCACGTCGTTCATGGCCAGGGCATCAAACACGCTGTGACCGTCGCGCATCACTTGCGCCTGCAAAATACGGCGGTCTTCGGTCTGGTAGTGGCCTTGCAGCATGGGCTTCAAGACTTCCTGGTAATTCTGGATGGGAATGTCGGTGATGAAGCCCAGGCGCCCCTGGTTGATACCGATCAGTGGCAGCCCGTATTGCGCCATTTGTCGGCCCACGCCCAGCATGGTGCCGTCACCGCCAATGACCAGGCCCAGGTCGCACTCTTTGCCAATGCGCTCGCGCGGCAGGGTCGGCAGCTGGGTCAGACCGGTGTGGGTGGCGGTGTCGTGCTCCAGAACCACTTCGATACCCAGGCGCTCCAGAAAGTGCACCATCTCTTCGAGCACCTTGCGGGAAATCTCCAGCGCGCTGCCGTGAGTGGTGGCGTGGTACTTGCCAAAAAGAGCAACGTGGCGGAATCTGGATTTCATGCGCAAATTACATCATTAAAATGAGCCATATGCTCGACGATCGCGCCAAGTTATTGCTCAAAGCGTTGGTTGAACGCTATATCGCTGACGGCCAGCCCGTCGGCTCGCGCACGCTTTCCAAGGCTTCGGGGCTGGAGTTGTCCCCGGCCACGATCCGTAACGTCATGGCGGACCTGGAAGACCTGGGCCTGATTGCCAGCCCGCATACCTCGGCCGGGCGGGTTCCTACAGCCAAGGGTTACCGCCTGTTTGTCGACACCATGCTGACCATTCGCCGGGACCAGGCGCAGGCCTCGGCCTTGTCGCCCACACTGGCTCCCGACCAGCCTCAAAAGGTGATTGCCAGCGCTGCATCGCTGCTGTCCAACTTGTCGCAGTTTGTGGGCGTGGTCATGGCGCCCAAACGCTCGTCAGTGTTCAAGCATATTGAATTTCTCAAGCTTTCCGAAAAACGCTTGCTGGTCATCATCGTCTCGCCTGATGGAGATGTGCAAAACCGGATCTTGTTTACCGAGGTGGATTACTCGTCCAGCCAGTTGATTGAGGCGTCCAACTACCTGAACACGCACTTTGCCGGCATGGCCATTGAGCAAGTGCGGGCGCGTTTGCAGCAAGACCTCAAGCGCCTTCAGGGTGAAATTGCCAAGCTGATGCAGGCAGCGGTGCAAGTGGGCTCCGAAGCCATGACGCAGGACACCAGCGAGGTGGTGATTTCTGGTGAACGCAACCTGCTCTCGGTCAGCGACTTTTCCAGCGACATGGGCCACCTGCGGCGTGCGTTTGAACTGTTCGAACAAAAGACGCAGCTCATGCGGCTGCTGGATGTGTCCAGTCAGGCCGAAGGCGTGCGCATTTACATTGGCGGCGAAAGCCAGATCGTGCCCATGCAGGAGCTGTCGGTGGTGAGCGCGCCTTACGAGGTGGACGGGCAGGTGGTTGGCACGCTGGGGGTGATTGGCCCCACACGCATGGCGTATGACCGGATGATCGAGATCGTGGACATCACCTCACGCTTGGTGGGCAATGCACTGAGCCAGGGGAAGTCCTGAAATTTTGGTAGGGCGTGTAGGACTTGAACCTACGACCAAAGGATTATGAGTCCTCTGCTCTAACCAACTGAGCTAACGCCCCCCATTCCCGCAGGAAAGCCGCAATTGTAGTGTGACTCAGGCCCTGAGCAGGTCCTGCAGCTGCTGCGTTTGCAGTCGGTTGCCGTGTTGGCTCACCACCTGGGCTGCAGCGCGGTTGGCCAGTGTGGCGGCCGTGCGCAAGTCCATGTGGTGGGTCATGCCGTACAAAAAGGCGCCAGCAAACATGTCGCCTGCGCCGTTGGTGTCTACTGCCTTGACGGGCGCGGCGGGCACTTCGATCACGTTTTGGCCTTGAATGACCAGGCTGCCTTTGGGGCCACGGGTCAGGCACACGGTTTTGCCTAAAGCGGACAGGGTCTGCACCATGGTGTTCAGGTCTGTGCTGCCGCTCCAGACTTGCGCTTCTTCTTCGTTGGCAAACAGGTAGTCCACCCCATCGGCCAGCATGGCCAGCAAGCCGTCTTTGCAGAAGTTGATCATGCTCACATCGCTCAAAGTCAGCGCCAGTTGGACATGGTGCTCGCGTGCGATCTGGCGGCCTTGCAAGGCGGCTTGTAAGCCGGTGGGTGAAGCGGCCAGGTAGCCCTCCATGTAGTAGATGCGGCTTTTGGCAATGTCGGTCGGGTGCAGGCTGTGGCTGTCGAGCTCGGCGCTCACGCCCAAAAAGGTGCACATGGTTCGCTCGGCGTCTGGCGTGACCAGGACCATGCAGCTGCCGGTCTGGCCGTGTTCGGCGCGGGTGTGGCTGAGGTTGGTGGCCACGCCGTTGGCCTGCAAGTCCTGGGCATAAAAAGCGCCCAGTTCGTCGTCGGCCACGCGGCAGGAGTAAAACGCCTGTCCGCCCAATTGGGCAAGGGCGACAGCGGTGTTGGCGGCTGAGCCGCCACCGGTGCGACGATGGTGCAGGCCTTGCACATGGCCAAGCAACTCGGTGCGGCGGGGGGCGTCAATCAGGGTCATGTGGCGCTTGCTCACGCCCATGGTGGCGAGCAAGTCGTCGCCCACTTCGTATTCGGTATCGACCAAGGCGTTGCCAATGGCGTAGAGGTGGTAGTGGCTCATGAAAACTCGTCTGTCTCAAATGTGATGCTGCCCGTGAGTGTATCGGCTTAAAATGCGGCCGCTGCTACTGTTTTGCAGCGTATTTTTTACAGGTTTATTGATATGAAGCGTGAATTCTTTTCCCATGGGCCCCGTCATGAGCGTCGTTCTTCCGAGCGTCACGGCGCGTGCATGGCACTTATCGATGGTCGATTCCTGATCTGGCTGGCGCAACAAGGCGCCATGGGCACAACTGGTGAGTCGGTCAACCGCCAGGGGTTGCTCACCTTGCTGGCCCAATCTTTGTCGCAATCCGGGCTGGATGTGGACTTGCGCCGCATCTACTGGTACACCGACCGCTCTGACGGCCTGGTGATCGATGACCAGATCGTGCGTCTGGTGCAAACCCACGATGCCGATGGCGGCGCTTCACTGCTGCGCTCGTTGGGTCATGACCTGAAGCAACTGGCTGCCCACCATGCTTGCGACCATGTATTGGTGGCCAGCGATGACGAACGCTTTTTGGCCAGCATCGATGAAGCCCAGCTCAGTGGTTTGAGCGTCCACTTGCTGGCTGACGAGTCCGCACGCAACATGCCGCAAATGGTCCGCACGGACCCTGGTTGGGCACGGTTGCTGGCGCAGGCCGATCGACGCGTGATCGTCAACTCCCAGGCGCTGGCCGACATTCTGCAAGGCAAGACGCCGGTGGGTATGGGCCTGGCTGTTGAGGATCTGGAAGAGCTGAAAAAGTCCATGCAGGAAGTGATTTCGAGCTGGTGGGACGAAGAGCCCGAAGACCTGCGCGAAGACCTGCGCGAGGCGCTGCAGATCAGCCGCGGCATTCCGCAAGAAGTGGATCGCCAACTGCTGCTGCGCATGCGTCACCGCTTGGCGCGTGCATTGAGCTTGCCCGAGAAGAAACTGCTGCGCGAAACTCTGCGTCACGTGGTGATGGGTGAGCAGGCGCAGTCTCAGACCGATGGTTTGCCGGAAGATACTTCCAACGAGGATTGATCGAAGTCGCTAAGCTGCAGGCCATCAGCGCCAGCAGCGAAGCCTTCGTGACGGAGGTGGGACTCGGCCTGGGTCATCACTTCCAGAAGTTTTTCAAAGCCCAGGCTCTCTGCCATTGTCTTTTCGAGGTGATAGCGCAGCACCAGCAGACCCTGCAACTCACGGTGTTCTCGAATTTGCAGCGGGGAATCAAAGGGCGTCAGCTCTTTGTGCCAATGCAGCATTTTTTCGATGTCCTGCTCGTCATGCAGTGGCAGTTCCAGTGAGAGTGATAGCCTTGCAATGCGTTCACCCAGTCGTTGGAACAGAGCCTCAGCCCGCTCGATCTCATTGTCCAGGCCAGAGGTGTTTGTCGGCGTGCGGAAAAAAGACGTCATGCGTACGAGTTTAGCGGGACAGAGCAGTCAGCAGATGAAAAAAGCCCAGTCATGCGACTGGGCTTTTTGTTTGGTGCCGATAACCGGAATCGAACTGGTGACCTACGCGTTACGAATGCGTTGCTCTACCAACTGAGCTATATCGGCGTGGGCAAAATTATACCGTGGTGTGGTAGCGGGTGACGCGGTCCACCTCGTTCTTGCTGCCCAGCATTACGCTTACGCGTTGGTGCAGTTGATCGGGCTGGATGTCGAGGATACGCTCTTTGCCATTGGTGGCAGCACCACCTGCCTGCTCGATCAACCAGCTCATCGGGTTGGCTTCGTACATCAGGCGCAGCTTGCCGGCTTTGCCCGGCTCGCGCTTGTCCCAGGGGTACATGAAGACGCCACCACGGGTCAGGATGCGGTGCACGTCGGCAACCATGGAGGCGATCCAGCGCATGTTGAAGTCTTTGCCGCGTGGGCCTTCTTTCCCCTGCAGGCATTCATCAATATAGCGGCGCATGGGGTCAGCCCAATGGCGCATATTGCTCATGTTGATGGCGAATTCTTTGGTGTCGGCCGGGATGCTGACATTCTCTTGCGTGAGCACAAAAGAGCCTTGCTCTCGGTCGAGCGTGAACATGGCTACGCCATCGCCCACGGTCAGCACCAGTGTGGTCTGAGGGCCGTAGACGCAGTAACCGGCTGCGACCTGGTTTTTGCCTGGTTGCAGGAAGTCTTGTTCACTCACGCCCTGGCTGCCTTCGGGTTTCTTGAGCACACTGAAAATGGTGCCAATGCTGACGTTGACGTCGATGTTCGACGAGCCGTCCAAAGGATCAAACAGCAACAGGTATTCGCCTTGCGGGTAGCGGTTGGGCACGGGCAGGATGTGATCCATTTCTTCGGAAGCCATGGCGGCCAGGTGGCCGCCCCATTCATTGGCTTCGATCAGCACATCGTTGGCAATGATGTCCAGTTTTTTCTGGACTTCGCCTTGCACGTTTTCGCTTTCAGCACTGCCCAGCACCCCACCGAGCGCTCCCTTGTTGACGGCGTGACTGATGCTTTTGCAAGCCCGTGCGACCACCTCCAGCAGCAGGCGCAGTTCGGCAGGTATCTTGCCTTTGCTGCGTTGCTGCTCGACCAGGTAGCGAGAGAGGGAAATTTTGCTGCTCATATGGATTCCTTAGGGCTTGCAAACATTCAGGCGCTGGCCAGAGCGCGGCTGATCACTTCGCGCACATCGTTGCTCAAATCGGCTTTGGCGGCGACGCGTTCAATGGCCACTTTGGCGGCGTCCCGGTAGGGTTGCTCCAGGCGGGCCCAGCGGTCCATGGCACGCGCCAGTCGGGCAGCGACTTGCGGGTTGATGGCGTCCAGCGCCAGCACCTGCTCGCTCCAGTACACATAGCCTGCGGCGTCCTGGCGGTGGAAGGCGGCCGGGTTGGCGTTGCAGTAGCTGAAGATCAGGCTGCGCGCCCGGTTGGGGTTGCGCAGGTTGAAGTCGGGGTGCTGCATGAGTTGACGCACTTTGGGCAACACATCACCACCGCGGTCTGGCGCGCCAGCTTGCAGGGCAAACCATTTGTCAATCACCAGCGCTTCGTCCTTGAACAAGGCGTGGAAACGCTCCAGTGCAGGTTGAGCCAGTGCATGGCCGCTGATGACCAGAGCCGACAACGCGTTGAATCGGTCGGTCATGTTGCTGGCGTCCTTGAACTGCTGGTAGACCTTGCCCACGCTGACGTCGTCGCCGTGGGTCTGCGCAGCGATGCACAGCATGGTCATGGCCAGGCCACTCAAGGCGCGGCGACCGCTGGAAAAAGCGTCGGGCTGGTAAGCGCCGATGCTGTAGTAGGTGTCCAGTGCCCATTGCCAATCGGCATGCAAGGCCAGTGCCAGTTGCTGTCGCATGGCCTCGCGCACGGTGTGCACGCGCTGAGGGTCGACGCTCTCCAATTGGTCTGCCATGTAGGCTTCGGACGGCAGCGTCAGGGCCAGCTCCTTGAACGCGGCATCCAGCTGTGGGTGGCGCAAGACGGTACGCAATGCTTCGACGAGTGCAGTAGGTAGCGGCTGGTTAGAGGACGTATCTGCGGGCGTGCGCAGCGCTTGAAGTGCGGCCTGCAGCATCAGGCGTTGACCGGCCTCCCAGCGGTTGAAGGCGTCACTGTCATGTGCCAGCAGGCTCATGAGGGCGTCCGTGCTCAAACCATCGTCGAGCAGCACTGGCGCACTGAAGCCACGCAGCAGGGAGGGCACAGGCTCGCTGTCCAGATTCACAAAAGTCCAGCTGGCGCTGGCCTCGGTCAACACCAGTGTGGTTTGCTCGGCACTGTCGTTACTGCCGGCCAGCTGCAGGGGCAGGGGGCGGCCGTCGGCGGTCAACAAACCTAGCGTGACGGGGATGACAAATGGTTCTTTGACAGCTTGCTCTGGTGTGGCAGGGCAGCTTTGGCTGAGTGTGAGTGTGTAGCTGCACTCGGCCGCGTTGTACTGGCCACGGGCCTGCAAGCGCGGTGTTCCGGCCTGGCTGTACCAGCGCTTGAACTGCGGCAGGTGCTGTGCCAGCGCTGTGCCGGGGTTGGCGTCGGCAATCGCCTCTGCAAAGTCGTCACAGGTCACGGCTTTGCCGTCGTGGCGCTCGAAATACAGCTTCATGCCTTTGGCAAACCCGTCGCGGCTGGTCAGGGTCTGCATCATGCGGACCACCTCGGCACCTTTTTCGTAGATGGTGACGGTGTAGAAGTTGTTGATCTCGACGTACTGGTCCGGGCGCACCGGGTGGGCCATGGGGCCCGCGTCTTCGGCAAACTGGACGGTGCGCAGTACGCGCACATCTTCGATGCGCTTGACGGCGCGGGCGCTGGCCTCGTGGGCCATGTCCTGGCTGAACTCCTGGTCGCGGAAGACGGTGAGGCCTTCCTTGAGCGAGAGCTGGAACCAGTCGCGGCAGGTGATGCGGTTGCCGGTCCAGTTGTGGAAATACTCGTGGCCCACGACGGATTCGATATTGC
>JACCDY010681024.1_pt1 | contig 10258 bp, 17 predicted proteins | sample 7446391 | NCBI WGS metagenome assembly JACCDY01 (sample SAMN15323451, study PRJNA562643) | freshwater metagenome | isolation source: river surface water | place: USA:Blue River Watershed | collected 2017-08-18
CACGGACTCTACCACTGAGCTACTCCCGCAAATTACTATGCTGGTCCTACTTCATAATGTGTCAATACTTTTCCTTCTAATACTTTTTGTGCATCTGGGTCATTTCGAAATGCTGTGATTGCCGCTGTTGCTTCTTCTGTTTGATAGAAAAACGATGCAACCCCACCTTCGAAATATATTTTCACTAAATACTTCGTCATATTTTTCTCCTTCTAATGCCCAGGGCGAGACTCGAACTCGCAAGACCGTGAGGCCGGCAGATTTTAAGTCTGCTGTGTATACCATTCCACCACCAGGGCGTATGGACGGATGTTGTAGTATCCTCTCGTTTGATTGAGAAGAACTTACCTATTATCGTTGGTGCCATCCTCACCGAACGTTTATCCACCTACGAGGACTTCTGCTTACGGAAACTTCCCCTGCACCGTTGTAGCGGTGTCTCACGTAAGGGTCACTTAAATCGTGTGGCGTGGGAATACTCCTACCACGGGTAAGCTCTACAACGGACCTTCTATTGTTAATCAACATACGCCCGCTGGGATTCGAACCCAGACTGTAGAGATTAAAAGTCTCTTGTGCTAACCGTTAAACACTACGAGCGCTCACCACACCTTTAATCTAACACATCGGATTTCGTTTGTCAACCCCTATCTTAATATATACTAATTATTTACGTTTTCTACGCGGATTTCTAACTCTTGTTGCTTTTACTTTTATACTAGATTGCCATGATTTTCTTGGTTTTCTAGTGTGTCCTTTTCTTTTATGTGTTGCCATACTATCTCCTATATAACGGACAGTGTAGGATTCGAACCCACGGTACCTTTCGGTACGAGAGATTAGTAATCTCCTGCTTTAGACCACTCAGCCAACTGTCCAAAAACTAGTTTAACATCGCTTGTAATCGTTGGATTTCGTTTTGTAGATTATTAATCCTACTTTCAATTTCTTCTTTTGTCAAGTAGTCTTTTTCCCAAATATATTGTGTGTCTTGGTAATTTTCTCGTAATCTTTTTTCGGCAAAACTTCTAAATGTTGTTACATCATACCATCCAGAACTATAGTGTCTTGCCATATCTTCATAACCACGAACTTGTATTTTTGTAACATTGTGATTAGAACCTTGTAGAAAAAACTGTGGTAGCGAACCCTTGTCGTGACTAATAGTTAATTGTAAACTATCACCAACCTTTTCTTGCCACAAACTATGTAATAATTTTGCATCTTCATTATTTTCCAAATGTGCTGTTGGTTGGAACTTATTTGGGTAGTGACACGATATCCAATTAAACACATTTCGTTTCGCAGCTTCTATTGAATATCCGATAAAGTCATTACGAATTTTTTGTTGTTGGAGATTGAAGAATAACTTATCTTCATTTTCATAAACTTTTGAGTCGGAAGAATCATTTCGACGATTAACTTTTAAATTACGTAAATTGTAATTGTGGTTGATAGTTGATGCATCATATAAATTCATCCGTGTTGGTTCGTCAAAAATAAATTCCATCTCTTTATATCGGATATTATAAGGATAGTTATCACCACCCGCAGTTATCATAACTTCGGTATTAACTTTTCTCACTTCGTCTATTGCTCGTAATACTTTTTCAAAGTTAGGTAAGAACTCTAAATCGGTATCAAAATGAAATACCCAATCTGCTCCAAAAAATCCATTTCTCTGCGAATAATCAAACAGCATATTCATATTTACACCGATTTTGCCAAACCAGTGTAATTGGTCTAAAAACTTTACAGATTCTTCCGGCAATCCCATCTCGTACATATTTTTTACTTCAACCACATTTTCCAAACCAAATTCTTTTACACGTTGATGTGTTTGACTTTCACTCGAACGTTCGTTTAATGCGTTGTTAAATAAAATTACTTTTACATCAAAATGTGGAACAACATATCTCTTTAACGAAGCTAGGTAAAGATTAATGTATCCATTATCTTCCGCTTCTTTAGTTTTACCACACGTTGACAAAAATAACAATTTCATAACTTTCTCCAATAAAACGGGATGGACGGGAATCGAACCCGCAACCTCTGCAGTGACAGTGCAGTGCTCTAACCGATTGAGCTACCACCCCAACCTACTATCTACGAGGTAAAATAACCACTCGCATTGTATCAACTGCCAATACTCGTCTAAGTTGTGGATACCTATATTCATCTGGTGTTCTTATGTCGTCAACGACTTTGGCAACAATTATCGCAGTAAGTCCCACCATATTTGGGAACGCTCCAAATGCAGTTCCGACATATCCATTGTTAGTATAGGATATAGGATTTACGGTTGATACTGTGTCTATATGTCCGAAACCAGCGCTAGCTTTTACATAGACATTACTACTAATCAAAACCATACGTTGACCGCGAATATTAGTAACTGCACCAATATGTTTGGTAGTTTGTATTTCCGTTACCTGCTGTTGTGATATGTCTACGTAAATTGTATCTACGTCCTTCAAAAAACTTATCTCATAATTTTGTTTTACTTCTTGTGGTTCAGTTGGTGCTGCACATCCGAATACGAACAACAACATCCATAACCGATTCATAAGTCACCTCTTAGGGCTTATTAGTTTGTGTGACAGTCTCGTAAAGGGTTTCAAATTCTTGGTGCGTTGCTACTTCATCATCAAAGTTCTGCTTGTAATACACTCGTGCTAACTTACGGAATACTTTCTTGTTGAGTTGAAGTTCTTCACAGATATCACCAATTACATTCTTCTGTAGGTCACGTTCTGCTGCTACACGCGTCATAGATGTTGCCATATCCTTTAACGCGGCTTCCAGCTTCAACTTGTCGTTCGGTGTTAAGTTCATAATAACCTCTTTGTTGTGATTTGTAAAGCGTCCGATGAGGGACTTGAACCCCCGACCCGCGCATTAACAGTGCGCTGCTCTAACCAACTGAGCTAATCGGACAAACACGCCCCGTGGGACTCGAACCCACACCTAGCAGATTTGGAGGCTGCTGTGCTACCAATTACACCAAGGACGCATCATGCCAAGAGAGGGAGTCGAACCCCCGACGCCAGCCTCTTCAGGGCTGCGCTCTACCAACTGAGCTATCTTGGCTTATGGAAAATCTTCACCCTCATAATCGGGATGTAAATTTTTCATATTTTCTATACCTTGAAACCATTTCCAACTTATAACAACACACAAAATAAAAATAATTCCGTATATCATATCTATCTCCAATATATGCACCGTGAAGGAATCGAACCTTCAACCTGGTGATTAAGAGTCACATGCTCTGCCAATTGAGCTAACGGTGCGAAATAGGCATGGCTGGAGTTGAACCAGCGACCCCTGCTTTATCAGAGCAGTGCTCTAACCACCTGAGCTACATGCCTGTATGGGAGTGGTAGGACTCGAACCTACGAAGTCGAATGACGAGAGATTTACAGTCTCCTGCAATTGCCACTATGCGACACTCCCTTAATACCCATACACTTCATAATCTTCTTTATACAAAACTTTGGTTAACTCAATAAATCTTGGTGATGTAAAGTCTAACCAATTATATTTTACATAGTCGGAAGGGCCGTTTATTGGTACTTTTGTTGTATCTAATCCCAAACTTTCTTCTATCCACACATTAAATTCTGCTAGATTTTCGTAACGAAAAACTTTCACTTCAGGATAGTTTACTGCACTAACTTGTGTTTTTAGCACTTCCGCCATCATACCTGCTTCCCACATAAGTTTATCGTATACTTTTTGATTTTTAACCTTGCAGTTTTCATCAACCGCTTCAAAAAATACATCACAAAGTAAATTTATATCCAACATCCAATCTGGATATGGTACACCATCTGTCGGTAAAATATTTTGATATTCTGGATATGGTATATCGTGATATATACGTTGAAACTCATCTATATCGTGTATTATTCCAGACTTCAATCTATCTACTGGGTTTCTAATGACAGAGAATGCTTTACCAACGTTTCCATATATCGTAACAGATTCCTTGTAAGAAAAATGAGTGTGTGATTGATTGTCATTTTCAGCAAATATAGTTCTATACGCTCTGGTCGCTGTTTTGGGTATTCTAATCCATATCCATTCTGAGTTATCAACCAACGATTTAACTATCATTACTTCTCTACTATTTCAATCATAATTTGACCACGTGCGGAGATTGATGGCCAAAATGCGATATTAAATTGATTGAAATCTAAAGGTCCAAGAGATTTTTCTACACTATCTACTGCTTCTTCTCGTGTAGGGAATTCACCTTGTGTTTCTGTTCCGTTATACTTGACGATAAACATACTTTCTCCCTGTTGATAGCGGGGGAGGGATTCGAACCCTCGACCTCACGATTATGAGTCGTGCGCTCTCACCAACTGAGCTACCCTGCCACTTTTCTTATATATAATTTAACCCATATCCATACTTTTGTCAAGTTTGAATATTTATTCCATTTTTTAATTTCTTCTATCTTCCTATAACACCCGATGCATGAATTATTATGTAATTTACACACTTTTATGCATGGAGATTTGACTACATATTCCACCATCGAATAAATCCTAAGGCATCTACACCAAGCCAGACAAGGTTGACGATAACCATAGGATAGTCACGCTTTTCCCAGAAACTATGCAACATTCCTGCGTGGCCAAAGAATAACAGGGTGTAACTAAATGACATCGGTACCGATACACGACCTGCCAACAAAAGACCACCAACAATAAGAATAAGAATCGCCCACCACTTACGAGTGTGGATTCTGTGCTCTGCCGTATCAGATAGTGTAATTGGTTTTGCTGTGAAAATTGTTTTCATTAGTATTGTCCCGTTTCTATTGCGTGTTTAATATCACCACCCTGCAATTCTTTGTTCTTCTTTATTGAACCAAAGATTATCGTAAGGGCTAAAATAAGTAGGGTGCCGAATGCAATAGTCGTCGCAATTATATTTTTTATAATTTCTCTGTTTAATTTTTGCATACTCATTCTCCTTATTAAAGGTGCGAGTCAGATTCGAACTGACGCGGGATATTACTCCAAGGGTTTTGCAGACCCGTGCCTTCAGCCACTCGGCCACCGCACCAACGCTCTTGGAGGGACTCGAACCCCCAACCCGCTGAGTAGAAATCAGCTGCGCTATCCAATTACGCCACAAGAGCAAACGCCCCAAGAAGGATTCGAACCCACAACCCCCTGATCCGAAGTCAGGTGCTCTATCCAGTTGAGCTATTGAGGCTTAAGCTTACAACCAGGATTGAACTGGTGACCTCCACTTTACCAAAGTGGTGCTCTACCAACTGAGCTATGTAAGCGGTTAATTATTATATCCAGGATCTCTTGGTATAACCATCCAACACAAGAGATAAAAGATTACTGCGGGGAGTGGTGAAAGAAATGCTGCGACGAAGATTAATCGAATAAGCGTTGGGTCGATTCCTAGTGATTCTGCGAATCCACCACAAACACCAGCGATTTTATTTTCTGTATTACTAAGATAAACACGCTTCATATAACACTCCATATTGGTGTGAAGGGTGACTGACGGGGCTCGAACCCGCGACCCGCGGAACCACAATCCGCTGCTCTGCCAGCTGAGCTACAATCACCATATATGCACTCGGTGGGGGTCGAACCCACACGCCTTACGGCGCCAGCTCCTAAGGCTGGTGCGTCTCCCAATTCCGCCACAAGTGCAACTACTACTTAAAACTTCGTCTGGTCCCGTTCCGCGGAACAAGCCATATGGTCAGCCCAATGAATAATATACGGAAGATTGGTTTTCATTGGATACACCGAATGATTCTTTAGATACGCCTTATTGCTATCATCATACATACCGTCCGACAATTTGATTGCAATCCATTCCTTCTCGGTAACAGGAATTTCAAACTTCTGTAGGAGGTACAGTGCACGATCAGTAACCGTCATATATTGAATGTTTTCATTGTACTTATACATTTCACCACGTTTACGGTGCCAGTCACTATCTTGGTCGAGATAGTATGGACCGGACTCATTACCTAATTTACCAAGGTCGTGATGAAGTGCTGCAAACACCATCTCTTGTTTCGTAAAGTCAATGTCACCACCAATTCCCTTGTATATAGTTGCCACCTTCATCGCTGCGTCTGCAACGTGAACTACGTGGTCAAGATACCCACCAGGAAACGCATTATGATAATGTACCTTACCTGATGCGGGGGCGGTGATGAGTTGATCACCAAACACTTCATACATCGCATTAATCTTTTCTACCCGTGGATCTTCTGCGAGATATGCATTGAACTTCTCCAAGTTTTTCTGCGCCTTCTCTTCGTAGTCAATCATAACCATTTCCTCGTTAGGGTTACATAAAATATAATACAACGAGAAAGAAATGTCAATCCCGTTGTATTATATAATAATAAAGTATTTATGCGACTAATATATTTTTATTAATACGGGACTGTTGCTTTGTCCACAACTCAAATATAGTAGGTGTAGTTGGTATTTTTGTCAGTTCCATACCAATTGTTTCTAACAATTTATCTGCTTTCTTATTATTACAAGTACTACAACTCGTCACTACATTTTCCCATACATCCTTACCACCCTTAGCAACAGGATGTACGTGATCACGAGTTAAAAATTCTTTACTCTTGAACTGACTCTTGTGCCGATTACAATACTGGCAGGTATATCCATCACGGACAAATAGGTTTTTCTGTGTTAGTAAAGCTGGTGTCTTGAATACACGGCGGCCCTTGATGTATCGCACTAATGCAATCATTAGTGGAACTGGGAATGTCTGTCTTGGTGACCGCACCACCAACTCTGGATGTTCCTCTACTATAATAGCTTTTCCTTCTAGAAATAACAGAAGTGCTCTTTTCGAGGTCACGACCGTTATGGGCTCATACGTGGCATTCAGGACAACACATTTGGTTGAATCCAGCGCCATAGCCATACGTTTACTCCTGAGGTTTTATTTCGTTTAAGAGTTTGTTAATACTATTGTCTTTGAACATTTGTAATGTATCTCTTGCTTTTGCTGCCATCTCATAATCTTCTACTTGTACTGCGTATTTCATTGCGTCTTGTAGTACAATTTCATAGTCATTCCGTTTAACCACAGCTGTGTGTTTTTGTTTGCTGTGAATCGGGTTGATTTGAAACAGTTCCACCTTATCCAAATCTTCACGAATACCTTTTCGTACTTGTTTTATGAGATACTTGTAGACAGTTGCTTTATTCTCATGTAAAAACTTTTGTATTACGGGAAATGGCTTTGGTGGTAAGTTTAACATTTACTTCCCCTTCTTCTTAGGTGTCTTTTTCTTTACAACCTTTTTCTTCTTTGGTTCTGGTGTATCTTTTTCACCTGTTTCTACACCTTTACAAAACACACGACCATCGGTGTGTACATATCGTTGCTTAAAATGCCATCCACGAGGAAACTTCTCACCCTCAGGTTTTGGTGAAATTATCTTTGGTGGTTCTATGGAACGTTGGATACAGTATGCACAAGTAACTGCTACTATATCTTGTGCGACCGTGACTGTCGTTATCTTACATTCTTTACATATAAGAGTTTTACGTTCCATAACTCCCAACTTACCACCAACATACTTTGTAACCTTTTTCTTTAACATAAGTCCTCTGTATGATTATTGGTTGTTAATCATTCTTTGGTCGCTTCGAATTTGCTGCAAATGCGACATTATGGTGTAACATATCCTTTTGTGCTGCTATGTTTGCATGCGGTATACTTGGATCAATTTTAAATGGTAAACAGGTGCTACCACAATTATCTGCATCTTTTTTATTTTCTTGGGTTGGTTGTTCTTCCAATCCAAAATTTCTTCTGCGTGCAGCTTCATACTTCTCATAGTTTTTACCAAGCATTTTTTCCGCTTCCGCGTCAGTTGCATATCTCATAAACACCATAACATACTTTCCGTTATCGTCTTTAGCAACTTCCACCATCCAATTCATATCTACTGGAGGGTTCCATCCGAAGTAGTTGCCAATTTGTCCTATAAATTTGCGTCTATCTTCTTCTGCTACTCCCTCATCACCTGCCCATCTTCCCGAGGCGTACCCAAACTGGGTTACCCAATTACGTAACATGGGTCAGTCGAATCCAGATGATGTGATTCCGCCAGACCCACCATATCTTCCTAGATGCTCCGTAAGCAGTTTCCAGCCCAAAGATTCTTTTATTGGTGTGTAACCAATAGGTTCATCATTCGCATCAAATTTATCGTCTTTACCAACTACCGACTCTGCGAATTCTTTAGGAATTTCCGATATTTGACCAGACTCAAATAATTCCTGTATGATTTTGTATCTTTGTGCGTACGCTCCCGAAGTGTCTATATGGTCTGCGTGTAATTCACGTTTCATATTGACCTCTCGTTTAACGTTAAAAAAACCTTTATCCTCTTGACTTCCAAAGTCTAAACTGTCTGTTCCACTGTGCTTCGAGAAACACCAACTTTTGTTTTACATTTCGTGGAGAACCTGCGAGTTCTACCGCACCGCGAAACTTCCGTAATACTTCTCTTTGCTCTAACAGTTCCGACAACATTCTTGCTGCTTTAATGTTTTTCATTATTACATCAGCTTCTTCCATCAGTAATTGATTAGTTTCTACTGACATTGGAGAGTATACATAATCAAAGATGCGTTTAATAATTTTGAACACATACATCTTTACCTCCTGTAAATTATTAACACAACCTTCAATTTTTATGGACCTGGCGGGAGTCGAACCCGCGTCCGAGACTGCTTCCTACTAAGTGTTTATGTGTGTAGTTCTTTGTTCGTATTCATCTAACTCTCGTCAAAGAACAAACCTAAGTTAGATATAGGATAGTTGTGTTTGATATTAGTTACTACCCGTCACTAATACTACACCACATGCTGAATCCAAATACCCTTATGTGGGTCAGATATTTGGTCCTTCGGCTCTACTGCTTACGCAGCGAGGGCGAGAGGTTGGCTGTATGAGTTGCCAGTTAATGTTTTTTGGTCTGTTTTACTCGTCTTACCAAACGAGACACAACGTTCAGTCATCTACATCCCGTCGAAACCATGACAGGCCCTTATAACTACCATAAATATCTACACTTAAATATAAAAAGACCGAATTGATTTGTCAAGTCGGTCTTAATATAAAATTTATATTACAGCTCTCCCCTTATCCAGTTCCCAGTCTCGTTCTGGTCGAACTTCTAGATTTTTATTCCACACAGCTTCTAGTAGTGGGGTAGGCTGACCGTTTACTTTTCCAAATTGTATTAGAGCATTTAAATCTTTAGGGAAACAAGTACCACCAAATCCAAAATGACCATCGTGCCCAGGAACATTCCAGTGCGTGTCTCCCAATCTAGCGTCTTTCATTAAAACATTTGTTATTCTATCGTAACTAATTCCTACTTTTTGGCATATTTGATGTATTTCATTTAAATATGCAATTTTTGTAGATAGAAACGTATTGGCTACGTACTTAATCATTTCTGCTTCTTTTGCGGACACAAGAGTTATATCTGCATTTTCAAATCTTTCCGTATATAAATCATATACAGGTCTTATTTCTTTATGATTATCACCTGTGTATCCGAGTATAATATTAACTTGTGACATAAAATCGTTAATATAGTTTTTTTCTGTTAAGAATTCCGGATTGAAACAAAGTGTTAAGTGCGGAAATTCTTCTGCCAACTTATTAGTTGTTCCAGGTGTGATTGTAGACTTAATTACACATATTGGTTTGTACTCTGTGTGTAGTGTAACCATTTGTGATAATACGCTACGTACTATGTCAGTATTACACGTGCCATCTGTGTTCATCGGTGTTGGTACACAAACGAATATAATTTGTGCTTTACTAAGTACGCTTTGTACCGAGGTTTCCGTACACGTTTTTACCGTGTCATATGTGACAACGTTATTTGTTGACTCAAACCCTTTTTGCACAGCAGTACCCACGTAACCAAGTCCTATAACTCCTATTGTTTTCATACTACCCTCGTGATTGGACCTATATTTGATCGTCTACTATACCAACCTTTGTTGGTAGATATGTCATTTATTTGTTTGAAAGCTGCATCGTATTTGTGTGCCAATTTGTACATATCAAAATTTTCTACGGCAAATTGACGAACGTATTCTCTTGATATTACACCATTTTCTATTTGCTCCAATCCAGCTAAGAAATCACCAAGAGTTCGACATTGGTATCCTGTTTTACCGTGTTCTATGGTTTCTGTAAAGCTTCC
>JACCDY010151868.1_pt1 | contig 10251 bp, 9 predicted proteins | sample 7446391 | NCBI WGS metagenome assembly JACCDY01 (sample SAMN15323451, study PRJNA562643) | freshwater metagenome | isolation source: river surface water | place: USA:Blue River Watershed | collected 2017-08-18
CCGATTGGCGTGGCAGAAGGGGGGAGGTGGCACCCGAGGTCACGAAGACCTTGCCCTTGGTACAGGCGGCATGGCCTGCCGCCCTTGCGAGATCGGTGTCGGTCAGTCCGAAAAATGCGTCGATCGAGGGATCCTTAGCCACGGCACTGCGGATATCATCGCCTGCAACTTTTGCAGAGGAGGGAGTGGAAAGGATGGTGAGGGCAACCTTTTCCCCTCCGATCCCGCCGCAAGCATTGATCTGACGTACCGCTGCCTTGGCTCCCTCCAGAGAGGGAACACCGAGAGGGGCAAGTTCCCCGGTGGTGCTGTAGACGGCACCTAGTCGGATCTCGGCTTTCAAGGAGGGAAGGCAAACTGCTGAGGCAAGGAGCAGGGAAAGGGCGAGGGGTGTGGCTTTCATAAGCGTTTTTGTAATCACCGGCTAAGAGAGGTGCAATACGGAAGAGAGGCCCGGAGACGGTTGATTTGGCTCGCCTGAGATCAATGCCTTCGGATGAATTCCACGGTGAGCAATTTCCCCGTCATCGAGCATCTCTGCCATGCGCCGTCTCTGATTCTGCTGCTGGTCTTGATCCTTGGACTCTCGGGATTTGTCTGCGGTTTGGTTGGGTTCGGCTTCGGCATTGTCGGAACCTCCGTGCTCTGGATCCTACCACCACGGGAGGGAATCCCCTTGCTCATGCTGCTTGCGGCCTGCAGTCAGATCGCATCCATTGGTCAGTTGCGTTCCTCGATGACGCCGTTGCGCGAATGGTGGCCGGATGGACCCGCTCCCTGCATCCTTGCAGGATTGCTCGGAATGCCCCTCGGTCTCTGGCTGCTCTCGCGTCTGAATGCCAATCTGATCGCTTCGTTAATAGGGCTGGTGACCGGGTTATGCGCGATCTGGATCGTCCTGAGGTCCTGGGTCATGGGCTCTCGTCCCCTCAGGCGGACACTTCCCGGTTCACTCCTCGCGGGTCTGCTTGGCGGAACGATCGGCGGATTATGCGCCAATCCGGGTTCCGTAATGATCATCTGGTCGAATCTTCTCGGGTTGTCGAAGGAGCAACAGCGGGCCACGATTCAGCCCTTCATCCTGGCCATCCAACTCACGGCTCTCTGCATTTTCGCTCTCCGTGGGGGTGTTTTCAGCGGGTGCCTTTGGATTCTCTGGGCGTCCTCCCTCATTGTGATCCTGATCACCACAAGACTTGGCGGGATGGTTTTTCGAAAGTTATCGGATTCCGCCTACAAGAGACTGGTCCTGATCCTCCTGACCATGTCGGGGGCCAGCATGATGGCCAAGGGGTGGGGATTCTGGAGCGGCCTCTTGTCAAAAGTTGATCACCTCGTTTTCTGGCTCTGAGGAGGGATTCAGATCTCACCCTTCATGTTTTGCCAACCCGAGGAATCGTGACTATTGGATGTTCTGTGTGGGTGCGTTCCATATTCTCTAAAGTTCCGCCGAAAGCGTGGATCTGGATCTCCATCCTGATCGCCGCCGCATCCAACTCCGTGGTGGTCAAGATCCAGCAACTCGGTGCCTGCCACCCCACCATGCATGGAGTCAACCCGATCAGTTACTGCAACCTGCTTTTCGCGGGAAGCGTCGTGGCTTTCACGACACTGCTCATCTTGCGTCCCAAGCAGATCAGGCCGGTTGAGTTAAGGCAGTTCTCACGACGTGAGTGGATTGTCACAATTCTTGCAGCATCACTGGCCGGCGGGGTCGCTCCAATCCTTCTCTTTGAAGCGCTTTCCGAATCGAGTGTGACCGGGGTTGTACTGGTTCAGACCATCGAGATTCCCCTGGTGCTTTTGCTGGCATGGATTCTCTACAGGGAGCGCTCCGGGTGGGTGGCGGTTTTGGGAGGAATCGTCGCCTTCGGAGGGGTCTTTCTGACGGCATGGTATGGCAACCGGGGCATGTTGGCTTTTGGCCGCGGGGAGGTGATGGCGATTCTTGGAACGGTCGCCGCCGTGCTTGCCACACAACTGAGTCGAAAGGTGATGTCGCGGATGTCGCCTGTTCTTTTCGGCATGGTCCGCAATTTTCTCGGAATCTTCCTCTTTGCCGGGATCGTGCTCGCATATTTTGGTCTGGGGCATTTTACAGACATCTTCTCGCCCTATCTCTGGGCATGGACGCTGGTGTACGGCTCGCTCATCGTGGTCGTGGGGCAGTTGTCTTGGTTCCGAGGAATCAGTTCCGTCTCCGCAGCAGAGATTGCCGTGGCCGCCGCATTCACGCCGGTTGCAGGTGTCTTATTCGCATGGCTTCTCCTCGGGGAACATCCCTCAACGGGTCAGTGGATCGGCGGTCTCGTGATCATGGCGGGGGTGTTCCTGAATCTGGTGGGTGAGCGACTCCGTGGGGTTCCGGAGGTGCCGATGGGGGAAAATGTCTCCGGTTCCGTCTTTCGCGGGATCTGATCTTTTCGACTAGTCTTTTTCCCATGCTGGTAGAGATTGCAACCATGCGAAATCTGATCCTGCTTTCTGCGCTCCTCCTCCCTATTGTTCACGGTTCCATGACCGCCGCCCCGACACCATCTCCATCCCCAGCCAAGACAGCCACGGCCACCTTTGGCGGAGGCTGCTTCTGGTGTGTCGATGCCGTCTACCAGTATGTTCCGGGCGTTCTCAAAATCACTTCGGGATATGCAGGGGGTACGGTCCCCAATCCCACCTATGAGCAGGTCTGCACGGGACGCACCGGCCATGCCGAGGTGGTCCAGATCTCCTACGATCCCTCCAAGGTGACCTATGACCAGTTACTGGATCTCTTCTGGAAAGCCCATGACCCCACGACGCTCAACCGCCAGGGGGCCGATCACGGAACGCAGTATCGCTCGATTATCCTGACCTCCTCTCCCGAAGAGGCCGCTGCGGCCGAGGCCTCCAAGAAGAAGGCCCAGGCTCAGTTCCCCGATCCCATCGTCACCGAGATCGTGCCGCTGACAACCTTCTATCCCGCCGAGGAGTACCATCAGGACTATTACCAAAACAATAAGGACAAGAACCCTTACTGCCAGGTGGTCATCGCTCCGAAGCTCAAGAAGCTCGGGCTTGGCAAGTAAGGAGAGAGCTTAAGGTGTCCGAACTCAGAGGAAGAGTTTTTATCACGGGCTCCGGTGTTCTTTCCGGAGATGCCGCTTCCCCCGGAGATCTCTGGTCGCATTGTCTGCAAGGTAAGCGGGTCGGCGGAGCCATTGCATGCGATCAGGAAATTGCTTCCGAGATAGGCCTTTCCACGGGTGACCTTTCGATTCTGGGACGTCATCAACTTCTCGCCCTCGGTGCCGTGGATCAGGCATGGAGATCGGCGGGATTGGGATCCGCGACGAATCGGCTGCGTGGTGAGGGAAGTAAGGAGCGGCACGCTTCCTTCGGATGTGTCGGCGGAAGCTCCCTTGGAGGGCTCGTTGCCATGGAACGGGACCTCGCCGCCGCCCAGGGGGAACGTTTCTCCCCTTATGCCGTGAGTCGCTGGCGTGGTAACTCCATACCGGCTGTCGTTTCCCTTCGTCATGGCCTCGGAGGCACCGTTCTTTCCCTCAATGCCGCTTCGGCAACCGGTGCCCAGATCCTCTGGACGGCAGGGACTTTGATTCGCGGCGGTATCGTCGATGCCGTGGTGGCCGTTGCCGCCGATGCCTCGCTTTCCGATTCCGTGGCCAAAGCGATGTCACGCAACGGAAGCGTTGCCAAAAATACGGGCTCCGCTCCGTTGTCGGGCAATCGCTCGGGGATGACTCCGGCCGAGGGAGCCGCCTCACTGATCCTCGAGAGCGAGGCGCATGCCGTGGCGCGAGGAGCCTCTCCCTTTGCGGAGTGGCTAGGCGGGTTAAGTGCCAATGAGGGTTATCATCTGCAGGCGCCGGATCCTTCCGGTGCCACCCTCGAACGTCTGATTCGGGAAGTCGTGAAGGCCTCGGGACGAAGATCCATAGACTGGGTGTCGCTCCATGCCACGGGGACTGCCCGCTTCGATGCGGTGGAGTGCTCGGTTCTCTCACGAGTGATGGGTGAGGAGCGTCCTTGGATCAGCGCATTCAAAGGGGTGACGGGCCATGCCCTCTCGGCATCCGGGCTGATCGAGGCGGTTCTACTGGTGGAGGGCCTCAGGCTCGGAGAATGCCCGCCGCTTCCCTCGGAGGTCGATTCTGACCTTGGGCTCAGCCTTCCCGATCCTGCCTCATCGCCGGTTCCCAAAACGGCGCTTCAGATCGCACAGGGAATGGGGGGTGATGTCGTCGTGAATCTGCTCTCCGCGATCAAGTGATCGAACGCTGATGTCTTTGGAACCATGGTTCCTCAATCAAGGGGTCCCGAAATCTCTTGATTGGAATCTTCTATGGCAGGAGGCCGTGGGGCGCTTTGGAAAAAGTCCCTGCCTCCGTCTGCGGGATCGCTGGTTGAGCTTCCGTGAACTGGATGAGGAGTCCGAACGTCTGGCCTCCATGCTGTGCACCAATCCTAGTTGGCGCCGAGGGGCATTGGTGCTGCTACCAGTGAAGGGGGAGGAGTTTTTTACCAAGCTCCTCGCAGTCTGGTGTGCGGGAGGGGTTGCCGTGCCGTGCAAGGATGATGCCGTCGTGGGGAACGCGCGTCCCGAGGGCTCCGTTGATTTTATCTGGGGTGAGGGGATGCCGGTTGCCGCCGGATCAAGGATCGGTCTTCCCTCGTCGGAGTGGCATGCGATTTACCGGACATCGGGTTCCACAGGCGAGCCCCGCGCGATTGTCCGGGGGTGGCGTCAGGCCCTTTATGAGGCAGGGCACTATGCGGCCGTCCTCGGTCTTCGAGCAGGAATGGACTGCACGATGCTGATCCATCCCACCTTCGGCGCCTCCACGAAACATTTCCTGGGATGCCTGTTGAGCGGTTGCAGGCAGTCCGTCCCATCCGTCACAGGTACTTCAATAAGTGGAGGAGATCTCCTGTATGCAACTCCATCCCAGATTCAGGCCCGTGAGTCGGAGCTGAATTCGGGTCGTTGCTTTGACCAGATCAGTCTCACGGGCGAGCCCTGTTCCTCCAAGGGATGGGAGGTGATCCGGGCAATCTCATCCCCCGGAGCCAAATGCCTTAATGCTTTGGGTGGTACGGAAACCGGGGTCCTCATCAATTCCCTGAGCGATATTGATTCCACGGGCTTTGAACCTGGGAGCTTGTGCGGAAACGGGTTGCCGGGAAAGCGCCTCACCGTGGTGGGTGACGATGGGGCACCGCTTCCGTCTGGCACTCCGGGGCATCTGCTCGTGGAGTCGGAGTGGATTGCAGAGGGATATCTCGAGCCCGCGTGGGAGGGAGATGCGGGATTTCATCCCTTTGAAAACAAGGGAACTACTCGCCTCTTCCTCACCGGCGATGTGGTCGTTGAGGAGGAGGGACGATTCCGTCATCTCGGGCGTTCGGGATCCATGATCAAGCATCGCGGGGAATGGCTCGATACCGGCCCGCTCCGGAGTGCCTTGCAGGGGGAGGGAGTGGATCGGTTTCACCTCGACCGGAGCGGGGAGAGCGTCGGCCTCAGGGTATGGATCCCGATGGAGCACCCGGATCGGGAACTGCTCAAACAGATTGCCGCAGGGCTCGTGAAGCGTTTGGGCGAGTCCCCTTTGTTGCCTGAGATGCTCCTGGCCATCACGGAGTTTCCGCTCAACGCGCATGGAAAAACGGATCTTCGGGAACTTGCCCGATTGGCAGGGACGGATGAGGTGTTTTCGGAGAGGATTTCTTCCCGTATCAGGAGGATCGCCGAGGCCATCGTGAGCGGGGAGTGGGATTCCCTCATCCTGAAAGGGGCCCTCCGTATCGGTGATCTGGAACTCGATTCCCTGTCGCTTCATGAACTGCTTCTCGAGATCGAACGTCTCATGGGAAACCCGATTTCACGCTGGAAGATCACGCCCGCCACACTGCTCGCTGAAATCACCGTTGCCGGGAATGATCATGCCAAGGCATTCACAAGGCTGGATGCTGCCGTCGGGGCGCCTGTGCTGCTTTGGATGGGGGATGGGTGACGGGTATCCGTCACGAGTTGGGAAAACGGGTGAGGATTCTTCATTGGAATGTCTCCGCCTTTCCGGGAGCGGAGGGCACAGAAGGAGTCACTTCCCTTCGGGAACTGTCGCAGCGAATGATCGGCATGGCGGATTCCGCGGATTTGTCAGGAAGGATCGTGATCGGCGGTTTTTCCGCGGGGGCTGTTCTGGCCCATGAGGCCTCTCTGGTTCTTGCTGATCGGGGAACTCCCCCGGAGGGAGTCCTCCTGCTGGATCCTCCCGATCTCGATTACCGCCCCATTCGCAGCCCGTGGCGCTGGTCGCGGTGGCGTCCCTCGATTCTCTGCCGCCTACTGCGCTTCCTTCCAGCCGTGCTTCTTGATGCATCGGAGGGGAGGCTCCGTCATTTCCTTGCCGAGGAAACGCAACGGCATGTGAGGGAGCGCCGGAGGAAGCTTTTGAGGAACTATCAGCCCGGCACGACGTCGCTCCCGACGGTGCTGGCTACCAGTGCATCCCACCATGAGGGGGCCCTGCGTGGTTTTGCCCATGTGTCGGGGAAAATCGGGATCCTCCCCCTCGGGGTGGAGAATCACACGGAGGTGATGTCCGATCCCTGCGCCAGATCACTCTGGATGGGCAGTCTGGCGGAGTGGCTTTTCGGAAGCACACCTGCCCGTCCCTGAAGCATGCCCCCGCGTGCATGAGATTGGCTGCCCGTGAATCTGATTGATGCGGCAGGGGCAAACGGGTAGGTAGCAGGTTGAATGAAGAGCCTCCGATTCACGATTCCTGCCTTGGCCGCACTCATCCCGGCGCTTTTGCTGACCGGATGCGCCGGCGGGCCCCAGGTTGATCCCCAGATCACGTCCGCGGTCTCCGCGCACAACGTGAACACGGTGACCTATGACAAGATCTTCAACGCGAGGCCCCTCGGTTACGACGACATCATGAACCTGGTGAAGGCGAAGGTTCCCTCCCACATCTCAGTCGGCTACCTGCGCAGCACGCAGCGGGTCTACAACTTCTCCTACGCCCAGCTCGCCGCCCTCAAGTCCGCCGGCGCCAAGCCCCACCTTCTCAACTACCTGACCGAGACCCAGGGATTCTACGGCAACAACATGCCGGCCAAGAAAGGTCAGAAGGCTCCCAAGTACGTCCGTGACAACTCGAAGCTCAATCAGGACCAGCAGCCCTTCTTCTACAATGCTCCCCTGATCGACGACTGGTACGACTCCGCCTACACCGAGTCCTGCTACAGTCCCTTCTCCTTCGATACCGGCGGCGGCGGTTAGTACGGGCTCCATTCTCTCCCTCCGAACGTGAAACGTGAAAGGAGGCTCAGGATTTTCAGGGATCTGCAGACGCCCCTTGCCCATCTTGTGGGCGACCATCTCAAGGCTCGCGTCGAGATTCCCGATCACAAGTATTCCCCCGACCATGTCTGGATCAGCATGGATCCGGGGTTGTCCGTCCGGGTTGTGATCTCGGTCAACACCTTCTCCATCCGCAACGGGCAGGCCGGATTCGATCCCCGCGTCAGGCTTGGGATCCAGCGTGGAACCTGGGAGAGGCTTCCCGAACGGGGGATCAATGAATGCCACCGGTTCGCCTATGAGGATCTTCCCGGCATTGAGGGGACGGAGTTCGTGCCGATGGAGCGTGTGCTCATCGAACAGGCCATCCTGGACCGTGTCCACCATGCCCTGCTCCTGGAGGCGTGGGGGGCGCCCTACCATCGGGAGCTTCCCGGGATCCACCAGATCCACAGTCGCCGGGGAAGTTGCGCCGTGCCGCTCTCGATGGAGGGGAGGGACGGGGCGCTCCGCTTTTATTTCAGCGAGGGGAAGAGGGTCGAGACCCTGCTCTTCAAATTCTGCGGGCAGTGACGTCCCACTCAACGGTCTCGCCTCTGCGGCAGCGCTTTCCCTTCGCCGGACTTCTTTTGGCGGCGATGACGGGAATACTTCTCGCATCATGGATCGGGCCCTCGTGGTGGACGGCCCTGGCCGCCGTCATCCTCCTGGCGGTGCTTTCCCCCTGGCACTCACGCGGGGCCCTCATCTGGATGCTCACGGCCGGCGTCTTTTTCCAGATGCAACTTTGGAATTGGAACGATGCCCCCGCCCGCCATCTCGCTGAGTGGCTGGACCTCCATCCCGGGGAGTACGCCGCGGAGGGGGTGGTGATCGGGGAGCCGAAGATTTCCCCGTCTGGCTCCGCAACCTTCCCATGCGCCTGGAGAGCCTTCGGAGTGCCGGGGAAGAGGGGATGATCGGAGTCCCGCCGGTGAGCGTCCAGGTGCGCTGGGCGGGTCCTGCTCCCGCCTACGGGGATCGGGTGGCCTTTCAGGCACCGCCGCAGCGTCCGCCCCCGCCGCGCAATCCCGGGGCAATGGATTACCGCCGATGGTTGGAGCGGAATGGTGTCTATACCCAGTTCCGCATCGATCCCTCCGCTCCGGGAAAGATCCTCTCCCATGGCAACGGAAGCCGTGTGTACGCCTGGGCGATTGCCGCGCGCCACAGGATGGAAGCAATCCTTGCCACGGATCTTCAGGGTGCGCCCGAGGTGCTCAGTGCCATCAAGGGGATCACGCTCGGGGTGACGGACGAGGCGCCGGAGGGATTCACCGATGAATTCCGCTTCACCGGAACCATGCATCTCTTCTCGGTCTCGGGTCTCCATGTCGGGATGCTCGCCGTCATCATTTGGTTTCTCCTCAAGGCGCTCCGCATCCCTCGGGTCTGGGCCGTTGTCCTGACCATTCCCTCGCTCTTCTTCTACGTGGCGGTGACGGGCCTGAAATCGGGCAGCATCCGGAGTGCCACGATGGCCTCGGTGCTCCTAGTCGGGATGGTGCTGTTTCGCCGTTCGCCGATGATCAACACGCTTGCCGCCTCCGCCTTCCTGCAGCTTGCTTGGGATACGAACGTCCTCTTTTCCGCGGGGTGGCAGTTTTCCTATGCCGTGGTGCTTGCGATCATCGTGGCTGCGTCACCCTTCGAGCACTGGCTCCGCGCCCTGCATGCTCCCGATTCCTTCTTGCCGCCGAAGCTCCTGACTCGCCGGGAGCGGGCGGGGTTTGCCACATGGAATCATCTGGCGGGCCTGGCCGCCGTCTCGGCATCGGCTTGGATCGGGTCGCTGATTCCCACCATCGCCTACTTTCATCTGGTGTCGCTCTCGGCCTTCGGTGCCAACATGCTCGCCGTGCCGCTGGCTTTCGGCGTCCTCTCGCTCGGCGCCCTCTCCCTGATCTGCGGGCCGTTCTCCCTCTGGATCGCGGGAGCCTTCAACAATGCCAACTGGCTGGTCACCAAAGTGCTCCTGCTGGTCGTTCAGTTAAGCGCGCTTGTTCCGGGAGGACATTGGTTTGTCAGACCTCCGGGAAAGCCCTTTCCCGTGATGACCATCCTCGACCTTCGGGGTGCATCCTGCGCCGTGATCCGAAGCGGCGGTGAAACGGCCCTCATCGACACGGGTCGTCGTCGCGATGCCTCCGGAACGATCCTTCCCTTCCTTGAAGCAAGCGGGGTCAACTCGTTGCGGAGTCTTCTGATCACCAAGGCCGATGCAGCCCATCTCGGAGGGCTGGAGCAGATCGAACGTGAAATCCGGGTGGGTGACCTGGATCTTCCCCCCGGCAACGGACGATCATCCGTGGCGAGGAAACTGAAGCCGCTTTCCCGGAAGGTCCTGCGGCTTCAGGGAGGTGAGGAGGTGACGCTTGCAAGCGGTGTGATGGCCGGAATTGTGGCGACTGCCCCGCTGAAGGATCCAGACTCACTGATCATGCGGGTGAGGTTGGGGACACTCCGCGTTGTGATCCTGCCACGTCTCGTGCCGGGGGTGCCCGATCATATTGCCAATCTTCCGGAGCAGGAACTCCGAGCCGACATCCTTCTTCTGCCGCTGGTGGGTTCCGAGATGGCTTCCACCCTGAAGGTGATCCGGAGGATTTCCCCCCGCGTCGTGATCTCAAACGTCGACGCCATGAACCGTGATGGAATCCCAAGCGGAGAGTGGCAGGGGATTCTCAAGGAGGAGGGGATCACGCTCCTGCGTCAGGATGAGACGGGGGCGGTGACCGTGGCGGACGATCCAAAGGATCCCAGAGTCGTTCCCTTCTTGCAGGCGGATCATCCCATCCCGCTATCCGTTCCGCCCCGCAAGTGAATCAAGAAAAGCAGTTGCCTCGGTGACAATCGCCGAACGCTCTTTCTCCGGACGCTTCATCCAGGAGCGGACCATC
>JACCDY010560826.1_pt1 | contig 10248 bp, 14 predicted proteins | sample 7446391 | NCBI WGS metagenome assembly JACCDY01 (sample SAMN15323451, study PRJNA562643) | freshwater metagenome | isolation source: river surface water | place: USA:Blue River Watershed | collected 2017-08-18
ACCATCTGAAGGCCTCAGCATAGTCACGGGGTAGCTTCTTTCCTTCATAGAGCATGACCCCGTAGATGAATTGGTGTCTTATGACCGATTCGGCGAAGCGGGGGTTGGCGGAAAAGAGCGCGGGTGGGTTCTCGTTTTCGGCTATTCTCCTGACGAGTTGCGGATCCAAGTCATAGACCGCGTCCATGAATTGCCTTGCGGCCTGTTGGGATCGTTCGTTCGCCGGGCGGTAAGGGGTGTCCATGTGGTCTTCGAGATGGATGGTATGTCAGTAAGGATGATTGCCCGGTGGCGGTCATGGTCGTGGGGACGTCGAAAAACCGTTCAGGTTCAATAGCACTGGCTTGATGTAGAATCAAGAAGCTATGGGGAAGCGCAGGAACGGTCGTGTTTTAAATGTTTTTTACAGTAATCAGATCGGCGGCACGATGATTCGTGTCCGTTGGCTCTTTACGAAATCTCAAGGGTTGGTATCAAGTTGCGCATGAAAGCGTTCCATTTGCGACGACGCCCTGGTTACATCCGAGTCCCTGGTTCGATCGCGGTGCCTATCATGATCCTTGGCCTCATCTGCATCGTCTTGGACAAGTGCTCAGGTCGTTAGGAATTCCTTTTTTCGAGGGATACGCTGCCCGGCCGACCGCATACCGATTCAGGACCACAACAGGTTTCATAGCTTATGAGAATATTGCCCAATTCGATTCTCGAGCATCTGCTCGGTAAGCTTTCGGCTGATGAATTGCTCGAGGAGCTCGAGAAGGACAATTGCGGAAGCGCATATCTGACCCTGTATGCGACGTTGTTGAGCGTTTTTGACCTGTGGGTAAGGGCGCTATGCTTCTTGGTTTTATTGCCTTTCGTGATCTTACGAAGGGTGCTCGGCATGCTCGAAGGTCTGCCACACCGATGCGCCGCTCTGCTGATCGCATTGTTCGCCGGCTGGGGTTATTGGAAAGTCGGGGGTGATTTCTATGAAGGTATGAAAGCGACGCCGCATCTGATTTCTCAAGGCGCCTTGCTTTTGACGAGCTTCATTTCCGCAGCCTGGGTCTATCGGGAAATCGTCGAGGATAGCGCAAAGATACGCGCCTCTCAGGTCACTGCTACTTCGGCGATCATGGCACATGTCGCCTTCCTGCTCATCCAGGCCAGATTCCAGATCTTGGTGGGCGATACTTCGCCGATGCAACTGGTCATTACCGCCGCCACGGCTTTCGCCTGCTGGGTTATCGTCGGCGGTTTTTCGTTCCTGTCGCTCCAGGCGTTTTCAAGCGATAGGCGGCAGTAGTCCGTAGATACGTCGTTGGTTTGGTCGATGGCTTACCCTAGCCAATGTTTCCATATCATCACCATCGCAGCGGTATCCAGTTCGCAATAGCGCATGAGCTGTCGACGCATGGACTTGCGGGCGGCCTGATCTGAGGCGGCGAGGCCGTAGCGGATGTGCTCATAGGCGAGCATGGCGCCGGGACCGTTCCTGACGATGTCTAGGTCGTCGAGTTTGGAGAGGTCGAGGGCGTGATCCCTGGAGTCTTGCAACGTAAGGGCGGGCAGGGCGTCATAGGGGCTGTTCACGGGCTGGCCGTGCTGGTCGAGCGCATACTTGGGGAAGAGTTTCTGGATGGCCGGATTCTTCCAGGCGACGGGAAGGACTTTCTTGATGGAATGGCTGCCGTTCATGGCCGGGTCATAGAAATGCGCGCGGGAGATGACGACGAGATCCACGGTCCGCTCGCTCTTGACGTTGAGTTTCTTGTTCTTGAAGTTCGTTCCCCAGTTGCGATCCACCCATGAGACGAGGTCGGCCTTGGATTCGTCGCCGCGGAGCTCATTCGCGAGTTCCTGGGTGACGACGACTTCGTAATCGGCCCAATGGTAGATCGTGCCTTGCTCGCCGAGCAACTTGCGCAGGGATTCCAGGAAGCCGAGGTTGGGGTTGTCGTTCTCGGTATCGAGCCACTCGACATGCCGAGGCGACGCCCCTGGGTTGTCGATGACGTGACAGCTCCACTGGAAGGCTACCTGTCCATACGGACGACTTCCCGGCGCAGAGGGCAGGGCACAACGCGTGCCTTCGTAATCCAGGAAGAAGAGGGGATAGTTCTCGGGCTTGCAGCGGAGGAGGGTCGCCGCATTCCGCACGATTTCGGGTGAGATGAACGCACGTCCGGTGCGGACGGCCATGATCTGGCGTCTCCACCCCCGCTGGAGTTCGCCATCTCCGATGACATCATCGTCCTGCAGGTCGGTGATGCGCGGAGACCGCGGGGCGGTCAGTTCGACGATGCGCCGGACGGTTCCCGGCTGTCGATATTCCATACTCCCCAGATGCCAAAGCGTGAAGAGGTGATGCTCCGCACGGGCTTGGCTTCCCCAGCAGAGGTCATAGCCCGAGGTCTGTCCCGGAACGTTGAACTCGCAGGTCTTGCACTTCATGCCGATCTCCGGCTTGGGCCAGTTACCCCTGGCGATATGTCCTGTCAGGCGCTCCGTCGCCTCGGCGATGGATTCCTCGCCGGGGTAGGCCTGGGCGACGGCTTCCGTGGCTTCCAGGATGGCGATCAGGGACGTTTCGTCGCCCGGCATGGCCTTGCCCCGGTAAGTGACGGTCGGACGGCTTCCTGGGCCATTTTCCGTGAGAGTGAAGAGTCCGCGGACCTCCTCCGAGCCGGCAACGCCCAGCTTGTTGGGGAGGTAGAACCAAGCACGGATGGTCTTCTCGATGCCGGCCGCCTTGAGGGCCAAGCGCGCGACATGCACCTGGTAGGCCAGGTCGACCACGTAAGGCTCCCAGTCCTTCTTGAAGAGTTCCTTCGGGTCGGTACGGAGTTTGGACTCCACTTCGGCGGCGGCCGACTTGATCTCGATCATGTCGAGGGTGTCGCCGGTCACGCGGACGATATCGGTACGAGCCATCAGGCTACCGATCGCGAACGTCGCCTCGTGCAGAGTGCAATCCCCGGCCTTGATCTTGGCCAAGGTGCGGGCCGAAGCCTCGGAATGGCTCTCTCTCGGGACGAACATGTCTTCGCCCGGATGGTAAATCCGCACCAGCTTTTCGAACATGTAACCGCCCTTCGCTAGCTGTTGCATGTAGTCGTTCCCCTCCGACCGGCGCGGCAAAGCCGGCTGAGCCAGTGCATGCTTAAGTTTGGAAGGACACGTCAGCCCCAGTTGGAATAGGGACTTGGACAGGGCAGCGACGGGCATTTCCGTAGATATGGGTATTGGGTGACTCAGGAGCAAGGGGTAGGGAGGCTTTAAATTAGGTGTTAATAATTAGACACTTGTAAGTGTTAACATTATGTTGACATTGGGTTGTCTGCAATGATTCTGTCGGAAACTGCCCATTAAGGCAGATTAACGGCAAATCCCATGAACGACCACACCTCTCAATTCCGTCCCGGGCTGCTGAAGTTCGAGGGCGAACTGTCTCCGGTCAATGAGGTCCTGGCGCTCCTGCGTGCCGCCGGCGGTCGTCCGTTCTTCATGGGTGGGTGTGTCCGCGACGCGTTGCTGGGCATCGACTCCAAGGATTTCGACATCGAGGTCTTCGGCCTGAGCGTGGCCCAGATCCAGGCGGCCCTGTCAGCCAAGTTCGAAATCATCTCCGTCGGCGCCGCCTTCGGGGTCATCAAGCTGAAGGACCTGCCTGTAGACGTCTCGGTCCCACGTCGCGAGAACCGTATCGGGGCAGGGCATCGAGATTTCGAGGTTTTCGTCGACTCGACGCTCACGCCGAGGGAAGCCGCGGAACGACGCGACTTCACGATCAACGCCATCGGATGGAACGAAGAGACAGGTGAACTGTTGGATTTCTATGACGGCGAGCGCGACCTTCGGGCCGGGGTGATCCGCCATGTCTCGGCGAAGTTCGCCGAAGATCCGTTGCGCGTCCTGCGTGCGATGCAGTTCGCCGCCAGATTTGAATTCACGGTAGCCCCCGAGACGGTCGCCCTGTGCGCCTCCTTGCATCCGCATGATCTGCCGGCCGAGCGCCTGTATGAGGAATGGACGAAGCTGATCCTGAAAGGCCGCAAGCCTTCGCTCGGGCTGAATTTCCTGCGCGAGTGCGGGTGGTTGCAATATTTCCCGGAACTGGCCGCCATCGTCGATGTCCCGCAGGATCCGGTCTGGCATCCGGAAGGCTGCGTCTGGACTCACACGCTTCATTGCATGGACGCCTTCGCGAAGAAGCGCATCGGAGAGACGCGCGAAGACCTGGTCGTCGGGTTCGCGGTGCTTTGCCACGACTTGGGTAAGGCCGTCACCACTGTCATGTCAGAGGGCCGCTGGCGGGCTTTGGGTCATGAGGAAGCCGGCGTCCCGATCGCGACCAAGTTCATGGCCCGCCTGACCCGTGAGCAGGCCTTGATCGAAGAAATTGTCCCTCATGTCGCCAATCACGACAAACCGTCTGCCCTTTTCCGCGCCCAATCCGGAGACAACGCCGTACGTCGCCTTGCCTTGAGGGTGGGGCGCATCGATCGCCTGCTTCGCGTGGACCTGGCCGACCGGCAGGGACGCCCGCCGCAGGTGGTCGGCGATACCACCGAGCATGGCGCCTGGCTGATGGCCAAGGCGCAGGGCTTGAACCTGGACAAAGGCGTGCCGAAGCCGATCATGCTGGGACGACATCTGGTCGCCCGCGGCCTCAAGCCCGGCAAGGACTTCAAGCGCATCCTCGATGCCGCCTTCGAGGCCCAGCTGGAAGGCAGGTTCTCGGACGAGGCCGGTGGCGGCGCCTGGTTGGATGCTCGCCTGGCCGACGAGGAATTCTGCTCCAATAATTCTTGAAGGACATATTCAGCCCTATAAAAAACAACCATGAGCATGAACCTGGAACTCGGAGAAAAGGATGACGACCTGGCCGCAACGGCCGCCTTCCATGAATGGGTCGGCAAGCTTGGCTACAAGGCCAGCCTGCGCCCTGATGGTAAGATCGTCGGCGTCCGTGGTCGCTATGGCTTCGACATCCATTTCCGCAACACTCCCAGCATGAAGCGTCTCATCATGCGCTGCTATTTCCCGTCCAATGCCGAACGTGCGGACATGCCCGGCCGACATGCGCTCGCGAATAAGATCAACTCGAGCTTCAACATCGGAACTTTCTGGTTCGACGCCGACGCGGATTTCGCCTGCCAGTTCGTGCTGCCTTTCGAGGAGCGTCTGACGCCGGCCCTTTGGCGGGAATTCTTCAGTTTCTGCGAAGCCGGCGTCACCCAGGTCATCCACCACCATGCGGATGACTTCCGTCCTTTCATGGCGTAAGCCGCCGTTCTTCAAATGGAACTCGACCTGACGGATGTCGGTGAAAACGAGCAGGCGACCGAAAGCCTGCGCAAGTGGTGCGAAGCGATCGGCTATCGGGTGAAGGCGAATGAGGAAGGCGGCAATTTCATGCTTCAAGGCGAACGCCGCTGGATCCTGAGCGTGAAGGCGAGCCGGACTGAGAACCATCGGATCGTCGCCACCTGCATCTTCCGCACCAATCCTGAAGCCATGGGTCGCGATGAATGGCTCAAGTTCGTGAATAAGATCAATACGGACTACAACGTCTGCAAGTTCTGTCTTAACGACAGCGACGACTTTGAGATCCAATATAACCTCCAGTTCCTGGAAAAACTTCCGCCACGCATGTTCCGAAACTTCATCTCCTACGCCGACGGCACGCTCGGCATCGTCCTCGACCGGCACAGGGATGTCTTCGGCGCCGCCTTGCAGTGAGCTTCCGCCCTATGGACTTTGTTTTCGACGATAAGATCACCGGCAACGAGGCGACCGCAGCCTTGGCCGATTGGGCTGAGAAGATCGGTTTCCGCATCTCCCGATATCCGGAAGGCGACCGGTTCACCCTGCGTAGCCGAATCAACTACGGCGTGTGGGTCGCCGGCGATGCTGGTCTTCGGCGTATCGTTTGCATCGCGACTTTTCCCGGAAGCCCTAATCATCGTGATCCGGAAGGAAAGCTGCTCTTTGCCAACCGTATCAATCTGGATTACAACGTGTGCAAGGCGTCTTTCGGCGCTAACGGGGATTTGCATCTCGAATTTGTCCTGTACGTCGAATCCACGCTGACGCCCTCCCTGTGGTCGACCTTCTTCAGCAGGATGGACGACGGCGTCACCTGGCTTCATTCCCGTCACAAGGACGAGTTGGAGGAAATGCTCGCTTAGGCTTCGCCTTCCGAGCCGGAATCGTCGCTGAAATCGCGGCGACGCTCCTCGCGTCGCCGGCGCATGAACTCATCGAAGGCCTCCTTGGTCTGTCGCTCGGTTTCAGGGGTGATGCCGCCTTTGATCGCGTCCATGATATGGTCATGGTAGCTTTCGATGACGTCAGTCAGGTCGTTGACGCAGCGCATCAGCTGGCGTCGCGTCAGCTTGGCGTCTTCCAAGGGGAATTCGATGATCGCCTGGATGTCACCTTCGTCCGGGTCATATTCGAACTGCGCCATCTTCGTCATGTGGCTGATCTGCAGCAAAGTCTGGAACAGGGCCAGTTTGTTGAATGAGTTTCCGTTAGGGTCGAACTTGTAGGCTCCGGGAGCGCCGATCTTGATGAATTCGCCGTGTTCCTCGACGGCGATATACAGCCGCAGCTTGTTCTCTTTGTTAGGATTACGGTACTTCTTTAACGTAAAACCAGTGTGCAGGAAGTTAGCACCTTCCCGATGCTGGTATTTGAGTTTTTCCGCTTCGAGCAATTCCTTGATTTCTTCGATGCTGGTAGCCATAGGGGACGTCGTTTGGGTGAGGTGATTGTCTCGCCAAAGGGCGCTCTCTCAAGCGCGTTTTGAATTCCAGGGAGTCTCAGGCGATCTGCGGACAATCCGGGCCCAGGGAGAGGGGGCCGATGTCGCGGAAGCTGCTTCGAGATACTCCAAGACGTTCGCAGGCGCCGGTCATGAGCTGCTCCAGGGCCGAAGCCTCGGTGAAGTTATTGGGTATTTGGCCCATGTTGACACGACCGCGTCCCTGGAAATATGCGAAGAAAACCTCGGCCGGCTCTTTCGGTTTGCCGCTGAGCGAGTCCCAGAGCCCCTGGGGTTTCATGGCGCAGGTGAATTCGGTGTACTCCAGGCAGAATACGTAGATCGGGCGCGAGGAAGGGCCGTGAGGGTTGCGCGACTTGCGGTAAAAGACCGAAGCCGCGTAGAGGTATTCGATCGGAACAAGATCGAATCGCTTCTCGCTCATCAGCTGTGCCATCTGTTTGACGACCAGAGGATAGCTCTCGAAGACGACGTAGAACTCATCATTGGCCAGGATCCGTCCTTTGGGGTCGCGGTTCCTGAGCTTGCTCGTGAAGGCGACGGGCAATGAGGGCATGTCCATCAGGCTGATGAGGGGGTGTTCCATGGGGGTGGGCACATCTTCGCATCACTGGTCTCATCGTCAAAGTCTTATTGAATGATTGTATCAAGGATATGGTTGCCGAGGGCGGACCGGCGGATAGGTTTCCGCAATGGCAATGAAGACTTCCCGGCGGGGTATCATGATTCCGAAGGCCTGCTTCTGGCCGCTGATGGGAATCTTCCTGCTCATCTTTATTTTTGACCGCTGTACCCGCCACTGAGGCCTGGTCACGGGTCAAATCGGCATATCGCCCTAGGCTCCGCCCGCGGCCCTTCGGTCGGATGTGCTGAAGGCATCCGGTAGTTTGATGCAGGCCTGATTTTTAGCGCCTGCGCCTCAGGAAACGGCCGCAATGGCTTTCCTGAGCGCGGTCAAGCCTGCTGCATGGATCACGCCGCGATGGCTGTGGAAAGGAGTCTTCATGCGGTATTGGACTTCGTCGGAGTGTGTTTCGAGGAACTTGCGGATTTCTGGGCCAAGCTGCAGGGGGTGCCTGAAGAAAGGGGGTGCCACGAAGCCCTCGGAGTCGGCTGGCTCTAATAATTCACAGTCGCCCAGCGTTACGATGTCGGAGCCTTTCATCAGCCTTAGTTCGGTCCAATGGACGCCAAAGGCTTTCATCGTGTGGCACGCAAGCAGGGTGGGCGGATCCCTGTGTGCTTCGGCGATGATAAGCAGGACTGAGCCGGCGGCAGGGTCGTCTATGAGTGGCGTGACGTGCTGATAGAGACGCCATTCTTCGAACGGATCGCTGACCATGCGCCAATCTTCGTCAGGGATTCGCATGCTGTCGCCTGGTCGGCTCAGTGCTTGGCGCTTTCATCTAGCGCCCATTCGTCATCGAAGAACATGGCGTTTCGAAGTATGTCTACGCCGATGGCCCTGTAGCAGAGAATATTACCGGAGGCGGCGTTAGGAGGCAGAGGCAATACCTCCACCCAGAAGTCATTTGAGCCTTCGATGGGATTTACGACCCTTCCTGCGAGCCCTTGACCTTTCTTGTGAGCAACGGCGCTGGACTGTTCGGCGCTTAGCAAGAAGTACTTGCCGGTGATCATTACCCCTAGCTGTTGGAAATACCGACTATCTCCCATGATCGGACCGTTAAAATGAGTATCAGCCCATGCCTTCGGGCATCTGGAACTTCACGCCGCAACCCGGGCAGCGCGGGCGGTCGAACTTATCGCCGAAGCTCTTTCCGGTGAGAGCACCGAAGATGCCCCCCGCGACGGCGCCGACGGCGGCGCCGGCAGGTCCGCCGATCAGGCCGGCTTTGGCGCCGAGCGTCGCGCCCGCGGCCGCGCCACCGAGGCCGCCGGCAGCTTTGCCGCTATTGTCTACCATGTGAACGAAGCCAAAACCGCAGGCGGGGCAGTGGACGTATACTTTGTTGGACATTTGGTGTTTAGGCTTGGGGGTTGTTAAGGGCGTAGTCGTGACGGACCTTGAGGAGGGCCAGGTGGTCGTACACTTTGTAGGTCAGATAGAAAGTGATGACGTTGAGGACGTTGACGATGATGAAGAACGTGTCCACCTTGATGGTGTAGCCGACCAGGATGAACTGATAGATGGCTAGTCCGAGCAGAACGAGGTTAGCCACCCAGGAAGCTGTGCCGAGGTGGCCGAAGAGCTTGATGCGTTTGGCCAACGCGGCGGCGTCGAACTTCACCTGATTGGGGCTAGGGGCGGACATCTGCGAGGATTAAGTATTAGAGCAGTCTAATGTCAACAGGGTAGGGTCAGCCGAATAGCGCCCCGATCAGGATGCCGACTCCGACGGCGGCGGCCGTCTTGCCCCATCCTCCGCTTGCTTGTTGGAACTTGAGCTCATGTACGGATGCAGCGACGAGGATGACCGTGAGGCCGTCCATCTTGATGACGCTTTCGACCTGATCCTTGTCCATGCCATGATTGATGCCGGCCTGAATCATGCATTTGACCATCTCTTCGACCATGAACTGTTGGTTCATGTGGAAATTGCGCACATCAGGAATACGGCCGATCAAAGCCTGGCAAGCATCGCGAGAGACGGGCTGCAGTCCTTGGATGGCGTGACGGATGTTGGCTTGTCCTTGGATCAGGTTGCTCATGGCTTATTTCTTGATGGGAGGGGTTGGCTGGCAAGGGTCTGGGCGAAAAAGGTCATCCTGCAGCTGCTGGGGTGACTGACGCCTTAGTCCCCAGCGGGTGGCGAGGTCTTTGAGCCCTTGCTTCCAGCGTTCGACCAAAGCACGCCCTTTGGGGTGCCAGCTGATGCTGAGAGCAAGGCCGAAGAAGAAAAGAGGCGCCCCAGGAATGATGGGCATGACCCAGCCTACAAGCCCGATGATCATCAGGGGTATGCCGAGGAGGGCTAGGCCGGCACGTTTCATCGGTTTCAAACATGACTTGCGGGCTTGCTGTCACAAGCGCTTTCGATGCAGAAATCCCAGGTCTCATTAGATTATTTTAGGTTTTCTAAGCTGTTTTGATGTTGTTGAATCCTCGGCTCTGGTTAGTTGTGATGAGGTAGCTCTAATTAGATGGCCCCAGAGACCCCACCGCCCCCCAAGATAATGCGCCATTGCATCGGGCTCTTGGTTGAAGTCGGTCGAAATCCCAACTGCGCACGTCAAGGATTGTTGAACGGCTGCGCGCGCAATCCGCAGACCGGTGCTGCTGGATTTTACTTCTTTTGCTGTCCAAGTTGTCGTGCGATGATATCCGATGGGTCAATCAAGATGCCCGATCCTTCAGGCAGCGGTAATCTCTCTCAGTATATCTTCGTTCCCTGATCCACTTCCTTTGCTTAGCGCTGGCGGGAGGCTGGGGAGCGGGCAAAGTGAGTCGGTCGTATGTTGAAGGGCATCGCACAGTATTTCGCCGGGGTCGGGCGGGCCATGCGGGTCCG
>JACCDY010302761.1_pt1 | contig 10247 bp, 9 predicted proteins | sample 7446391 | NCBI WGS metagenome assembly JACCDY01 (sample SAMN15323451, study PRJNA562643) | freshwater metagenome | isolation source: river surface water | place: USA:Blue River Watershed | collected 2017-08-18
CTACACCCCAGTTGTTTGGGTGCAGGACTTCCACTGGGATTTAGCCGATCAAAACGGCAAGAACACCAGAATTCAGGAGTACATCAACGCGTTCCGAGTTCGTGGCCATCTGATTGCTGACATCGATCCGCTGGAGTACCAGCAGCGTTGGCACCCGGATCTAGATATTCGCTCCTACGGTCTTTCGCTGTGGGACTTAGATCGCACCTTCAAGACCGGTGGATTCGGCGGTCGCACCAAGGCAAAGTTCCGCAACATGCTTGGCATCTTGCGTGACAGCTACTGCCGCACCATCGGTGTTGAGTACATGCAGATTCAAAACCCTGAAGAGCGTCGCTGGTTCCAGGAGAAGCTTGAGCGTCCTTACGTGAAGCCTTCCAAAGAGGAGCAGTTCCGAATCCTGCAGAAGCTAAACGAAGCCGAGGCATTCGAGACTTTCCTACAAACCAAGTTCGTCGGCCAGAAGCGCTTTTCTTTGGAAGGTGGCGAGTCGCTAATCCCAGCACTTGACCAGATTCTTCAGGATGCAGCTGATGCTGATCTTCACGAGGTAGCGATTGGAATGGCTCACCGCGGTCGCCTAAACGTGCTAACCAACGTTGCTGGCAAGACCTACGGTCAGGTTTTCAAGGAGTTCGAGGGCTCAATGGACACAAAGGGTGTTCAGGGCTCGGGCGACGTTAAGTACCACCTTGGAACCGAAGGTGTCTTCACTAACCACTGCGGCAAGCAGGTCAACGTTTCACTGGCTGCAAACCCATCTCACCTAGAGGCTGTGAACCCAGTACTCGAGGGTATTGTGCGAGCCAAGCAGGATCGACTGGGAAACCCAGAGAACTACCCTGTGGTTCCAGTTTTGATCCACGGTGATGCTGCATTTGCTGGGCAGGGGGTTGTTCCTGAAACCTTGCAGATGAGCCAGCTTGAGGGTTACAAAGTTGGTGGCACGATTCACATCATCGTCAACAACCAGGTTGGTTTCACCACCCTGCCAAAAGACTCTCGCTCAACTACCTATGCAACCGACATTGCAAAGGCCATCCAGGCTCCGATCTTCCATGTGAATGGTGACGACCCTGAGGCAGTTGTTCGTGTTTCCAGGATTGCCTTTGAGTACCGCCAGCTATTCAACAAGGACGTCGTAATCGACATCGTCTGCTACCGCAGACGTGGTCACAACGAAGGTGACGATCCTTCGATGACTCAGCCACTGATGTACAACCTGATTGAGCACAAGCGCAGCGTCAGAACCCTCTACATGGAGAATCTGATTGGTCGCGGTGACATCACTCAGGAAGAGTTTGATCAGGCCAACCAGAGCTTCCAAGAAACCCTGGAGAAGGCTTTCGTTGATGTTCACGAGGCGATGACTGCCCCGGCAGCCTTGCCAACTAGACCTGAGGGTATCGGCACAACCGCAAGCGAAAAGCAGGAGATCTCCAAGCCAACCGCTGTCAGCCAAGAGGTTGTTCACGCGATCGGTAATGCTCACGCCAACCAGCCTGAGGGCTTTGTGGTTCACCCGAAGCTTGCTCAGCTATTAGAGAAGCGTGTTGAAATGAGCCGCCAGGGTGGAATCGACTGGGGCTTCGGTGAGCTTTTGGCCTTCGGATCGCTCTTGCTTGAGGGCGTAAATGTGCGCCTTGCAGGCCAGGATGCTAGACGTGGAACCTTCGTTCAGCGTCACGCCTCCTTCCACGACCGCAACACCGGTCAAGAGTGGATGCCACTGCAGTTCATTTCTGAAACTCAGGCGAAGTTCCAGGTCTTCAACTCGCTGCTCAGCGAGTATGCGGCCATGGGCTTCGAGTATGGCTACTCGGTCGAGGAGCCAAACTCACTAACTCTGTGGGAAGCGCAGTTCGGTGACTTTGTAAATGGTGCTCAGACCGTGGTGGATGAATTCATCTCCTCAGCAGAGCAGAAGTGGGGCCAGCACGCCTCTTTGGTACTGCTACTTCCTCACGGCTATGAGGGTCAAGGTCCCGACCACTCCTCAGCACGTATCGAAAGATTCCTGCAGCTATGTGCCGAGAACAACATGACCGTTGCTCAGCCATCAACTCCGGCATCACACTTCCACCTGCTTCGTCGCCAGGCCTTCTCCAACCCGAAGCGCCCATTGATTGTCTTCACCCCGAAGTCGATGCTTCGCCTAAAGGCAGCATCCTCGTCGGTTGAGGACTTTACTCAGGGCAGCTTCAGACCTGTGATTCAAGATGAGCAGGGCCTCAACCCAAGCAGCGTGAAGCGAGTTATCTTCTGCTCCGGCAAGATCTACTGGGATCTGCTAGCCGAGGCACAGAAGCGAAACACTGGCGACACTGCGATTGTCCGCATTGAGCAGCTCTACCCAACCCCGGTTGAAGAGATGAAGCAGGCGATTGCTACGTATCCAGGTGCTGAGCTGGTATGGGTTCAGGATGAGCCTGCTAACCAGGGTCCTTGGACCTACATGGGTCTGTTCATGCCTAAGTATGGAATCAACTTCCGCAACATCTCTCGTCCGGCTTCGGCATCTCCTGCATCTGGTTCTGCCAAGCGTCACGCGACCGAGCAGGCAGACCTAGTCCAGCGAGCATTCGAGGCTTAGTTTGCGCAGAATTAGGGTCGTAATTCTCGGTGACGAGTTACTCTCGGGTGCCGGTGACCCTAAGGGGCTGGGCTGGTTAGGTCGAGTTCAGGCTCGCCTCCCCCAGGGTGATGATGTTGCAATCTTCCCTCTTGCCATGGTCAGCGAAAACAGTTCGCAGTTACTGGAGCGTTGGAGAACCGAGGCCCTGCCCAGGTTTAGCCCAGAATCAGAAAACTACCTAGTGCTCGCTCTTTCGGCCCAGGACATCCTGGAGGGGCTCACCATCTCTCGCTCCAGATTGAACCTGGCCTCGCTACTGGATGATGCCGCTCGCGAAGGCGTAAAGATCTTTGTGATTGGTCCAACCCCATCAACGGTTGCCGAGATCGATGATGAGATTGATCACCTAAACGCTGGTTTTGAAGATGTAGTAAAGCGCAGGCAGATTAACTACGTCGACTGCTTCAGGCCACTTCGTGAGCACGAGGGTTGGCTTGCAGAGGTTTCTACCCACCCAAGAAGACTTCCGGGTCAGGTTGGCTATGGGCTAATTGCCTGGCTGGTGCTAAATAAGGGTTGGTTTGAGTGGCTAGGACTTACCGAGAGCGATTAGTCGTGCTCTTGGATTTCCCGCAGTCGCTGCATTACGCGCTCAGCTAGCTCTGAGGTTGGAGCTTCGTCACAGGAGCGCTGAATCACCTGATTGAAAACAATCTCGATGTCGTAGTGCTGCTCGCAAGAATCGCAGTTTGCCAGGTGTGCGGTGACCGCATCCAACTCCTGCTCGTGCATTGCGGAGTGAAGATACTCATGAACGCTGCGCTTTACTTCATCGCAGTCGAGCTGTTTCATCATCACTCCTTCTCTCCGATTACGCGGTACCCCTCTTGGGTTGCATAATCTGATAACAGATTTTTTAGCAGTTTCTTCCCGCGATGCAAGCGCGACATGACGGTTCCCACCGGAGTTCCCATCACATCGGCGATTTCTGCGTAGGGCAAACCCTCCACAACCGCGTAGTAAACAACCATTCGAAACTCTTCTGGGATCTCATCTAGCGCATCCCTGATCACCTTGGATGGCAGGTTGTCTAGGGCTTCCAACTCTGCAGAACGGGTTGAAATCGAGGTAATCGACTCTCCGCCGCCAACCTGCCAATCTTCCAGATCATCAAGGGCGGTCTTGGCCTGATCCTTGGCTCGCTTGTTGTAGAGGTTGATATGGGTGTTGGTCATGATTCGGAAAAGCCAAGCCTTTAGGTTTGTGCCCTGCTCGAATTTTCCCCAGGCGCTAAAGGCCTTTGCAAAAGTCTCCTGCACCAGATCCTCGGCATCCGAGGGGTTTCTAGTCCATCTAAGAGCTGCACCGTAAAGCTGGGGCATGAGCGGTAAAGCCTGCTGTTCGAAGCTAAGAAGCTTCTCTGATTTCTTTTCACTCATTACTATTGAGTGTATTGAGGTTTGGCGTGCTCATGGTGTGAATTCCGAAGTTGCCTGAGAAATCAAAGCAAGGTCGCTTGTATCCTGTTCTGCAATGAGCAATCACCCATTCTGGAAAGCGCCCGAAGGCAAGCAGTTTCGCGCCACGGTAATGCTCCCCGGGTCCAAATCCCTCACTAACCGAGAATTACTGCTCTCGGCCATTGCGGATTCACCAACCAAGCTGATTGCACCACTGGTTTCTCGTGATTCAAAGCTAATGATTCAGGCCCTCGAACAGCTCGGAACCAGATTTGAGTGGCAGGGTGATGACCTAGTTGTTTACCCACACGAGCTTCTAGGTGGAGCGAAGATCGACTGCGGCCTGGCTGGCACCGTGATGCGGTTTGTTCCACCGCTGTCGCTCTTGGCGAAAGGTGTGACCGAGTTCGATGGCGATGAGGGTGCGAGGCGCAGGCCCATGCACACCACCATCGAGTCCCTGAGGGCTTTAGGGGCACGGGTTGATAGCGACAGCCTGGCCCTACCCTTCAAGGTCACCAGCTCGGGTCAGGTTGAAGGCGGAGAACTTTCGATAGATGCCTCAGCCTCATCCCAATTCGTATCTGGGCTGCTCTTGGTTGCGGCAAAGTTCAAAAGCGGCCTGACCCTGATTCACTCTGGTGAGGAACTCCCCTCGCTGCCTCATATTGAAATGACCCTGGAAACCCTTAGGGAGCGAGGCGTCAACGCCCACTCGATCTCAGATAGAAGCTGGAGAGTCGAACCTGGCCCAGTAGCAGGCGGAGAGCGAGTTATCGAGCCAGATCTTTCAAATGCTGGCCCATTTTTGGCAGCAGCTATGGCCACCGATTCTGAGATTACGATTCCGCACTGGCCAAAGCAAACAACCCAGGTTGGTGCCGAGTTCGAACGAATTCTGCCCTTGATGGGTGCACGGATTTCCAGATCGGCCGCTGGTTTGACACTCCAAGGTGGCCCGATCCACGGGATCGATATTGATCTTTCGATCGGTGGTGAGCTAGCTCCGGTGATTGCGGGTCTTGCCGCACTAGCGGATTCACCAACCAGGATTACCGGCATCGCTCACCTTCGCGGGCACGAAACCGACAGACTCAAGGCCCTGACCGACGAAATCAATCGAGTCGGCGGCGACTGCAGAGAGCTGCCCGATGGTTTGGCGATTACACCTAAACCACTAACCGGAGGCCAGTGGTTTAGCTACGAGGATCACCGCATGGCCACCACAGGAGCAATCATTGGTCTGCGCTACCCGATTGAGGTTGAAAACATCGCCACCACCTCTAAGACCATGCCTGAGTTTGTGAACCTGTGGCAAAACATGCTGGAGTCGAAATGACCCGGGCCTACGCTGATGACGACTATCTAGATGAGGATGACGTCCGCATCAGACCAAACCCCAAGGGTTCGAGGCCCAGAACCAAACGTCGCCCAAACTTCGATGATGCTCCTATGGGCATGGTCCTCGAGGTTCATCTAGCTCGGTATCGAGTTTTAGTTGATGGCAAAGAAGTACTTGCGACACTTGCCAAAGAACTAAGGGGAAAAGGTTGCGTCACCTGCGATCAAGTCCGCCTCGATGGCGATCTCTCCGGGGATAAAGGTGCGTTGGCGAGGATCGTGAAGGTCGAGCCTCGTAAAACAGCGCTCTCCAGGCTCAATGAGGAATCAGAGGCTGGCGAGCAAACCATCGTTGCAAATGCCGATCAGCTGATGATCGTGCTCGCCAGTGCTAACCCCGAGCCAAAGGCTCGTTTGGTTGATCGCTACCTGGTCGCGGCATATAACGCCGGTATTAAACCGTTTTTGGTGATGACTAAGTGTGACCTCAAAGACCCCACCGAGTTTTTGGAGAGCTTTTTGGGATTTGACCTAACGGTCATTAAAACTCGCTCTGACCAACCAAACCTCGACGAGTTGATCCCGCACATCAGGAATCACACCACGGTATTTGCCGGTCACTCTGGAGTTGGAAAAACTACATTGATTAATGCCCTTGCCCCCGATTATCAAAGGGCCACCGGCGATGTGAATGAGGTCACCGGCAAAGGTAAGCACACCTCTTCATCGGCGAGGGCAATTTGGGCTCAGGGCGGCTGGATCGTTGATACCCCTGGCGTTAGAACCTTCGGACTGGCAGGCATCAGCGCAGAGGGGCTACTGAGAGGCTTTGCCGACCTGGCCAAAGCAAGCGAGAACTGCCCCAGAGATTGCTCACACCTTGCCCAGGCCCCAGATTGTGAACTGGATGTGATGGCCCAAACCGGCGAGATCTCGGCTCTTCGCCTGGACTCGTTTAGACGCTTGGTGGCCGAGGTCAGCTCGGTAGATTGGTCCTAATGAACGATCTTGAATTTGCCCTACTGCTTGCCGATGCAGCCGATGAGATTTCCCTAACTAGGTTCAGGGCTCTAGATCTCAATATTGAAACCAAGCCCGACCGAACCCCGGTTACGGACGCCGATCGGGCGGTAGAGGCGAGGCTTCGAGACCTGATTGCAACCCACAGGCCCACTGAGAGCGTTATCGGCGAGGAATTTGCAAATACCGGGCTAAACGAACGAGTTTGGATCATTGATCCAATTGATGGCACCGCAAACTACCTGCGCGGTGTGCCGATCTGGGCATCGCTGATTGCCCTTCGAGTAAACGGCGAAATTGTCACCAGCGTGGTCTCAGCACCGGCTATGGGCCGCCGCTGGTGGGCATCAGCTGGCCAGGGGGCATTCACCAGAGATGTTGATGGCAGCACTCGCGAGATCAAAGTCTCCAAAGTTTCTGAGCTCGAGCACGCCTCAATCAGCTTCAACTCGATTCGACAGTGGGATAACGCGGGGCTGCTGGAACCACTTATTGAACTCACCCGCAAGGTATGGCGCGACCGTGCCTATGGAGATTTTTTGAGCTACATGTATCTAGCCGAGGGAGTTTTGGAGGTTGCATCTGAGCATGGTCTCGCGCTATACGACATTGCAGCGCTAGTGCCGATTGTTGAGGAGGCCGGTGGGCGCTTCACTGCATTAGATGGCCCACTAACAGATTCAAGCTCGAGCGTTTTGGCAACCAATGGCCTACTCCACGAAACTATCCAGCGTGAGCTTGGGGTTTTGTAATTGCGCAAATTCCTGGCAATTGCCGCAATTGCCCTTCTCGCATTCAACCTAAGGACTGCGGTTTCATCAGTCTCCCCGGTGATTAGCTTCATCCAGCAGGAGATTCCGCTTCCAATCATCACGATTGGGCTACTGGGCATTGCGGCCCCGCTGTCTTTTGCACTCGCCACGCAGCTCTCATATCGCCCAGCAAGGCGCATCGGTGTTGAAAAAACCCTGATGCTCACAATTGCCATGATCATCTTGGGCCATGCCTTGAGGGCATTTGCCTGGGATTCAACCTCACTGTTTGCAGGCAGCCTGCTCGCGCTGTTGGGCATGGGGGTCGGAAACGTGTTACTGCCGGTATTGGTTCGCAAGTATTTCCCAAACCGGGTCGGCGCAGTGACCAGCTTCTACATCACCTTGACCGCAATCTCGGCAACCCTAGGGTCTTTGGTTGCGGTCCCGGTTGCCGAAGCAGCTGGTTGGCGATTCTCACTGGGCCAGTGGGCTTTGTTCTCATTCCTCGCCGCCATCCCGTTGATCACCCTCCTTGGAAACTCCACACCAGAGCCAAAACCTGAGGTGAATTCAGGGGGTAAGTCGATTTGGCGAGCGCCGACCGCCTGGGCCATTGCCGGCATGCAGGCCATGACCTCAGTATTTGGATATGTGAGCTTTGCCTGGTTGCCACTACTTCTTGTTGAGCACAACTCGGTAACTGTTGCCGAGGGTGGTCTTTATCTATCACTCTTTGCCCTGATGGGTCTTCCAACCTCGATTTTGGTTCCAATTCTGGCTAATCGATACCCGGGAGCCCAGGTGTGGATTGTGGTCTTCTCAGGGGTCATGGGCGCTGGTGGCATTTTGGGCATGCTGTTTGCCGGCAATGCATGGCTGTGGTTCTTTGTGATCATGGCCGGATTCGGACCGACAATGTTCCCATTGGCACTCACCCTGTTTAATCTTCGCAGTGAGAAGCGCTCCACGGTGCTAGCCGTGAGCGCCTTCGGTCAGGGGCTCAGCTATGGAACAGCCTCGGTTGCGGTGATAGTTGTTGGCGTACTTCGAGAGCTTACCGGCGGCTGGGAGGCAGCCCTTTGGCTGATGTTTGGATTTGCACTTCTCGCGATTCCGGTATCAATTCAGATCAGCAAGCGCAGAACTATCGATTCCGAACTAAGCCACTAACTACTCGCCTACTGAAACACCTACCGCTGAGCATCGTTCATTGATCGATGCGGTGAGCGAGGCAACCTTCTCCTGAGCATCAGCTGCAGTTGAAGTTTCACCGAGTGCAGCACCAAGATCAGCGATGTCTTGAGCCAGGGTGCTAGAGAGCAGTGTTCTTGCCTGCTCGCCAACTAGAGCATCCAGTGTCTCAATCACACCCGAGTCAACCAAACCGGCGTTATAAGCCTCTGTGAGGCCATCCAGGGTGGAAGCCATGGCGGTGCAAGCAGCCGCATCGGCTGCAGTTTTTGCAACGTCTTCAACGCTGCAACCAGAGAGAGTCACGGCAAGAACTGGGGCAATTACTAGAGGGAGTATGCGCATAGTTAGGAAGACTAAATCCGAAGATTGAAAATTCCCTGAGTCGTAATGATTTGTAACCAGGGGAAGTAAAGGGGGGCTTTCTGGTTACACTTCCATGGTTCCCAAACTTTGAAACTGGAGATTTGATGCGGGTTTATAACGACATCACCGAGGCATTCGGAAACACCCCACTGGTGAGACTCAACCGAGTAACCGACGGTGGAGCGGCCAATGTCTACGCAAAGCTCGAGTTCTATAACCCATCTTCCTCGGTCAAGGACCGCCTTGGTATTGCAATGATCAACGAGGCGGAGGCTTCTGGCGAGCTCAAGCCTGGTGGAACCATCATCGAGGCAACCAGTGGCAACACCGGCATTGCGCTTGCGATGGTTGGAGCAGCACGCGGTTACCGCACCATCATCGTGATGCCAGAGTCGATGAGCCTAGAGCGCAAGATATTGATTCGCGCCTATGGCGCAGAGCTCGTTCTCACCCCAGCGGCCGAGGGAATGAAGGGCTCGGTTGCCAAGGCTGAGGAGCTCGGCAAAGAGATCCCTGGAGCAATCCTGGTTCGCCAGTTTGAGAACCCAGCCGGTCCAAAGATTCACCGCGAGACTACTGCTGAGGAGATCTGGCGAGATCTAGATGGAAACATTGACGCATTCATCGCTGGTTCTGGAACAGGTGGCACCATCACTGGAACTGGACAGCGTCTACGCGAGCTCAATCCAAACATCAAGATTTTTGCGGTTCAACCAGCCGCCTCCCCACTGCTGACTGGCGGTGAAGCAGCTGGACACCCGCTTGCGGGTATTGGCCCAAACTTCATTCCTAACATCCTCGACACCTCTGTCTATGACGAGGTGCTGAGCGCTCCAAACCAGGTTGCATTCGACTTCGCCCGCAGGGCAGCCGCCGAGGAAGGCATTTTGGCTGGTATCAGCTCCGGTGCAGCACTTTGGGCAGCCAAGGAGATTTCTCACCGACCAGAATTCGCTGGTAAGAACGTAGTGGTGATCCTGGCTTCATTCGGTGAGCGATACGTGTCCTCGACCCTGTATCGCGACCTCCAAGAGGAATACCAGACCAAGAGTTGAGAATCTTTGAAGACATCAAGGTAGGTCTGGAGCGCGATCCCGCGACCAAGACCGCACTTGAGCTATTCCTGACCTCCCCTGGGCTGCATGCAATCTGGGCCTATCGCATCGCGCATGTGCTGTGGGGCTGGAGACTAAGAATTCTTTCCCGGATGCTCTCGAACTGGGCAAAGTTCTGGTCCGGAATTGAGATTCATCCAGGTGCCAAGATTGGCCGCAGACTGGTGATAGATCACGGTATCGGCGTAGTCATTGGCGAGACGGCAGTGATCGGAGATGACTGCCTGATTTATCACGGGGTCACTCTGGGTGGAAAGACTTTGGACCCGGTCAAGCGTCACCCGACAGTGGGTAACCGCGTCACCATTGGGGCGGGAGCAAAGCTAATCGGCAACATCACCATTGGTGATGACTGTGCAATTGGAGCCAATGCCGTTGTAACCAAGAACATGCCCGGCGGTACGGTGGCGGTAGGCGTGAACGC
>JACCDY011488404.1_pt1 | contig 10245 bp, 13 predicted proteins | sample 7446391 | NCBI WGS metagenome assembly JACCDY01 (sample SAMN15323451, study PRJNA562643) | freshwater metagenome | isolation source: river surface water | place: USA:Blue River Watershed | collected 2017-08-18
AGACTGTTAAATCATCAGCACAAAAGATCATAATTAGGCTTACCTTTTCCAAAGTTCTGGTGTTCCCATGCTGCAATGCTTGACAAAATCTGGAGAAATTTCTCCATCAATACCTTTGTGAATATCGCATGATCAAAGCCTACAGCTCTATCAATGTGAGGGAAATAAATACCTTGATCATAAGTCCATTCACTACACTTCCCAAAACATGACTGGTCAACAGTGATTCTTGTATATGGTTTCAAAATAGTTCCAGCAGACAGACGAACACCAAATGATATAATACAACCCATGGGAATAGTACAACCATCCTCTACACAAACATTATCACAAATGATGGCATGTTCAATTCTTACGTTTGATCCGATAACACACTCTGATGAAATACAAAAAGTAAAGTTCATCATCAGCTACATCGGTCTACAATTACCTTTCCAAATATGAGAATCACTAATACGACTGCACGATCCTATTGAAACCCTCTCACCGATGATAGTACGAGAAATGAAGACTTCTTCACCAATAATGGTACCTCTACCAATCACAGTTTCTTCCACTATTTCGGCCGTACGAGAGATTTTCACATTCACATCTCGATACACATACCGCTTGGATTGTGAATATTGAGATTCCTTTAACAGCGGAACATCTGGAACAAGCGGGTATGTCCATCGTGTGACGATATCCCTTGAAATTGAGTGATAAGTTCTAGGATCCTGTACTCTCGCCGCATACTCGTTCTACCATGAAAGACAATATTCATGAATTCCACCATCCTACTATCAAACATACTAACTTACCTCAATGACATAACCATAAATATGCTTCCCTAAGGAATAATTGCATACCTCGTTCTGAATAAAGTCTTTTCGTATATCCTACATATGCCTTATTGCAAAACAATGATATTTCAAACATGGCACCTTACCTGATAGTCATAGTTATCGCTGAATTGCAAAAGCAGTTCAGGTGAGCAAATATCAACATTGCAATCTAGCAAATCAGATTTGAAAATAACTTCCTTCGTTGTTCCCATCAGTTCTATAGGCAAGCTGACGGATGTATGCTTCATATTATCAGCAAAAATAATGATTTGAGAAGAAGCTTTATGCATACCAACAATCAGGTCATCATACAGCGGCTTTGATCCGCCACACCTTTGAACTTTTTTGAGCGCCAATGTCATGATGTTGTTGGGATCTTCCTTCCTTTTGGATTGATGAAATGCTATTGCTTTTTTCAAATTGATATTGGCAATAACATCACCGCTGATGAGAATAAACGGATCACTCCGAATTATATTCATGGCATCCATTTCGCGCAACGCATCACCGGCAGAGGTACACGTGTGCGATGATATACATTTGATAGAGACTATGTTGATCCAGCGAGATTTATTTAAATATTCTTCCAATTTCTCCGCAAACCATCCACAGAATACGATTATCTATGAAACACGATTCGTGAAGTTTAGTAATATCTGCTAGCAACCAACCTACTTCTTCGATGCCATTCTGCGTCAAAAATTCAATGGTATAGTCAATCATCGGAACATTTACCAAAGGCAATAAAACTTTGGGACTTTGCAATGTAATAGGGCGAAATGTTGTTGTGAAACTGTCCGCCAACAGGATTGCTTGTAATTTTTGGTCTCGACGAACATCTTCCGAATGTGCTTGAGATTTAGAAGTGACGGAGGGTTTTGGGCGTTGAGATTTGTCGATTTTCGCCTGAGTTGGCTGCTTTTTTTGTCCCTGTTTGATTTCTTTTTTTTGATTCATTTGATAACAAAAGTGTTCAATCCTAAGTAACATCAAATTAATAATGCCTACAACAATAATACCGAATATGGAATAATGATGAATGGCTGAAGCGGATATTTGTTACGCACGCACGCCCTTACGACATTCAAGAGACTTAAGCAATAAAACTTCCTCTTCCTCCAATACCAACCAAAATGCACCCAAGTTTCCAAATACATTGTTAATGATGTTTATAAAAAACTTGCAAACAATTTCTATCACCATTCAAAACGATAATTCAGTTTGTATACTCATCATCGCGAACCTCGCTCTGCGTTGCTCATGTCATCAAATACACCACAAATGCATACCGTGACCACAACCACTTGATAAATATTAACATATAATTCTGTTGATCATATGAGAAAATGTGATTTGATCAAATCGCCAAATTGTATTGTCGTTTGCAAATAAAATGAGACTCAACCCGTCAAAAACTTACGTTTTGGGGTAAAATAAACACTTTTTCTAAGACATAGAAAATCAACAATATAATTGTTTTCTATGTATTAGGGAAGTTTATTGGAGGTTTTAAACGCGTTTTTTGACCAAAGTTTTCGAGAAATCGAGTCTCATTTTATTTGCAAACGACAATACAAAAAAGAAAAAAAAATAAGAATCGACTGTTGTGCTTGTTGCTTAGAAGAATCAAATCAGATATGTTAAAAGAATAAAATTCTTGCAGAGTGTGTGACGGACAAAAAGACATTATGTTTAATAAAATTCTGGGATTAGTAGTTATTTTACTGTAGCAGCTTGTGCGTATGTATTGTCAACTGACCAAATAAGCCATAGAAAACATTCATTTATACAGAATGCCCCACTGGTGGTGCATGACTATGGTATACTTCTACAATATATATATAATAATAATATACCATGTAATTGCAATTGCACGGTATCGATATGTCGAAGCTAAAGGTACCAACCATCAAGAGGAAGCCATTGAGGGTTTCAACTGTTCCTGATCCCGCTTTGGAGGCGGAGGAGCTCGAAATAAAGCGATTGGAGCGGCTCTTGGGATTGTCAAAAAGTAAGATTTGAAGACCGGTTGAAATTTCAAGCTGGGCATCTATTATTCACTTTCATCCATCCTAGAAAAGTCTCGCAAATCCACTGAAGCTAAATTGAATGCCGAGTTTTCAAAAGAGGTTTTCAGTCATCATGCCCATCCAAGTTCATGGTATTTCTGACTATGTCCTAAATTTAGGGTATTGGTGATGACTTTGGTTCATTTTTGTTTGAACTGGACGATTTGACCGATAGAGTGCGTACTGAGTGCGACAAAGGACACTCGAAAATCGACGATTTTCTCAGTTGTGAAGAGTTGGATGAAATATCCTCCAGTAAGGACGAAAGGTCAACGGAGCGTGCCACTGGGGAGAAACGACCTTCAAAGCATCATGATTTATATGGAAGTGTTGATAATCAATCGAAGTATGTACCACCTGCCAAAAGGTTGAAAACGGAAATGAACGATGTAAGACTTTGATTTTGTACTGGGAGTTTTTCACACTATGTACACTTTTAAGAAAGAAGCTTTGGTTGCACGCAAAGTTACTGGTTTAGTAAATAAAATATCAGAAGGTAACAAGGATATAGTTGTGCGTGAGATGATGGTCTTATATGAGGAAAACAGTCATACTATCACGAGTTCATCGATTGTGGAAAGCATTTTTCAAAATTTGAAGATTACAGTCTCGAAGCTGTCTAATCTTTGCTTACTATATGCGGAGTTATTGAGTGCATTACATTTTTCTGTTGGTATGGAGGTTACTGCGCACTTTGTGGAAGCGGTATTTGAAAATTTCAGGGTTGCTACAATTGACTCTATTGCTAAAGAAGATGTTCATTCGAAATTCAGTCACAATTTGTTGATAACATTGTGTGGATTGTATGGTTTGAGGGTTTTGCATCATAATCTTGTTATTGATCTTTTTGAACATTTTTGTTGTGCAGATCAATTATTTGGGTATCACTTTGATTCAGCTAATCAATCTACACATGGATTCCTTCGCTTAGAATTTATTGATATCATCTTATTTCATTGTGGAGAATTTTTGAAAGCCGATGAACCCACTAAGTTTCAACATGGCCTGGACACAATAACGAATTCAGACTTACCAATTACAGCAGACGAGGATTTGCAATTCCGTCAAAAATTTTTGATCGAGTCATTGATCAAAATTCGTAATGGTAATATCACCGCGACACCCTTTACGTCGAACGTAAGAGGGTGCAGAAAATGGTTGGGGGTAATGAAGATGTCCTTGGTTTCTAAGAAATCTGATACTATGTTAAACGTGTCTATGAGTGATTTATCCAACGCAATTGTTTCTGGGCGCTGGTGGAGAGTTGGTGCTAGTTGGCGTAATGTCGTGCCTAAATCCGACCTGCAGATGAAAGCCTCTGGTGGTGATAAGTCTAAGGACACAGGCAATGAAGATGCTATGGACCAGGCTGCGGCCAAATTAAAATTGAGCGGCGGGAAGAAGAAAGATATATTTCGAGTGTTGATGACGAGTCGTGATGTAATGGATGCATTCGAATCTTTGATGCGGCTAGATCTGAAGGGTAAAGGCGATCGCGATATCGTTCGGGTTTTGTGTGAATGTTGTTCTCACGAGAGTCCGTACAATTCATTTTATTCGGAGATTAGCAAACTGCTATGTGAGCGCACAAGGCAAGCAAAAATCACATTTCAGTTTGTCATTTGGGATGCTATCAAGTCTTTTCGTGTCTCTCAGCATCCACAAGTTATAAGGCATACTGTTAACATTGCTCGTATGACGGCCGATTTGGTTGCCACTTTTCATCTACCATTGATTTTGCTGAAAATTTTTAATCCTGCGGAATTAGTTGATGTAGACATTCAATTTTTGACTGTCTTTATTACATCCTTGTTGTTGTCCGACGCCGGTCAAAATGGTTTGAAGGATATCGTGGACCGCATTGCGACTAGCAAGGATATTTCTTCCGTCCGTGACTTGATGCTTATGTTTTTGCAGGTAAAAAATTTACATATTATCACTGTTTCAAACTAGTCTCTAAAGTGGTTACAGGTTCATTATCAAAAGGAATTGTTCCCGAAAGACCGTGCTATGGAGCTACGAAATCAGAAGAAGAATCTAATTCGTCAACTCCGAGATATGAAAGTCCTTGATTTACAATCTTAAATTTACAATTTGTACATTTGAATACATTTTGCCTCTAGTTCTGGATGCGAAATCCATTGCGCATATATGACTCCATACTATGCAAATGAAACCAAAAGTAATTATAAAATGGAGTTGAGAATTCTCCAGTATACTTACATCGGTGATTGCTGAGATTCAAAAAAACTCACGGCATAGTCTCGCTTAACTATTTTGGACAATCTACATCGCAACCACTGATAAAACCGTTTGAATGCGAATAAATCGACTTGACCTCGCAAAAACTCAACTAAAAAAATATTATTATTGTCCATCGATTGTTGTAAACTGCATGACATGGTTGCAGTGGTCATTTGGAACACCTGCAGAGCACACGCCACAGCTCCATCCTCAGACCACACTTCTAATTTGTACAAAGACCAATTGAGTTCCACCTTCCTGATTAAACCTATTGGAGTTTCTTCATTGTTTACCCGCACATCGAGTAAAATTGATTCCACCGTTCTCAACACTTCATCCGCAGCGACAGTAGTAATAAATCTACTCGCTTTCTTCACCATATCATTAAATGCTGGAATGCCGACAGTTCGATCTCGTCCATAATCACACGTATTATGCTGATCCTCATTATCCTTTTCATCATTATCATCGACACCATCAAACAAATCTATAAATGGCTGACTGTCGGCGTTTGGGTAAAATGGTGGCTCCGCTGAGCTGCATTTCGGAATGTCGGAAGTTGTGTCTACAACTTCGTCATCATCATTTTCCATCTCCATCTCGAAGATATCATCCATATCAGCGGCACTATTTTTATTTCCATATTGATTGGGACTATTTTTCACCAAGTATTGTAACGCTTCTAAAACAGTTATTCGTTTGGCAGGATCTGGATGCAGCATTCCGACCAGAAGGGCTTTGGATTCAACTGAAAACTTATTGGGGAACAGCCATTCTGGATAGTCACAACTAGGTAACATCAAATATTCATTTCCAGTAAACCCCCTTTCGCGACACCAAATGCTAAAATGTCTGAATCGCTTGCACGTTGACAATTCTTGACCGAATGGGAGGTTGCCTGCCAACATTGCGTAATATATGACCCCGATGGACCACACATCAGCTTTATTCCCATCATAGCCATCTGAATGGTGAACAACTTCGGGCGCCACATAAAATGGTGATCCAACAACTGATCTCAACGTTCGTATGGGTGATTTCTCTGATGCAGTAGACATGTCATTTTCAACCAAGGCTGAAAACCCAAAATCTGCTATCTGAACAAAAACTTAATGATAAAATTATCATCAAAAATTCTTTTTGCTTACCTTCAATATGGTATTATGATGACCATCATCTGAAAGTAGCAAATTCTGTTTAGAAGGAGTTAAGCGTAGTAAGCAGATGATGTGTCGGATGAAGTACCTCAGGTTTTAGGTCTCGGTGACATACACCTTTGCGATGGCAATGATAGACTCCTTCTAATAATTGAATTAGATAGATAACAGCAGTGTCTTGTTTTGTTCCTTGATCAATTTTAATCCGATCGAACAGTTCACCTCCATTTGCTAATTCCATTACCAGAAAAACTGTATACTTGGATTCTTGTGTTAATTCTAGAACACCCTCTAACTTGATCACATTCTGATGGGTGCTAATCTTTCTCATGTTTAAAATTTCTCGAAAAATTCTATCCCGCTTATTAAGAAATTCAATATATTTCGGAGGTGCGACTGGAATGCCTGTTCCAGAATGTAACATACCGTCAACCGGACCCACTGAATTTCCCCACAGATCCAAGCACTGCAATAAGGATAATTCTTTGAAGCAATTTAACTTGACACTAAATAAGCATGCATGGTATTGTTTCATTGCAGAATTGTACAGCCAAGATACATGATGTTTTCCAAGCCTGTTGTTGGCGTCAACATCGTAAAAATTATCTCCCCGATGAAGTACAGAATACTTTTTGAGCAAAACTGGAGAAGAAAGTTTGAATCCAAGTGGATTGAGAATTTTCAATGCATATCTACATCTCGTTGCAACATGTTCACATTCGTACACAGTTCCAGCCGCACCGCCACCAAGAAAATTTCCAACTTCAAACAATTCCCTGCCTGGCTCTTTCCATACTACTTGTCCGTCAAAAGAAAAAACGGGAACCACATCATCCATGATTATTGCATTGGTGAAATTGAGAGACAGTGAAGAAGATATAAAATGTTACTAAAGTATACTTCTTATTAATAACTACAAGCTTGTAGGGCGGTCTTCCGCCGATATTGTAATCTGCTTTTCCTTATGAAATAGCCCCGGGGCGATCGCCCTCACAATCGAAGCGACAGAAAACAGAAAACAGAAAACTCAAACCAGAAGCGGGTAAACCCTTAGCAGCTTTTGGAATATACTATTCTGAATAGTTGTAGTAGGTCGTATTTTTCCCGCCGGGCTACTGCGGCGGAAGGGAAAAGATCAGATCCGGCGCGACGCGTCAAAGTTGTAACGGTGCCCCAGAAAGCAGCAGGTAACGTTAGCGTATCACATGGTCCAGGCATAAACTGTTGTAGAAGCTGTGACTTGCAAGAAAGAATTTGCGCCGGAACTCATCAAAAATCATGGAAGCTTTTTAATTGCCCACACCGGCGATTTGCCGAGACAAGCGAAATATATAGGATCGATGATAATGATACATATGCATGGATTGTACGTACAATCATCCACAAACACCAGAACATCTCCACTTGGAACAGTAATTGAATTTTTTGTACGCAGTTTCTCCCTGATATCCAAATCTATATTTATTCTATTTTACATATAATATCGTTTTTCGTAGTTGCTTTAGTAATAATTGTTTATTTGAGGAAGACCGCAGAAAACTTTGACTCTCCAACGATATGATATATTATGTACAAAACATACAATTATCATATACTAATAAAATATAGGTGATTGTCAGAGACAAATTTTTTGTGGTGGGATTATCAGATACACAACTGTCTGTGATGACAATTTTCAAGTAACTGTCAACACTAATTTATTATATTGAAGAAATCGTGTTAAGTGAATAGTAGTAGTTCAAGACATGTAATCATAAGCAGATGCACACAAAAGAATCATGTAACCCTAATTTTATTATGTATTGATGTGTTTTTCCTCTGAGCAATATTTAATAACCGAATAGAGTAACATGAGAATAGAAATAATACAAACAAATTTTAGAATACACTCTCTGACAAATATAGATAAGTTTGGATTATTGTCAGTATCACACGAATAACATAAAAGAATAGTCAATTTAGACATATTCTTCCATTCTACCATTATAAATTTGAAATAAATCCACGGAATGATCTCGTTATTGCTAGTAGTACTCTTTCCCACGTTTTGCCGCGGGGATCCATAAGCATTTCACGGGTACCAGACATAGTATCCACCGCCAACCTTATTAGCCCAGGTAAGCTTTTAGATGAGTAGATTGGTTTTCGGCGCGTTAAATATTGCGCCATTTTAACTTATAAATATGTTTCGACGATTCAAATCAACTAGATCATAATAAGCCCTCATCCTTTAAAGCAATTATTAACATGATATATATGGGTCCAGGAAAATATCGTTTTTAAGCAAAGATTCCATCTTGACCGCCATTATAATAATTTGATTCCTCAGTCGGTTTGCAGATTGGATTTGATAAGGAATATGAAATATTGAATAAAACCACTTCCTGTTATAACAGCTATAGCCAGAGGACACTAACTGTACTAACTATTCTAAAATTGAAACACGCTTCATTCATATCACAGAACATGGATTCCCAATGCATCTAGCTGTGCAACCTTTAGTGCATGGACTCCTTTCATTCATTCCATCCCGAAAAATCTTAAGAGCAAATTTCCTGAATTTATTACAGAAAAGATAGCGGCTTTCTTGTCAGTAAAATGTAAGAAGATAAAAGGATGATTTCCAATTGGAATATTATGCTTACAATACTTTTGCATTACTTTTTTTAGCTTTTACTTCGTTCAATTTGTTATCTGGTATCATGTCATCAAAACCAAAGCATAGTTTAGATTCAAATATTCAAACCTTTTTGCGCGTCCGCCCAAGCAAAAGTCCGAGTGGTTTCTTCGTGACAGATGATATCGAAAAAGATTCTATCAATGTCATTCTTCCAGATAATTATCACGCAGATTACATCAACAACTCCAAACTTCGATATTCCTTCCATTTCAATGGAATTTTGGATATGTCTGCCAGCCAAGATGAAGTCTTTAATAGAGTAGGTGCTCCCGCGGTTTTGAATGCATTGGAGGGATTCAACTCGACTATCTTCGCCTACGGTCAAACAGGCAGTGGAAAAGTATGAAAGCTTCACTCTTAACCACAATTGATGACTTTGAGTATGTTTAATTGTTGTAGACTTTCACTTTGACCGGTGGCCCTGAGAAATATGCTGACCGTGGTATTATTCCTCGCAGCATTTCCTTAATTTTCAATGAATTCAGGAAACGAACGGACATGCAATTTAAGATGTACATATCATATTTAGAGATCTACAATGAGCAAGGGTATGATATTCTAGATCCTTCTCAGGAATCGAAATCTTTGGAAGATTTGCCAAAAGTCGCAATTTTAGAAGACGAACACGGAAACTATCATTTGAAAAATCTGTCCATGCATTCAGCTGAAACGGAGGAAGAAGCACTCAACTTATTGTTCCTAGGTGATGCGAATCGTGCGATAGCTGAAACTCCCATGAATATGGTTAGATCCTTATAAAAACTGCATTTGACGCACTTAAAAGCAGTTTTCTAGGCGTCGTCTCGCTCACACTGCATATTTTCTATATCTTTGGAATCAAAAAATGTTAGTTCTGACAAGATTCGGCGATCAAAACTTCATCTCGTTGATTTGGCGGGAAGTGAACGCGTTGCAAAAACTAATTCATCTGGGTCGGTATTGACTGAAGCAAGATACATTAATTCATCTCTTTTCTTTTTGGAAATGGTAATCGTCGCCTTGCATGAGAAAGCTACGAAAGGGAGGATACATGTTCCATATCGAAATTCTATGATGACCTCTGTGTTAAGGTGACTATCTTTTTCAGTACGACTCTACTTTAATTCTTCGCTCAGAGACAGTTTAGGTGGAAACTGTAAGACTGTCATGGTTGCTACGATTAATCCGGAATCTGCTCACACTGAAGAATCATTATCTACCTGCAGGTGAATTGATTCTCCTCAGCTAGAATCTCTTCTGTTCAATCATTTGATCACTCATCAATAGATTTG
>JACCDY010268033.1_pt1 | contig 10244 bp, 8 predicted proteins | sample 7446391 | NCBI WGS metagenome assembly JACCDY01 (sample SAMN15323451, study PRJNA562643) | freshwater metagenome | isolation source: river surface water | place: USA:Blue River Watershed | collected 2017-08-18
ACTGCGCTTTTTGTGACGCACGACCAAATGGAAGCCTTTGCCATTGGTGATGTGATTGGGGTGATGCAAGAGGGGCATTTGGCGCAGTGGGCCGACGCCTACCATCTTTATCACCGTCCAGCGTCACGTTTTGTGGCTGAGTTCATTGGCCATGGTGTGTTCATCCCGGGTGTTAGACAACAGGTCAATGGTCACCTTGAAGTTCAAACGGTTTTAGGTTTGCTCATTGACGAGCATCAAGGCAATGACCACCCGTCCAATGAGATGATTGCATTTGAAGACTCAGCATGTGATGTCTTGCTTCGAGCCGACGACATCGTTCATGACGACCACGCGGCCGTGAAAGCCGAAATTGTGCGTAAAGCGTTTCGCGGGTCAGAGTTTTTATACACCTTGCGCTTGCAATCGGGGGACATTGTTTTAGCGCATGTACCGAGTCACCATGATCACCATCTAGGAGAGTGGATAGGTATTCGCGCAGAAGTGGACCACGTGGTGACATTCAGTCAAAAAAACACCCTTTAAGTACTTTTTTCAAAAATCTTCTATTTGCAAATGAGAATCATTCTTATTTGAGGTAAGATTGGCTTAACCAATCACCTTCAAAGTGACTCATGAGCCAATTTTCTGTTTCAAAAAAAGTCTTTCTGATGGCTGTCTTTATGGGCAGTCTTGCCCTAACGTCATGGACGCAAGTGGCACATGCGCAGACATCTGCGCCATCCATCAATATTTACTCAGCAAGGCACTACCCAACGGATGAGGCCTTGTACAGCGATTTCACAAAATCAACAGGCATCAAAATCAACCGCGTTGATGCTGATGATGCGGGCATTTTGTCTAGGTTGAAAGCAGAGGGCGCAGCTTCCCCGGCAGATGTGATTTTGTTGGTCGATGCTTCCAGATTGTGGCGTGCAGAAATTGACGGCTTGTTTTTGCCAATCAAGTCCAAGGTCTTGGAAGCTGCAATTCCAGAAAATCTCAGAGCCAAAAAGAGTGACAACGGCGGTACAGCTTGGTTTGGATTGTCGACCCGCGCGCGTGTCATTGTTTTCGATAAATCCAAGATCAAAGCCACTGATGTCGATAACTATGAGAAATTGGCAGATCCGCAGTTAAGGGGGAAGTTGTGCATTCGCTCAGGGTCGCATCCTTACAACCTAAGTCTGTTTGGCGCCATGATGGACCATTTGGGTCCTCAGCAAACCGAGACATGGTTGAAGGGCTTAGTCGCCAACATGGCGCGTAATCCTGCTGGTGGTGACACAGACCAAATCAAAGGTGTTGCATCGGGTGAATGTGCAGTTGCTATTTCAAACACCTATTATTTAGCGCGTCTGATGCGTTCTACCAACCCAGCAGACAGAGCAATCATTGAAAAAGTGGGGGTTGTATTTCCGAATCAAACAAGCTGGGGCACACATTTGAACATTGCGGGTGGTGCCATTGCAAAAAACGCCAAAAACTCGGTCAATGCCATCAAATTTTTGGAGTATTTGGCGTCTGCATCGGCGCAAAATCACTTTGCAAATGGCAACAACGAATGGCCTGCTGCCAAAGGCGTTTCATTTGAAAACCCGGCTTTGAAGGCCATGTCTGGTGGCAGTTTTAAGAGTGAAGTGTTGCCGATCAGTGCAGTGGGTATGAATCAAATTAAAGTGCAACAGATGTTAGACCGCGTTGGCTTCAAATAAATCAACGTTCAATCGTAGGTTCGTCTAAAAATAATTGATCACAAAGGCTCGCCATTTGGATGTCTTTGATGCTTACGCCCTGGACGTCGTGCGTTGTCCAAGTGATATTGATTTTGTTGTAAACATTGAGCCATTCTGGGTGATGGTTGTGCTGCTCTGAGGCATTGGCAACTTTTGTCATGAATGCAAATGCTTGTTGGAAATTTGAAAATTTAAATTCCCTGGTAATGGCTTTAAGCGCGGGGTTGTATGACCATAAAGGTAAGTTCTCAAGATGAAGCGCAACTTCGTTTGCATGCAAGATTTGAATTGCCTTAATTTTTGACATGTTTTAAGTGAATCCTGCTTTGGTAAATTGTGAAATTCTCATTAAGATTCTAGAGAGTTGAAACTGTTTCAAATAGTGACAAAGGACATGATGCTTTCAATCACCACAAGAATTTTAGGTTTTTTGGCCATTTTTATTTGGGCTTTGCCTTCAATGGCACAACACTCACATGGCAAAGGCACGCTTCAGTTGAGTCTTCAATCGGATGTTTTACAAGGTCAGTGGACGATGCCCATGGAAGCCTTACTTGGCTTTGAACAGCTGCCTAAAAATCCGTCGCAGACAGAGTCCATGAACCAATTGCAGAAATCTTTGCAAAACGCCAACTATTTCATTGAATTGCCTGCAGAAGCAAAGTGTCAGCAAATCGAAGTCAAGGCTGAATCGGACATGTTCCAAGGTGTGAAAGGCAAAGGGCACAGCGACCTTCAGTATGTTTTCAAATTCAAATGTGCCCAGCCTCAAGCATTGACCAAGTTTGGTTTCCCATTTTTCAAATCACATCTTCGAGCACATCAACTCAAAGTCGAGTGGGTGTCGCAGGGCTCACAAAAATCAGCAACGGTTCGATCCAGTAAACCTACTTTTGCACCATGACGGTATTGGCCCTTGCGTTAAAAGACATTGAGTTTTCTTGGTCAAAGCAAACGACGCCGCTGTTTGCGATCGATTCACTCAATTTGCCGCAAGGCAAAACCCTGTTCATAGGCGGCCCCAGTGGTTGCGGTAAATCAAGTTTGCTCAGTGTGATCACTGGCATTCAAGTGGCAAAGAAGGGCACTTGTTGTGTTTTAGGGGTCGCTTTAAATGATCTCTCGTCATCAGAAAGAGACCTCTTCAGGGGTCAACGACTCGGACTTATTTTTCAGCAATTTAACCTTTTGCCTTTTTTGTCGGTTCAAGAAAACATTGAATTGCCCAGCAAGCTTTTTGCAAGTCGGCTCTCTCAATCGACACAGCTTTACGGCAGCGTTCAAAGGCATGCCGATATTTTGTGTGATGCACTCCATTTGTCACGCAGCTTAAGGCAGCGACAAGCCCATCTTCTGTCCGTAGGCGAGCAACAAAGAGTGGCTGCTGCCAGGGCATTGTTGGGTTGTCCCGACTTAATTGTTGCGGATGAACCGACATCTGCACTGGATGAAGCCAACAAGGTTGATTTTTTAAATTTGTTGCTAACAACTGCCAAAGCTCAGAATTCAAGCGTCGTCACAGTCAGTCATGACATGCGCATTGCCAATCAATTTGATCAGCAGTTTTTAATGCCCCGCATGGAGTCCAAAGATGTTTTGGCTTAGCTTGGTTTTTAAAAGTGCTTGGTCCAGAAAATATTCGCTCAGTTTGGTGGGGCTGTCTGTGTGCCTGTCGGTCATGGTTTTGTTGGGCGTACAACAAGTTCGTGTGGATGCCAAGCACAGTTTTTCCAACGCACTCAGTGGCGTTGATCTGGTGGTCGGGCCCAGGGGCAGTCAAACTGACTTGCTTTTGTACAGCGTTTTTCAATTGGGCACGCCCACCCAAAACATTCCCTATGGTGATTACCAGCGTATCCATCAGATGGATGCTGTGGCTTGGACCATCCCCATTCAGTTAGGTGATTCATTTGATGGCTTTCCTGTCATGGGTACGTCGGTAGATTTTTTCAAACATTACCGCTCTTCTGGCAAGCCTTTGATATTTCAAGCGGGTCAATCGTTTGAAGTCCCTCAAACTGATTCAACTTCTCTGTTGCAAGTGGTCGTTGGCGCAGAGGTTGCACAAACTAAAAAATTAAAACTGAACGACGAGTTTGCTTTGACACATGGTTATCAAGCCATTGCGGAAACCACACATACAGATCACCCTTTTAAGTTGGTCGGCATTTTGAAGCCCACAGGTACACCTTTAGACCGATCGGTATTAATCAGTTTAGAGGCGTTTGAAGCCCTTCATGTGGGGTGGGGGTTTGGCTTGCGACCTTCTGCATTCGACGCTCAATCTGATTTAAAACCAAACTTGCCTAGCGTGGAAGAACTTCAGCCCAATGAATTAACAGCGGTGTGGGTGGGGCTTCAAAATAGGACCAGTGTCTTCTCGGTTCGCAAAGCCATCGAAAGTATGAAACCCACAGTGGCCTCGGTTCCTCTCATGGCCGTTTTACCGGGTGTTGCACTTGATGAGTTGTGGCAAATTGTGAAAGTGGTTGAAAACGCCCTTATCTTGTTGGGCGTATTGGTTGCTGTTTGTTCCTTGTTGGGTGTTGTATCGGTTTTGTTGGTTGGTTTGTCGGCGCGTCGCAAAGAACTGGCCATCTATCGCGCTTTGGGTGCGGGGCCAGCTTTGATTTTTGTGCTTGTCACCCTGGAGTCGTTTTTGGTGTGTATGGTGGCCATTGCCGCAGGTGTACTGGGCACTCAGGCTTTAATTTTTCTGTTGCAAGATTTCCTGTTGCAAGGCTATGGCATTCAAACCCGACATGGCTGGCCAGTTTATGAAGCTTGGGTCAGTATCGGGCTATTATTGGTGTGTGCATTGTTCAGCAGTTTGTTGCCGGCTTGGCGTGCCTACCGCATGTCATTGACAGACGGTCTCAACCCCCCAAACTAAAAGCATTCATTCAGTCACATGCAATTCAACTTTTTTAGATTTAGCTTTTCAAAACTGTGTGTAACGGTTTTTCAATTACTGCTTGCTGCATCAGTCTTTGCGCAAACACCTGGCTATCAAAAAATCACTTGGGACGATTTGCTGAACGAAGAGTGGTATCTGCAAATGAAAAAAGACATGGCCAGTTATGGTCGCATGTCATTTTTAAAAGACGGTTCAGAAGAAGCAGAAAAATTGATGGCCAGCATGCGCAAGAAATTAGACGAGGCACCCATTTCTACCAAATACGTCAACCAAAAAATTCGCATGCCAGGCTTTGTGGTGCCGCTGGATGCCGTGCGCAATGGGCAACGTGAGTTCTTATTGGTTCCCTATTTTGGTGCTTGCATTCACACACCGCCACCGCCTGCCAATCAAATTGTTTTAGTCACGCCTCATCCTCAGCTCAATCTTTCAAAAACTTTGGAATCAATGGATGTGATTTGGGTAGAAGGCGAGCTTAAGGAAGCTAGAACCAAAACCGCTTCGGGTGTGTCTGGTTACTCTTTGGAAGCGATTCAGGTGTATCCCTACAAAGCTTTGCACAATACAAAAAAATAAATGCTCACCTATTGATAAGTCATGAAATTATCTATTTCCATTCAACTTTCTTTGTGCATGCTTTTATTGCATTTTGGCAATGCCACAGCCCAAAACTTCATGTCTAGCAAGCCCGCTGTTCGGGTGGAACATTGGCAAAAGCGACAAGCAGATATAAATTCATATATCGCGCAATCTCAAGATTTAAAGGCTGTGAAATTGCTGTTTGTCGGAGACTCAATTACTGATTTTTGGTTGTTAGACGACAACCCTTGGGTTGCTGGACAAAAGTATGGTCGAAAGATTTGGGATCAGAGCTTTGCAACACCAGGTACTGAGAATTTCGCCTTCAACATGGGCATTTCAGGCGACCGCTTAGAACACATTCTTTTTCGAATCTTGCCAAAATCGCAAGGTGGCCTTGGCCAGTTAGACACGCCTGAGCTCAATCCAGAGTTCATCATTGTCATGCTGGGCATCAACAACAGTTGGGCAGCTGAGCAACCTGTTGCAGAGAGTATTTATCAGGGTGTTGTGGCCAATTTAAAGGCCTTGCACGCACGTAAACCTGCTGCTCGTATCGTATTGCAATCGCTTTTGCCAACCAACGACGTTGACAAAAATAAACACCTGGTATTGGTGGTCAATCAACGCCTTGAATTGCTAGCTAGGACGGGTGAATTTTCCAAATTCACCACATATTTAAACTTATACCCGTCCTTTACCGATTCGAGCGGACATCAAATTGCCAAGTTCTACACGGATGGTTTGCACCCAAACGACGAGGGGTACAAGATTTGGCGCGATCGATTGATTGATCACCTTTCACGGGTAAGAACTGGTTCTGTCGTTGGAAGCTGAATTGAATTGCCAGACCCCTAGCGCACAAAAATTCTAGCGTACACCCGCTTCGCCCATAAGCCAAGATCATCGAGGTAGGTGAAGACTACCGGAATGACCAGTAAGCTCAAAAATGTACTTGTGATCAAGCCGCCAATGACCGCAATGGCCATAGGCGCACGGAAGCTGGTGTCTGCAGTTCCCCAGCCCACGGCGATGGGCAACATACCAGCACCCATGGCGATGGTCGTCATCACAATGGGACGAGCTCTTTTGTGACAGGCATCCAAAATTGCATCCAATCGGCTCATGCCTGGAATCGCAGGTCGATCGCCTTCAGCAGGTTTGCCACGCCTCGCTTCAATGGCATATTCCACAAGCAAAATTGAGTTTTTGGTGGCGATACCCATCAACATGATCAGGCCGATGAGGGAGGGCATCGAAAAACTTTTCTGTGCAATGAGCAAGCCTACAAATGCGCCACCTAGCGAAAGTGGCAGTGCTGCCAAGATGGTGACGGGATGCAAAAAACCTTTGAAAAGAAGCACCAGAACGATATAGATACACAGAACGCCAATTGTCATTGCCAGGCCAAAGCTGGCAAAAAGTTCATTCATTACTTCGGCATCGCCCACCTCAACCACCGCGACACCCGGTGGCAAACTCTGCAAAGAGGGGAGTTTTTGAACTGCTTGAGTGACTTCTCCAAGGGGCATGCCTGAGAGTTCAATTTCAAAATTGACATTGCGCTGTCGGTCGTAACGGTCGATGACGGCCGGTCCGCTGGCCATTTCGATGGTGGCAATCTGGCCAAGCATGATGGGACCTCGAGTGCTTGGCACATTCAAACCTTGGAGTACGCTGAGATCTTTTCTCGCATCGTCTTCCAGCTTGACCACAATCGGCACTTGCCGTTGTGACAGGTTGAGCTTGGGCAAAGCCGCATCGTAATCGCCTAGCGTTGCCACTCTGAGAGTGTCACTGATTACCGCACTGGTCACGCCTAAATCGGCAGCCTTTGCAAAGTCGGGGCGGACCGATATTTCAGGTCTCACGAGACTGGCAGTCGATGCAATCGAGCCCAAGCCATTGATAGTTCTTAGATCATTTTCTACGGCAGTGGCCGCTGTTTGCAAGGCCTGAGGGTCTTCACCCGTCAAAACCAGAATGTATTTTTCGCCAGAACCACCCAAGCCTACCTTGGTGCGTACGCCTGGCAACTGTTGCAATGCGTGACGGATGTCGTTTTCAATTTCCTGTTTGACCGGTCGTTTGCCACGCTCAGTGAGCTGAATCGTCAAGGTGGCTTTGCGTAACTCTGCCGCGCCACTGCTAGAAAACGGGTCAGAGCCTGCACTGCCACCGCCAATGGTGGTGTAGACACTTTCGACCTCTTTCACGGCAGATAGAAGTTTGCGCGCATGCTCAGCACTGGCCTGAGTTTGTTCAAGTGTGGCGCCAGGCGGTAATTCCAAATACACCTGCGTTTGTGAATTGTCGTCTGGTGGTATGAAACCTTGTGGCAACAGCGGAACCAACATGATCGAGCCGATGAAAAACAAAGTGGCCATGACCATGGTTAAGACGCGGTGTTTCATACACCAAGCCACCCAAACCATGTACTTAACCATCCATCCGGGTTCTTTTTCTTTCGTGACGATTGGTTTGAGCAGGTAAGCCGCCATCATGGGTGTAAGTACCCTGGCCACCACCAAAGAGGCGAAAACAGCAAGAGAAGCTGTCCACCCAAATTGTTTGAAAAATTTACCGGGAATGCCAGACATGAAGGCTGTTGGCAAAAATACGGCAATCAATGTGAACGTTGTGGCGATCACGGCCAAGCCTATTTCGTCTGCCGCCTCCATGGCCGCTTGGTAAGGTGTTTTTCCCATGCGCAGGTGACGCACAATGTTTTCCACTTCCACAATGGCATCGTCGACCAACACACCAATGACCAAAGACAAAGCCAGAAGGGTCACGACATTGATCGAGAAACCTAAGTAGGCCATGCCAATGAATGCAGGAATCACCGACAAAGGCAAAGCGACAGCGGAGACAAAAGTGGCTCGTAAATCACGTAGAAACACCCACACCACCAAGACCGCCAAAATTGCACCTTCGTACAAAAGAATGAGTGAACTGGAATAGTCCTGTTCGGCGGGCGTTACGAAATCAAATGACTCAGTAATTTCGATGTCTGGATTTTGAATTCGAAAATCATCTAAGGCTTGGCGTACCAAACGGCCCACGGCAACTTCGCTTTCGCCTTTGCTTCGCACCACCTCAAAACCTACCACTGGGACACCGTTCAGGCTAGCGGCAGAACGCGGTTTTGCCAAGGTGTCGCTCACGGTGGCAATTTGTTCTAAACGGACAGTTGTGCCACGAGATGTTGCAATTTCGATTTGGCCCACTTCCTTTGCAGTTTTAACGGTGGCCAGAGTTCTAACTGATTGCTCACCTGAGCCCAATTCCATGCGGCCGCCAGAACCTTCTTGCTGAGTTTGTTTGAGTTGTCTTGATACTTCGGCTGCGGTCATTCCCAAGGACTGCATACGAGTTACATTTAAGTCAATGTGAACTTCACGCGTGACACCGCCCACACGATTGACTGCGCCGACACCTCTCAAGGACAACAGTTTTCGAGTGATTTCTTTGTCTACCAGCCAAGACAATGCTTCGTCATCCATCCGACTTGAACGAACGGTGTATGCCAAGACGGGTGTACCTGCCAGATTTAATTTTTGAACAATTGGATCTCGTAATTCACTTGGCAGGTCGGCCCTGACACTTTGGACTGCTGATCGAACATCGTCCACGGCTTCTTGCACAGGTTTTTCTAATCGAAACTCGGCGGTGATCATCACCGATCCATCTTGCACCTTGGTTGTGATGTGTTTTAAGCCTTGCAAAGGTGCCAGAGCGTTTTCGAGCTTGCGAGCAACGTCTGTTTCCAACTGAGTGGGTGCTGCACCAGGCAGGCTGGCGTTTACAGTGATGGTGGGCAGATCCAAGTCTGGGAAGCTTTGAATCTTCATGGATCCAAAGGCAATCATGCCTGCAACCGTCAGCAAGACAAACAGCATGACGGCAGGAATGGGGTTTCGAATTGACCACGAAGAGACGTTGAGCATGACTGACGCCTTTTATGGGTTTGTGGCTGTGGAATTGACGATGCGAACGATATCGCCAGAGTTAAGGAAAGCGCCACCGCTCACAACCACCCGTGCATCTGGTTTGAGACCCACGAGTATTTCCTGTTGGTCACCGCTTAAACGACCTGTTTGAACTTTGATTTGGGTGACTTTGTTGTCACTGCCAACTGTGTAAACATAACTGAAACCATCTCGCACAACAACAGCGGTTTGAGGCACGGCCATGGCCTTGTTTTGTCCTAGCAATACATCGCCCTTGGCATACATACCCGCTCTGGCAGAACCCACTTGCTCGGGTAAATCGACATAGACCAAAGCATTTCGAGTTTGTGCGTCCATGGCGGGCGAGATTGTTCGAACCTTGCCTTGCAATACTTGTCCACTGGCGGCAGTTACTTTGACGGGTGCACCGATTTTGATGCGGCCAATGTCCGTTGCCGAGATTTCTGCTCGCCATTCAAGGCGGCCTTGCCTGATCAATCTGAATAATTCAGTACCTGCATTGACAACACTGCCCACGCTTGCCTGTCTAGCCGAGATGACGCCGTCATCGGGTGCCTTCACCTGAGTTTGTGAAAGACGAATGGATTGCAATTGGACCAAAGCGCGAGCGGATTGAACACGTGCTTGTGCAACGGCATCTGCAGCCAGTGTTTGACTTAACTGCGCATCGCTGAAAAATCCCTGTTTTTGTAAAGATTTAGCGCGATCGGTTTGGGATCGGGCTTCTGATGCACTGGCAATGGCCTCGGCCAAAGTGCCCTCGGCTTGTGCCAATTCGGCTTCTAAAGTGTCCGACTTCAAGACTGCGATGACTTCACCACGACGGACACGTTGGCCTACATTGACACGTATTTCACTGATGATGAGGCCATTGACTTCTGACCCGACAACGGCTTCTTGCCAGGCTGCAATTGAACCGTTGGCCGTGACTTGTTGGTTGATGTCAATTTGCTTTGGCGCAATGACATTCACAGTCAGGGTGGGTTTTGTCCCTGATGCTGTTGGTTTTGAATTGTTATCTGCTGCACTGGCAAAGATTGATGCAGCCATCAGTGCAAT
>JACCDY010231835.1_pt1 | contig 10239 bp, 10 predicted proteins | sample 7446391 | NCBI WGS metagenome assembly JACCDY01 (sample SAMN15323451, study PRJNA562643) | freshwater metagenome | isolation source: river surface water | place: USA:Blue River Watershed | collected 2017-08-18
CATTCAATACACCCATGCAAGAATTAAAAGTATCCTTAGAAAAACAGGTACTAAAGTGAATCATGTAAGTAGTTCATTGTTGCCTCTCGAAAAAGCACTTGCAATGCAATTGGCTAATTTCTCAGCAGAACTGAATGAGGCTGCAGAGGCATTAGACCCTTCTAAATTGGCGATCTATGCATTTAACCTAGCTAAATTATTCAATAGCTTTTATGCAGAGCTTTCTATTGCAAATGCAGAAACCGAAGACAAGAAAAATTTAAGAATCCAATTAGGTATTTTAACAGCAGCTACATTAAAGCAAGCCATGCAAGTTTTAGGTATTGAGGTTCCTGAACAAATGTAAGGCTAGGAAAGATTAAAGTAATATTTGAATTAATTATTCTGCTCCTTCAAATCCCCACTCCGTTTTTAATTGAGCAAGCTGTTCTGCAGGTAAGCTACAATGATCATAATGTCCTGCATTTCTTTTTTGACGCATCGCTTCATAAATCGTCACTGCACAAGCCACTGATATATTTAAACTCTGTATGATTCCCATTTGCGGGATGATAAAATTACCATCTGCTAAACCACGAAGTGTTTCTGATACACCGTCATGTTCATTGCCAAAAACCAATGCGACAGATTGGGTAAAATCTATTGCATGTAAATCAATCGCATCACTTGACAAATGCGTGGTAAGAATAGTTTTAAATTTTTTACGAACATCTGCAACGCATTTTTGAACATCATCGTATTCGTGAATCGTTAACCACTTAATGGCACTGCTGCTACTTTTATACCCAAAATGTTTATACCTAGGCAATTCTGTACTCAATACATACACATCTTGTATCCCCACTGCATCGCAAGTTCTTAGCACTGCAGATATATTATGCGGATCTTGCACATTCTCCATAATCAGCGTCAAATTAGCCTGACGTTGATGTAATACTTTTAATAATTTCTCGGTTCGTTCTGGTGTCATGTGAATTATTTTTCAAATGGCATTCTAAATGCAACGCCTAATCCTGGATGCATCAATGGCTCAATCATCCCATTTTGATTGTTAAAACTATAGTTCAATCCTACCCCATTTAATTGGGTCATTAATAATGGACCATCCATATCCACATAATCTAATTGAGGTAAAAATTGTGCAATAGCAGCAGAACCAATCACCGATTCATTCATACTTCCCATCATTACTTTTAATCCCAAGTCACGGGCTTCTTTGATCATGCGTAAAGCTGGGGTCAACCCACTGCATTTTGTCAATTTAATATTGATGCCATCAAAATAATTGGCACAAGTGGCCACATCTTTTTCATGCACACATGACTCGTCTGCAAATAAGGGCAAAATTGCTTGTTGTTTCAATTGCGCCATACCCTCCCAATTGTCTTTTGCTAAAGGTTGTTCAACTAGTTCTACGCCTAGCTGAGCTAGTGCTGGAATTTTTAAGAGTGCTTCCTCGGTTGTCCATCCCGCATTGGCATCTACACGAATAGGTTTATCAGTATGTTTTCTTAGAGCAGTAATCATTTCTATATCATATTCCGTTCCAACTTTCACTTTATAAATAGGCCATGGATGTGCTTCCATCTTTTGTACCATCTTTTCTATAGGGTCTATCCCTAAAGTGTAATCGCAAATTGGAGGTAGTGCATTTCCCTCAGTAGCCCATTGTGTATTCCACAATTGATGCAATGGTTGTTTTTTCATCTGACCCCATAAATCCCATCCAGCCATATCCAATGCACAAACTAAAAAAGGATCATTTGGAAAAAGATGATGTAAAAAATGCCAAAATCTTTCTGGGTCAATCAATGCAAATTTTTCTATTAATTTTCTTTGCTTTTCCAACTGTTCCATCATATCTGCAACAGTTACATTATAATATACAATCGCAGGGGCTTCTCCAAAACCTGACCAATTACCCAGTGACAAACGCACCATCAAACTATGTTGATGGGTCTTTGTTCTACCATTTGAAATGGTAAAAGGATACTCGAAAGGTAAACTTTGTTCCCAAAAATCTAATTGCACTTGTATTAATTTTAATTATGACCTGCCACTTGATTGGATCAAGTGAAACCATGTTTGATTAAATTGTTCTTCTACTATTAATTGTTCTAAATTGATATGCATTCTATACCTCCAATAATGTTTGGGATTTGCAGGAACATTAATGCGTTCTTCATTTGGATCTGATCTTCTTAGAGACTCATCGATACCCAAAAAATCTTGTAATTGGAAGATGGCCCACATGGCAGGGGAATATAAATGTTGCGATAAAATTGCTTTATTAATCCATCCTTCACAATAGACTGGCGCTTTACCTTGTTGACCCATTTCATACTGATAAAACTGCTGAGTTTTTGCGGGATCTTCCTCCCACCATCCTCTTATCGTACTTGTATCATGTGACGAAGGTGTGACCACACTTAAATATGGTGCGTCATTCGGATGGAAGAAAGTTTTATGATTTGCTTTTGGCATTCTTTGCACTTCTAAACTCAGCATGCCCAATTGATACATGACATGTGGCACACAGGATGGGACCAAACCAAGATCTTCCCCACAGATTAACATATTCGTAGAGCGCTTTAACATAGGTAGCTTTTTCATGGCTTCTTTCTCCCATGCAGCATCCTGACGCTTAAAAAAATAGTCATCATACAATTCATGCAATTTATTCTGCGTGCTTTTATTTAAATGATTAAAGGAGCTTGTATGTCCAATATTAAATCTAAAATGATAGGTTTGAGGCTGTTCCCCTTCAAGCAAAATTACATTTGAAATTAAATCGTATAGTCCTTTTTTTATTTTGGCATTGAATGCTGTTTGATCCTGTTGTTCAAAATACGCTTCCACTTCGCGTTGTGTTTTAAATGCTGGCAACAATGCAAAATGTTCGTCTCCTATTGATTCAAGAAAATTTGACTTGACATAATTATTATCATAACCAAATACTTGAAATAAAATAGTTTCATTGATATAAGGCATGGTGAATCGATAGTGATCAAAAGCAATCCCTTTTGCATTCAATTCATTGATGCTTATTGGAATCGCTGGAACAAAATGTCCCAAGATGCCTTCTACAGCATGCATTGGAATACTCCAAATTCTAAAGAAACCTAAAATATGATCAATCCTGAATGCATCAAAATAGTATTTCATTTGATCAAACCTTGACTTCCACCAAGCAAAACCATCTGCAGCCATCTGGTCCCAATTGTAAGTAGGGAAACCCCAATTTTGTCCCGATACAGCAAAATCATCAGGTGGCGCGCCGGCTTGCTTATCCATATGAAATAAATGAGGATGTTGCCATGCATCTGCACCAAAGCGATATACCCCAATAGGAATATCTCCTTTTAATACTACTCCCTGTGCGTGTGCATAATCAGTAGCTGCTTTTAATTGAAGATGTAAATGAAATTGAACAAAATAAAAGAAGGCGATTTCGGAATATGTCTTTGATTTTGGATTTGCCAATTGGTCAATTTCTGCTGCATTAAATGTAGCATGACTAGGCCATGCATTAAAATCTACAGACCCATGCAAATCCCTTAAATAAGAGAATGCACTATATGGTACAAGCCAGGCTTGATTGTCTTTATAGAATTGTTTAAATGCAGTTGTCGCTAAATCTCTTTTCCCATTGACAGCATACACTGCTTTTAGTGCTTTCCACTTCACAGACAGCACTGCTTCATAATCTACCACTGACAAATTATTCAATGCAATTTGTTGATCCACTGCATCTTGAATTAAATGCGCTTGATCCGTATCCAGCAATTCAGATAATCGAATATACATTGGATGTAAAGCAAAAGCCGAAATCGCTGCATAGGGATAAGAATCCATCCAACTATGTGTTGCCGTCGTATCATTGATTGGCAATAGCTGAATTAATTTTAAACCAATTTTTTTAGACCAATCTGCAAGTAATTTAATGTCACTAAATTCTCCAACACCGATGCTTTGTTTAGACCTTAATGAAAAAACTGGAATGGCAACACCTGCTCCTTTCCATTGATTGTGTCCTACCTGTGCAAATCCATCTTGGACAACCACTAATTTATTTTTACTAACTGGTTCATACAATACCCTATTGTTGCCAGATTCAAATGAAACAAACTTTTTTTGTTCCATATCATAAATACCAAACTTATACACCAAAGGAAAATCGCATTTACTTAAATTCAATGCAATTTCATAATAAGGTTGGTCTATTATTTTATTTAATGGCAATGCTTTAGTGGCATCCCAACCTCCAATTTCCTTAGCCTCTCCAATGATGCATATTGATTGATTAGTGGTTAGTAAAGGTGCTTTCACTCTAAAGATATGCGTTGCATTTTTTGGATGGGCTGCTTTTACTTGAAGGCCCTTACTTTGTAACAACACATTTGCAAAAGGTGCCGTATAAAAAGCATTATCAATGTACCCAGTAAAATTCCAAGCATCTATCAAAACTAATTCCTTTGTGTTCAATTGATCTACAATGATGGATTTATCTGAACCCCAATCAAAAATTCTAGTCCCGTCCGCATTTTGAATAAAATAACTATAGTAAATAGTTTCGGACTTCAACAATCCTTTTGTCGCTAAATGCAAGACCCAATAATCCTCATTCAAATAAACCATTGGAACTGCCGCTTCGATATTGCCATTGCCTAATAAAGGGTGGTTGCCAGTAATGTAAATGGTTTGACCAAAATTGGTCTTATATCTTAAATGGAAATTCAGTTTTTCAATCATATTCAATCTTGTTTCGAATGGCGCTAAAGATAATTACAAATTCAATGAAATAGCCTTAACTAATCAAATTATTGTATCTTGCTTTAGACCAAGAAAGGTATCCATGGACAAAATAATTATCTATACTGACGGCTCGGCAAGAGGCAATCCAGGACCGGGTGGTTTTGGTGCCATTTTGATATGGGGCGAGAAGGTCAAGGAGATCGCCGAGGCTTATAAATATACCACCAATAATCGAATGGAACTATTGGCAGTGATTAAAGCAATTTCAATCTTAAAAACTAAAAAATTACCTATTCTTATATATACCGATAGTAAGTACGTGGTAGAATCTGTAGAGAAAAAGTGGTTGGATAACTGGATTAAAACAGACTTTAAAGGAGGCAAAAAGAACAAAGACCTATGGCTAGCCTTTTATAAGCTCTCTAAAGTATATAAAGTGAAATTTCATTGGGTAAAAGGACATGCGGATAATCCTTATAATAATCGTTGTGACGAGCTAGCTACTATGGCTGCAGATACGGGCCCTTGGCAAACGGACGAATTTTATGAGGCGATAGATTCAAAAAAATAAAAATGTATTTATATATAACCACATTACTAATTAGCATAAAAAAAGCCGCTCATTTACAAAAAAAGAGCGGCTTTTTTATAAGAAGTATATATAAAGTTAGCTTTTTACTTTTATCGCTTTTAATTTAGGCTGAATCAATTTTAATCCACCAAACATCACGGCACCAAAAACGAATGTTCCAGCTACACTGTATCCATAAAATGGCAAACCGTCTACCATGGTTTGAAACAAACCTGAAGCAGTTAAGGGACGTTGGTAACCTCCAAAACTAGCCCAAACCATAAAGTTTGAAACTAGGAAATAGACAGTTGGAGCAGCAATAAAATTACCTGCAAATTTGCTTACGTTGTTTGTTTGTAAACCAAATCCAAATACCGCTGTTGCAGCAATTAATAAATAGTTCTGCCATTGACCATCATAGAAGCCTTGAATGTTTGTTAAATGGTTCACATACAACACTTGGTATAATAAATCAGATAAGAACATTGAAACTAGTGGCAACAAAAATGCAAAATGTTTGTTTTTTACAAACAATGAACCACTGAATAAAGCAATTGCAATTTGAGGTGCAAAACCAAATGGTCTACCTGGTAACACTCTATACAATGCACTTGTTACAATCATTATAATTAAGGCAATCACTATTTCTTTGTTCAGTTTCATCAGTTGCTATTTAAAATATTATTTATGAAAACAAATATACATAAATGGTTAGTTTTAAACGGGATTGATTTTCCTCAAATGTGTATAATTCGCTTATGGCACAAAAGATTTGAATATTTCAGCCGTTTCGGACCCTGTTGATTGGATATGATAGGCCGATCCAGCCTTGACTGCAGCCAATTCCCCGGGCATTAAGTCGATCCCTTCCAATAGTACATTCCCTTGCATCACTAAGAACATTTCAAAGGAATTGGTTTCGTTTGTGTAAGATTCCCCTGGTCTTAAGGTGATTTTAGTTAAACCAAAATCGGGCACTGGACAAGGGAATTGAACCTCATTTGAATTTTTCAAATCCCCATTTAGAATACTTGGATAAGTTGGCTCAAATTTTATATGTGCTAGGAGCTCTTCAATATCTATATGTTTTGGAGTGAGTCCGCCTCTTAATACATTATCGCTATTGGCCATCAATTCTATATTCTGTCCTTCTAAATAAGCGTGCAAAAGCCCTGCCCCTTGAAAAACCCCCTGGTGTTTAGGCACATTGACAATATTTAAAATATAGATTGAAAGGATGCCTTTGTCAATATTGGACGCTGGTATGATACCTCCATAATATTTATTGGCCCACCAATGTGGATGCGATTTATCCACTTTACCTGCTGCAACTTCATCCACTGCAATGTCCAATAAAGGTTTTAAAATTTTATCTGCTGCAGCTGAATCAAGGCGCATAAAATGACTATATAAGGCCGCATAATCCTCTTGACCAAATACGGGTAATAATGTTTGTAAAGGAGTAATACTAGATAATCTTTCTTTTAGTGCATTGGCTGGCATAAAACCATGTAATAACCAAAAATCACTTAAAGCCACCATCACTTCTGGCTTATGATTTTGATCTTTATAATTTCTGTGTGCTGCATCTAAAGGAACGCCGGCAAGTTGTTCTTTTAAAAAGCCTTTTTCTGCATTTTCCTTAGAAGGATGCACCTGAATACTCAGCATTTTTTCGACATCAAGAATTTTAAATAAATAAGGCAAAGTCCCAAATTGAGCAGCTATGCTTGCACCTAAAAATTCTGATTTATTTTCTTGGATTATTTGATCCAGCGCCTTAAGTCCTTCAACAGTTTTCACCATTGCAGGCGCAGAGGGATGAGCCCCCATCCAATATTCAGCGAATGGCTTACCAATGGCATTGTCTACCTGCATCAATTGAGGAATGAATGCGCTACCACCCCACTCGTAATGCCTATGAATTCCCTGTAATTTATACGCTGTGTTCATGTATACCTTTTAACTATTTTCCTTTTTACTCTTATCACTTCAATCCATTTATGATGAGTCAACACAACAAAGATACTGGGTTTTTAGGCGAAAATAAAGCTGCAGCCTACCTTATCGGCATGGGTTATACCATCCTTTTTAGGAATTGGCGATATAAACATTTAGAAATTGACATTATTGCAAGTAAAGGAAACTGCTTGCATATTATAGAAGTGAAGACCAGGAGATCAACTAATTATGGTTTTCCAGAACAGCATATCGATGCGATCAAGATGCAGCATTTAAAAAATGCAGCTGCCTTATTCCAATATCAACACCCTAGTTGGAACATGCTTCAATTCGATGTAATTGCAATACAATTGTACTCGGAAATTAAATGGGATCTTTTTTTTATCGAAGACGTTTATTTTTAAACAAGTCGCGATTGAGTACAACGATTTACACCATGGAAGCCTTCATCTTTTCAACTAACTTATAGGTTGCCGGACAGTATTCCACATTCTGTTTGTGCACATGAATGTATTCTACAAATTTCTTTTTAGTTAAATGCGGAAACCCTGCGCAGTCTGCCGGTCTTACTTCATAAATAGAACACATATTTGAACTTAAATTCAAGAACTGACAAGGTTTTGAAACATTCACCCAGTCCTTGTCTTTTTTATCGTATTCCAACCAAGTTGCTTTAAACTCAGCAGGCTTTATCTCAAAATGTGTTGCGATTCTTTTGATATCAGTTGTCGTAAAAGTAGGACTCATCGATTTACAACAATTCGCACAAGACAAGCAATCTACTTCTGCCCAAACTTCTGTGCTTAATTTTGCAGCAATTTGATCAAGGTTTTTGAGATTTTTATTTTTTATCTTTGTTAAGAAGGATCTGAATTGTTTTGCATTAAGTTTAACTTTCTGCTTAAATGACCTTAAATTTACTTGCATAGGGTTTTGAATCAGACACGAAATAAACTCTTTATCAATGAATTATCAAATCTTTTCCTAAACTAGTCTTTAGCAAATGCAATGGGACATCTATAAAAAAGGATTTAAAGCTTTCTTGCAATTAGAGAAATCATTGAGTGTGCATTCTGTAGAAGCTTACTTAAGAGATATTGATAAATTAGCATCCTATTTAGAACCAATTAAAACAATCCATACCCCTGGAGATATTGAAATGACACACTTACAAGGTTTCATTCAAAGTATCGGTGAAATAGGCATGGCTGCTACATCTCAGGCTAGAATTATATCAGGTATAAAATCTTTTTTTAAATATTGTTTAATTGAACAGATTTGTCTTATCAACCCTACTACTTTATTACCTAGTCCTAAAACAAGTCGAAAACTTCCGGATGTATTGAGCTTTGAAGAAATAGAACAAATGATTGGAAAGATTGACTTGAGTAAACCAGAGGGCGGAAGGAACAGAGCCATCTTGGAAGTGATGTATAGTTCTGGACTTAGAGTAACAGAAGCGATTCAGCTTAGAATATCTTGTTTGTATTTAGACGTTGGATTTATCAGGGTGATTGGTAAAGGTGATAAAGAAAGATTGGTACCCATAGGATCTGATGCGATTAAATATATCAAATTATACAAGGACACCATTAGGGTACATCAAACCCCAGCTAAAAACTGTGAGGATATTTTGTTTCTCAACAACCGTGGCAAAGGACTAAGCAGGGTCATGATTTTTTACATTATCAAAGACCTCATTCTTAAAACGGGTATCAAAAAATCCATCTCCCCCCATAGCCTTCGACATAGCTTTGCCACACATTTAGTGGAAGGTGGCGCCGATCTGAGGGCTGTTCAAGAGATGCTTGGTCATGAAAGTATCACCACCACCGAGATTTATACCCATATCAATAGAGATTTCCTTAGGGATACCTTGGATCGTTTCCACCCAGCCTTTCAAAAAAAATAACATGATAAACGCCTAAAATAAATTAGGTTTGTTGTTCAAAATTAAGAAATATGAAAAAGATACTTTTTGTAATTGGAAGCTTTTTGAGTTTAACGGCTATGGCGCAAGTTAAGATGCCAGCTCCTAGTCCAACTCAAACTTTAACCCAAGAATTTGGATTGGGAAAAATCGAAATCGTTTACTCAAGACCGAGCTTAAAAGGTCGTGCTGTTTTTGGTGCTGGTAGTTTATTAGCCCCAATCGGAGATGTTTGGAGAACAGGTGCAAATGGTGCCACTAAATTAACTTTCTCTGATCCAGTGAACATTGGAAACAAAACAATTCCTGCAGGATCTTATGGTTTATTCACGATTCCAGGTGCATCAGAATGGACCATTATTATCAATACCAATTCTAAAGGCTGGGGAAGTTTTGACTACAAAGAAGCAGAAGATGTGGTTCGTTTTAAAGTGGCTCCAGAAACTACTGGAAGCACTACCGAAACTTTCACAATTGGGATTGATGCCATCACTGCTCAAACTGCAACTATCTATTTGAAATGGGGCAAGACCAAAGTGAATATTCCTATAAGCACAGACATCAGACCAGCGGTTCGTGCACAAATTGAAGCTGCATCAGCTGCTGCAACTGTGAATCCAAATATGTATCAATCTGCTGCCACATTTTATCTAGAATTAGACAATGACTATAATAAAGCACTTGTATATGTAGATAAAGCAATTGCTGCAAATGCAAAAGCATATTGGTTGCATTTATTAAAAGCAAGAATTCAAGTTGCATTGAAAGATAAAAAAGGTGCTAAAGCAAGTGCTGAAACTTGTAAGCAAATGGCAACTGAAGCAAAAAATATGGACTATGTAAGATCTGCTGACGATATCTTGAAGTCTTTGTAATATTGATTTCCACCCTATTAAAAGCCCTCCGGAAGATCCGGAGGGCTTTTTTGTGCGGAAGAGGAGATTCGAACTCCCACGCCCGGGTATGGGCGCTACCACCTCAAGGTAGTGCGTCTACCAATTTCGCCACCTCCGCGTTTGGA